>Ga0209648_10000792_pt1 | contig 24866 bp, 21 predicted proteins | sample GraSoi2013_115cm_FD_185830 | JGI IMG/M metagenome (GOLD analysis project Ga0209648, IMG submission 185830) | Grasslands soil microbial communities from the Angelo Coastal Reserve, California, USA - Sample 9_17_2013_115cm (SPAdes) (version 2) | ecosystem: Environmental > Terrestrial > Soil >... | reverse complement strand
GCATCGCCAAGTCCAGCAAAACCAAGTCTGGTTTCAATTCGTGGAATTTCTTAACACCCGACCCTCCATCCTCGGCTTCCCCGCAAACAGTCCAGTGCCGAGAGCGTACGATGGTGCCGAGAATACGCCGAGTCACATCGGAGTCATCAACAATCAGAATTCGTAACGCGGATGACATTTCTGCGCCATTGATGAGCCAGACGCAGCGCGGGAGAGTGGGACCTCGCTGCGGGACCGTTCACCTGTACGAATGACACCATACGCCGACCGTTACAACCATGGAGATCATCTAGTAGTTTGTGGCTCCATTCGAGTAAAGACCCTACGGAGAATGCCGAGGTTTGTCGGATGCACCGCGAGTCGCTCCAACATTTCCGCCGCTCTCCCGGGCAGCTCTGAGAAAGTAGCTGTAACGGCTTTAGTGCGGTTTCTTCTCCTCGTTCGGATGCGGAGGCGCCTGCTGCCGCGGCTGCTGACGCTGCTCCATTTTCTGGTGCTGCTGCTCGTGCTTTTGCTGCATTTGTTCCGTCTGCTGCTGGTGCCGCTGCTCGAGTTGCTGCTGCCGCGCATCGTTCGCCCTCTGTTGCGTCATGCGCTGATGTTCCTGGTCCTGGCGCTGTTGCAACTTCTGCCGGTCCTGCTCTTGCTTCTGGTACAGCTTGTCTTGCTGTTGTTGATACTTCTGATCCCTCTTTGGATTTCCCGTACTTGGCGGGCGATCCGACCGGTTCGCCTTTGGCAAATCGTTTGGATGAACATAGTTCGGCCGGTTCGCATTGTTCTCCGCGCGGCTAGTATTGTTTTCTGCCCGTCCTGCGTTCGGTGGCCGATTAGGGTTATTCCCACCACGGTTGCCGTTACTCCCGCCGCGGTTCGCTGGCGGATTGTAGTTTCCACCCGCTCGCGCCGCTACCACGCCTCCCCCGCTGAACGATCCCGGACGCGAAGTCGCCGCAATCGGCGGCTTGCCATGATTTTCCGACGCTCGCAGCTCGCGATTCGAACGAGCTGAATGTACGTGTTCGTGCTGAGCCGCTACCGGTGCCATGTGCCGTTCACGCCCCGCGGCCTCTTCCTGCGATGTTGGGCGTGCGTTCACTCCGCCGTTCCCGCCGTTATAGCTCACCCGCGTCACGTTCACGTTGTTGATGATCGTGGTGTTGTAGACGTTGTGAATTTGCGTCACATTGATATTGTTTACGGTCCGGTTGTAGTAAAACCGATTACCTTCCCAGCGCCCGCCTTCGTAACCGCGGCCCGAGTATCCGTAGCCGTAGTCAATCCCGCCATAGAATCCGACCCGCGGCCCCCAATAACCTTCGTAAAATACAAACGAACTGCCGCCCCAGCCCCAATATGCTGGAGTCCACAAGAAACCAGGCTCCGGCGCCAGCACCCAGGTTCCCGGCACCCAGTAGTAATCTTCGTCATCGGGATCCCAAGCCCAATAGCCCGGCGTCCAAATGTATCCCTCCCCCGGACAGATGGGCTGCGCGTACACCGGCAGCAACGGAGGGGCAAATCCCACCGAAATTCCAATGCTGACTTGCGCCGACGCGGCGTGCGGGAGCGCAAATCCCGGCACGATCGCCAGCGCGATCACCAACGCACGAATTGCTTTCGCGAAATTCATTGTCCATCCTCCTGCCCGTCCATCCTTGTGCCTTGATTTTGCCTGGTGGATGCGGGTCTTTAGTTTGCGTGCAGCGATTTCTGGCCGGTAAGCCTTACTTCATTTAACCCGTAAGATCCGATTTCGTTGCAGAATCTTAGCGTTGTACGCGGCATAGTTGCCAAATGGCAACGTCGTACCCAGCGCGAGTTAAGTTGTTCGACGGTCAACCATTGAACGGTTGAATTGGGGACTTGCTTTTCGTCTCCAACGACCACCATGCGCTTTGCACGATAAGCAAGATGCAAGGCTGTGGCCTGATTGCATTGCGACGCTTCGTCAACAAATGGATTTGGCCGTTCTCTCGGCATGTACAACCAGCAACCAAGAATTATGATTTGCGATCTCCACAATCGTGGCCGCAACCGGTGGCTGCCCTGGGATGTAGTCGCCGTGTCCATAGGTCCATTCGTCGGGGAGCATCCAATTCCTGCGCAGTAAGGGCCTGATGACTGCAGCCGAATGGTATAACGAAAACGAATGTGCGAGTTGCAGGGAAAAATGTAGCTTACGCCGGTTTATTCAGGACCAGGAACACAGCCCACGGGCGAAACCTCTGAATGATATTGGTGGCGTGGTATTGCTTGGGCCAAATAGGTAGGTTACAAAGGTAATCATCACAAACTGTAATCCACCGCGTGTTGTACACTAACTGTTCCTTCGGAAGCAGAGGCTGAAGGCGTGCAGTAAGCGAAAACATGCAGCGCCGTTGATGCACAACCTGCAGGCCAGCGTCGGCCACGATGCGGAGAACTATAGGCAGCGGAACTCCACGTTCTCGGCCTGTAAGCCCGCGTCGTGGTTGATCCCAGTTCCCCATGGAATGGGTTGGTTCACGAATCAACAGCCACGCTCCGGGCTTCGCGCATCGCGCCAGTTCGCGCATAACCGTGGAGACGTTGGGGATGTGATGCAATACACCAAAGCAGGTAACTAAATCGAAGCTGTTATCTGCAAACGGCATGCGCCCACTGGCGTTGGGCGTGACGTACTTGAACTTTGGATTTGAGAATCCATCCGATGGCTCGAGAACCGTCACCGACTTGGCGCGACCGAGAACGGGCTGTAACTCATCGCCAAACGCGCTTCCGATACCAAGTATATGCTCGAACGGAAACGGCGGAAGATGACGGAAACCATGACGCCAGTTGAGGGCATGATAGCCATAATTCCCCGGTTTGCGCTCTTCGGCCAGCCTGTAGTAACCCTCCTGCTCATCGCGGAACCATGCTTCGATCTGATCCGGCGAGAAATCGTCTCCGTAGAGAGCTTTCCCATCAGAGTATCTTTCAAAACTAGGTTCCATCCACAATCTCCTTTTTGGCTTCAAAAAAGGTATTCAGTCTAATAAGCCTTTCGGTCCGACCGATTTTTGTCAACGAAGGTCATCGCTCGCGGGAACCAGCACCTGGAGTTCTCTCCGGTTAATTCTGCGTTGCAATGCTTGGCCAACGTGTACTTAATTCAGTCAAATCCTCCGCGTTCACGGATCTTGCCAGCGATCAGGACGGAGCCATCGCCAGTGAGGTGGCCATAGTCCGATTGAAGAGGAACCCCTTTTGAGGCGTATTCCACACAGGTCCGCTCCTGGCAGATCAATTTGAAATAAGAGATATAGCGAACATTGAGAGAATCGCGAGCAAGTTGCGCCATTTCCGTGTCCAGCTTTTCGTAATAAGCAACCCTGTGGTCCGCTGGAATCTGAGGGTCATTCTGTTGAATTGAAATCGCGAGCAAGCGTGGCAGCGCCGAGTCGTATTGCACCACGGGCCCGAAAAGCACAACCTTGATTCCCTGCTTCTTTAGCCACAACACTGTGCGTTCCAGACGTGGCAGGTCGCTACCTTCCCACCGTGCCGCAATGAGGACCGAGTCAACGGGATGATCTCGAAGATAATCGTGCAGTACGTAGTCCATCAGCTGCATGCAGCGCTGGTCAGCGCCTATCGGTTGTTCCAGAGTTGGTTTGCAACCCGATGCGGTCGCCTGCATGAAATTAATATCTTTGAAAATGGTGGACAGTCCGAACCAAAGCTGCGCGGCGTGACTATCACCGATCAACAATTCGCTCCGTTCGCCTGGAACGCTCTTCAAACAGTCATTCCGGTTGAACCTTGCGTGTGGGTTGCGCGACGTGAGGAAGCACGTTCCGACGCGGTATTCCGCTTCCGTCGTGGGGTCTGCATTCTCCAAGTACGAGGCAATCCGCACTGCATCCGAAGGATACCGTAAGGGAAAACCGCGGGTCGCAAGAGCAGCGGCTCCAAAAATAGTCAGAATGACGGCCGCAGCAGAAGCGAGCTTGAAAAGCCGGGGACGCGGGAGCCTATTGCGGCTCTCCCGGAACGGCTGCTCGACAAAACGCCACGAGAGCGTTGCGACGACGAAGGATACGCCAAGCACAGCGAGCTTGGCCGATTTGGGAGAAAGACCCTGCGCAAGTACGCCGGAGGCTCCTTGAAATACGACCAGCGGCCAATGCCACAGATAGAGCGAGTAGGAAATTGTGCCGACGAAGACGACGGGCCGAAGCGAAAGAGCGCGTCCGACCAATGATGACCCACCCCGACCAGCAGCGATGATGAGCGCCGCACCAAGGCAAGGAACGCTGGCAGCCAAACCCGGAAATGGCGTCGTCTTGTCGTAGAGTATGGCGGCGGCCATGATGGCGACGATCCCTGCGAGTGAGGCTGCGTTGCGCAAGATGACGTTTGAAAAATGCGGAAAGAGATCCAGCGCGATCAGTGTCCCAAGCAGCAGTTCCCAAGCCCGGGTATGAGCAAGATAAAACGTCGCTTCTGGACTGTGAAATGCTCCCCAGACGCTCATGAGAAACGAAACCAACGCCGCGACCAGAATCCACACTCGCTGCCTTGCAGCGGTGAACCGCCGCAACGCCATCAGAAAGAGCGGCAAGAAAATGTAGAACTGTTCCTCCACGGCGAGCGACCAGGTATGGAGCAACGGCTTCATCGAGGCTGCTCCCTCAAAGTAACCGGATTTGTGATAGAAAAAAATGTTGGAGAAGGAGAATGTCGCGGCCAGCAAGGATTTGGCAAATTCGTCCATCTCCGCGGGCAGGAAGAACCTATAAGCAAGGATGGCGGAAACGGTTAGCGTTACAAAAAGTGCGGGAACAATTCGGCGGACGCGGCGCTCATAGAACGTCATCAGCGAAAATCGACAGGCGCCAATTTCTGTAAGGATGATGGAGCCGATCAAGTAGCCGGAAATCACGAAGAACACGTCGACGCCGATGAATCCGCCCTTCACTCGCGCCGTTCCAAGATGGTAAGCAAACACGAGCAGTACGGCAACTGCGCGCAGTCCATCAATATCGGCGCGATAGCGCGATGTAGATGGTTTAATGAGAGAAAATCTCATCCGCTTCTCCTCTGGGGTGATGAACAATTGGTTGATGCGGCAACGACTCGCAGGTGCTAGACCGTTACCTGTCCGGACTGTGCGAGTTGCGCATGCTTCCCGCGTGCCGAATCTTGCAATGCGACGATCAATTCGGTTGCGACCTGAGGCGTTGTTCTGAGCCGTGATAGATCTGGGGCTGGAAGCTGCCCACAAACCGCTTTGCACAATTTCGCCGCGAACTCGGTTGGATCTTCAGGATCAAAAATGCTCTCCGCGGAAAACAGTTCTTCGGCACAGCCGGCGTGCCTTGAACACAGAACCGGGAGTCCCGCCAGCATGGCTTCGCTCGCGACAAGGCCCCACGGATCTTCCAGCGTCGGAAAGACGAGGACATCAGCCGACCGATAGACTCCGGGCATTTCTTGCGGAGCTTGCGGCGGATAAAAGTGCACGTTCCGCAAGCCAAGTTCCTGCGCCAAACGTTCTGCGGCGGGCTTTTCGCGACCGCTGCCGACGAGGAGCAAAGAAAACTTCCTTCCCTCTCGCTGAATGATCGCCGCAGCTCGCAAGAGATGTTCGACCGCCTTTCGAGCGATGAATTGGCCGACATAGAGGAGAACCGGTCGCGGCTGGATCTCGAATTGCGGAGACGTCGGAGATTGAAAATATCGCTCGTCCGCTGTGTTCTGAAGCTCCAGAATTCGTTGCCGAGGAATACCAAGAGAACCCAAATATTCCGTCGATGACCGGCCGTAGCTGATCCAATTTTTTGCCCATCGCGCAAAAATGAAGCGCAGCAGCCGTCTGATCCGTCCCGACTTCTTTGCTTCCGTGTGTAGCGTTCCGCCCCACCAGACCCACACGGGCTTGCGAGAAAGCGATCCATACAGAAGCGCAATGAGTGTTCGCACACCCATTTCGTTCGAGACGATGACGTCCGGGGCGAACCGTAGCAAATGCCAGAGATATCCAGGGTTGAAATGAAGATATTGTTCATCGAAGGCTTGCCCGTTCCGCCGACGGGCTAACGGAATCTGCCAGCCCCACGCGCGAATCACCTTGGCCTCCAGTGGGGTGTGTTCAAATCCGCGCCAGGAATCACGATTTCGCTCCATCCCTCCGTGAAGAATCAGGAGGTCAAACGCTTCCGCAAGCCGTGAATAGAGCGGGATCCTGGCGGGCGAAATCATGTTGACCAGGAGTGCGACCTTCTTTTTCGGATTAGCTTCGTTCATCAATTTGTCACTCGTGTTGCCTGGATTTGTGATTGTCTGAACGGTTTCAGTGAAGGCCTTCAATTCGATTTGTCTGAAGACGAGACAAGCACTGGCTCAGGCCCGATCCCCAACTCGTCCCCGCTTACAGGCTCACGTTCGCCCGAGACTAGTTCCTTGTTCTGGGCGTGCCATTCGCTTGGCAAACGGATATTTCGCGGTCCCGTTACACTCCAAATAATTCGTTGGCGACTGCCGTCCCGTTCGAACTCGCAGATCCAGGTTTGTTCGCCATCCGCCGAGCACCCCGACATGCGGCTTCCGACAAGCCAGCGGAAAGCCGCCGCATAAGCCTGCCCTGCGGGCTTCAGCGTGCGGCTGTCACTCTCCGTCGTTTCTAGCGAAACCCACCCGTGATTATCCCAGGCGTACCAATACAGTCTCTGCACACCGGCGGCCCAGTTCACGATGAATTCGCGGACAACGTACGCAGCAGCATGATCTGCGGGAAAAGGCTTGGGCAGAAACCAGCCAGCTTCTGTATTCCAAATCGGTTTCTCCGATACCCGAAATTCCTGCATGATCCGCTTGATCGTGGACACCAGCGATACCGTTGCTTCAGGCGGCTGCGGCGCAACGTAAAGGTGGTAACCGATGACATCGACAAACTCGCCGCCTCCCTTCCTCAAAAACTGCGCGAGCCAGTCTGTCCCTCGGTCCTGTGTCGCGGAGGGAGAGATAATGAGTGCTTGTGGATCGACGCTGCGAATGATGAGCGAAGCTTCGCGAGTGAGTTCCACCATCTGATCAACGGTCCCCGACCAGAATTGCTTGAGGTTTGGCTCGTTCCAAATTTCGTAAGCCTGAATCCTCCCCGCATAGTGTCGGGCAACTGTTCGAACATACATCCGCCAATCCTCAATATCCCGCGGTTCGGCAGCGAAACCGGGTTGGTAAGTCGATTTTTCCTGCGGACGCGCGGAAGCCCATGCCGGCGAGAGCCCGAGCGGCAGCACAAGACCGACGTGATGTTCGCTGGCAAGCGCGACATAGGCGTCAAGCGTTTCGAATCGCCAGCGATTCTTGGCTGGCTCCAGGTTTGGCCATGCGACGTTTGCGTCCCACAGCCGCCATTGCGCCACTGGAACGTTCGGCCACGGAGTCGTGCCGCCGAGATGGTGAAAGTGCATTCCGAAAAACTCCGCAGGGACGGGACGCGCGGGCGGCTTGAGCGAAACGGCGCTGTGATCCTCTGCCATCGGCGCAGTGATCAGCATGAGGGACAAAATCGGCGCGACTAAAATGTGATTGAATGTCATAGCGATGCCACTATCCTCGCGTCCCAACTGCTGCCGACTTGTCGAACGTCTCCAGGCCCGCATCGCGATAAGGGAGGAAACGGTGCCCTGCTATGCCGGTCAGCATTCCAGCGCCGAGAAATATTTTTCGCAGCGACAGGACAACACGCGCCTTCCCGGAAAACAACGCCGGAATCAACGTCACAACTCCCACACCCATGTGAATGATCCCTTTGCAGCCGCGCAAGAGCGCAACGCGTAGCCTCGGATCAAGGTCACGCTCACACAACGCCCAACTGTTGCCGCTCTGAAAGCCGCGACGAAGAATCCATTTAAGGTTCGCTCTTCCTGCTGAGACGGATTCGTATACGGTCGCCTCCCGAGAAAAGACCATTCGAAAACCCGAGCGCCGGACCCGGAGAAAGAAGTGAGTGTCTTCGCCGCCAGTGAGGTCGAACTGTTCGTCGAAGCTCGGCACGCTTCTGAGAGTGTCACGGCGGACCAGCACGTTGTTCGTGGAGCACAATTTAACGGCTTGACCCGTAGGAAAAACTAGCCGATTGAAGAATCCGCCCGACCTGACCCAACTAGGTACCCCGTCCGAAAAAGCCGGTAGCACTGAACCGCAAACGATATCGGCTTGAAACTGGGACTGCGTCCACAAGAGTTCGTCAAGCCATTGGGGGGCCGGCGCTTCATCGTCGTCGATAAATGCGAGAAAATCGGCACCCATGACCTCGACGATGGAACGATTCCGGACCCGCGCTATTCCTCTGCGCGGCTCAGCGACGTAACGAATCGTCCATGGAAAACCGGAAAGTGTGCAGACCGGCTCCGCGCTTCGTGACACATCGTTATCGACGACAACGACTTCGATTTCCGGACGGCTGACCTTCTGAAATCGAAGTTGGCCAATCGCCGCAAGCAGATTCTGTAGGAGTTCCGGCCGCCGAAAAGTGCCGATGCAAATCGCTACGCGCAAGAGATCTCTCCCTCTTTCCTTATAGTGAATCTGCGAACCCAGTCAGCTTGGATGGACTGCCATCCTCGGGAGCTGCATTGCTTCTGAAGGCATAGGCGAACCCAGAACCCGTCGCCGCGACGTTAGGTTCGATTTCGGCGTCGCTTAGAATCGAGTTAACCTGGGGATCAGACGCGATAACCGTCGCAATGCAGAGCGCCCACTCGAGACAGTTCTGCCAGATGATGGTGCACTCCGCAAAATTGTGAACAATGAAGAAGACAAGAAACGCAAGCGGCCACAAATCCTCCTTCACCTCTTTCAGCTCCGCTTCGCGCAACGCATGCGCCAGACCTTTCCACAGGAAGATGAGGAAGAAGCCTGCACCGAGGACTCCCAGACTCAGCAGGATTTCAAGATATCCGTTGTGCGAGTAAGTGGGCGACCAGCCTACATAGTTTTCCACGGCGTAAGATTCAATCGATGCGCCGCCCCAGAATCCGGAAAATCCGTAGCCGAGGAGAGGTCGAGCGAGGATCATGGAACCCACTGATCGCCATAAGTCAGTTCGGCCCGTTAGGTCTTTCGAGCGTCCCATCATTTCTGTAAAGCTGCTCGTGTCTATCCCAAATAGAGCGATGCACACGACGAGGCCAGCGAGAAAAAGCAAAATCGCAGGTAGCGGAATGTGATAGCGCCGATGAAACCTCTCGAAGAGCCACATGATGAGTAGCGTGCTCGCCACCGTTACGGCGGAAGTCACGGAGTGTGATAACACCAGCAGGCCAGCGTACAACCCCAAGGCAACGAACTTCACCAGCCAGCTAAATCTTCCCTCTTCCGCCGCGTACCACTCGACCAGGATTCCCAGAGCCATGGCGGCACCGAAGAGATTCTTGTGAGGGAAAATACCTCGCGCCGATCCGGTGCCGAAATCCGTTGCCATTGCATACGAGGGAGCGACGACAAAAAGTCCGAGACATGCCGCCGCTGTTAGCCTCAGAACCCCCCGCACCAGACGCAATTGCTCGCGGATGGTTAACCGAGCGGCGAGAACCACTCCAAATAGGCTGGTACCCAACAAACTGATGGAACGCCGGAAGACCAGATCCGGCGCTTCTGCCCAGAGTGGCGAGACGCATGCAAGTGCCGAGAGCCCGCACAACGCAGGCGAACGAAGTATCAACCAGCTCGTCCACCTGAACTGCTGAACCACGAGCAGCACGACGCCGCCATATAACACGGCAAGGATCACTTGGGTTCGCGTATCTCCATCAAGCGAACCCTCGGCGCTGCCGCTGAAAAGTCTCCAAAGTGCGCCTGTCAGCACGAGAGCCACGGCTGCAAGGAACAGCGTCTCTTTTGACTTATGGAATGGCATTTTCTACTCGACCGGAACTGCTTCCTGCCCGATAGTTGTCCCGACAACCACGCCGGGCGCGCAAGCTTCAGTTACATTTTCTAGTTCAGGTACACGGCGAGTTCTCTCATCAGCGCGCGCAACCAGCCAGACCGCAGTGCCCACTCCCACACAAAGGAGGGCGTCCGACGCAATACTCGACCACGCGGCACCTCGCCAGGAGTGCGCGGGAATGATCCATAGGTTGATCAGCACATTGAAGATCGCGACGCCCGCCTGCACGGCAGTTCGAACGCCCTGGTAGCCGGCGCTTGTGAGTGTGTCCGAAAGAAAATAGTGCAACGCCTTCAGGATCGGCAGCACCGAAAGCCATCGAAGCGCCGATGCGGTCGCTGAATATTCGGAACCGAGTACGTAGGGAACGATGTTGGACGTGACGAGAAGGAGGGCGCAGACGGCTCCAGAATAGGCGAGCGCTCTCCGCATTAGCGGCTTCGCAAATTTCAGGCTTGCAGAAATCCCGTATGCGCCTACCCGGAAAAAGCTTGGGTAGGCCGACCACAGCGCTGCCGATACCGGAACGAAACTTACGTCGATCAGTCGATACGCTGCGCCGTAGATTCCCGCCGCATCAAGCGTGCTCAATCGCGCCAGCATCGTCTTGTCGATATCGTTGTAAATGGTCTGAGATGTCTGGCTCGCTGAGAAGTAAAAGCCTTCACGGATCTCGGATCTGAGAGATTTCCATTCGAATCTCGGTTGGCCCAAATGGAATAGCACCAAGACGGCAGAAATTGCGACAACCACCCCTGTACAACCAAAATAGATATATCCCCATTCCAGCGCTGAAGGGTGTGGATGAACCGAAACTAGAATTAGCGCACCCGCCAGCCGCCCGGCGCTCATCATCACATTGATCCCAGCCGTCCATTGCAATTTCTCAAATGCCTGGAAGGCCTGCCCACACTGTGTAATGAGGTTGAGCCCGAGAATGTCCGAGACAGCTACCATGGCGACCAACAGGAGTGGAATTTCACGAGGAAGCGCACAGCGCGACAGTACCAGGACAACGCCAATCAAGACGACTCCGAACGCGGAGGTAAGCGCAAGCGCGCGTCCCCAATACACTGCGAACAGCGATTCATCGCGCGCGACGTTTTTGACGAGTAGATTCCCGCCGCCGAGTGAACCGAACGGATAGACAATACCCACGAGCGCCACTACGCTCACAAACGCTCCATAGTTGCGAACGCCGAGCGACCTGGCGATTTCCACAAAATAAATCGCCTGGATGATCAGCTTGAGGCCTTGGCCAAAGATCATCCACATCGTGTTTCGGACGAAAGGTGTTCGACTGGAAGTCATATTGATTTGCGGGCCAAGCTAGCCGAAGAGCAGTTCCCGCTCAGGTGGCCGCCCATCGGTCGGAAAATCGGAGAGCCCCAATCTCTGTAAGGCAATTAGGAAGAGGTATGTGGGGTTAAGGAAAAGGTAGCGCTGCCACAGTCGTTTCGGCTCCGAGTACAACCGGAATAGCCACTCAAGGCCGGCATTCTGCATCCAGAGCGGCGCTTGCGGCATGGCTCCGGCAATAAACGGAAATGCGGCGCCGACCGCGAGTAGCGGCATGTCAAGCAATTCGCTGCATTCGTATACGAATGCCTCCTGCCTCGGGCAGCCGAGTCCAACAAATGTGATCGCAGCTCCCGAGGCGCGAATGCGCTTCGCGAGTTTTTCCTTCTCAGCAGACGTCAGCCGGCGGAATTTTGAAGGCTCGGCTCCTGCGATGATGAGTGCAGGAAAACGAGACAAAAGATTGGCTTTCAGTGAGCGCGACACTTCCGCGGTGCTCCCGTAGAAATAAACGGGTAATCCTTCTGCGGCCGCGCGTTCGCACACCCTCAATGTCAGTTGTGGTCCGTACACTCGGTGCTTGAGTGCAACGCCGTGCAGCCAGTTGAGCGCCCAACGCACAGGTTGACCATCCGGGACCAAAAGATCGAATTGATTCAGGCGGAACCTCTGCTCTTGATCAAGCACGCCGGTCATCAGGCCGTGAACGGCTAGAGCCGAGACGCTCAACGCGCGTCTGTCGCGCGCGGCGCGAATCACCGCCTCTTCCACTCCTTCGTAATCCACCGCGGCGATCAGGACGCCGAGGATGTTCCGTTTTCCAGCAGTACGCATTCGCTCCTCCATCGGTCGACGTTTTGGTCATAAATCTCCTGCAGAATTTCCGGAACGCCATATTCGACGTCCCATCCAGGAAAATGCTCTCGGAATTTGGACAGGTCGCTCACCCACCAGATATGGTCCCCCCGCCGATTTTGCTCTTTGTACTCCCAATGCAGTTTTTTGCCGGTGATCTGCTCGCACAAGGACATCGCCTCGAGCATGGAACAGTTGCTGCGCACGCCGCCGCCCATGTTGTAGACCTCGCCCGGCCGCGGATTTGTGAAGAACTTGTGGAATGCGCGAATCAAGTCGGCACAGTGGATGTTGTCGCGCACCTGCTTGCCTTTGTAACCTAAGACCGTATAAGGAATTTCCATCACCGCGCACTTCATCAGGTATGCAAGGAAACCATGAAGTTGCGTTCCGGAATGATTCGGTCCAGTTAGGCATCCGCCGCGAAAACAGCCGGTCTGCATGCCAAAGTAGCGCCCATATTCCTGAACCAGAATATCGGCTGCCAGTTTAGAAACACCGAAAAGGCTGTGAAGCGTGTGGTCGATTGACATCGTCTCTGGAATTCCAGCCGCCGCGTATGGGTGGTCCGGATCAATCTGCCACCGCGTCCCAAGTTCAAGCAAAGGCAGCGAATTGGGCCGATCTCCGTACACCTTGTTCGTAGACATATAAATGAACACGGCATGGGGTGCGAAAAGGCGAGTCGCCTCCAGGAGAACTGAAGTGCCGTTGGCATTCACTGTGAAATCGACCAGCGGCTTGGAAGCTGCCCAGTCGTGCGACGGTTGGGCCGCGGCGTGAATGATCAGAGAGATGTCTTTCGAATATTCCCGGAAAATACTGGAGATCGCGTCAGCGTCGCGAATATCGGTGTCGTAGTGGCGGTAGTTTTGTACGTCTTTTTGCAGTCGATCGCGGACCCAATCCGTCGAAGCTTCGGGACCAAAGAAGTCTGCTCGCATGCCGTTGTCGATTCCGGCGACCTGCATTCCGAGCGAGGCAAAATATCGCGCCGCTTCCGAGCCGACGAGTCCTGCCGAACCTGTAATGATCGCGACGCTCATGTGATTCTTTTCCTCCTTCAACGATTATTCGGATTGAACGACTGTTTGCTGCCTGGGCTCAATGGCGGGCAGCATAAGCGATGCTCTTTTCGTAGATCTGCAATAACTGTTGGTAGTTCGTGTCGGCTGTATAGCTTTTCTCGAAGTCTTGCCGCGCGGCGCGGCCCATCGAGGAAAGTGCCGCAGGTTGATTCCACGCCCATTCCATCTTGCTCGCCAGATCCTCTGCATCACCCGCGCGAAAATGCAGACCCGTCCTGCCGTCTTCGACGATTTCTCCCAGTCCACCGAGATCGGAGCAGATTACCGGCGTGCCACACGCAAATGCCTCAACCAGAATCATCGGAAATCCTTCGTACCAGACACTTGGAATTACCACGACGGAGGCTTGTTTCATTGCAACGAGAACTTCGGCGCGAGTTCTCCAACCTGTGAACGTGATATTTGCCAGTCCCCTTTTTGGAGCTTCTGCTTCGAGCAAGTGCCGCAACGGCCCATCGCCCATAATTACGAGCGGAATCGGAGCACTTATCTTTTTCCACGCTTCCACCAGAACTTTCACCCCCTTTTCGGGGGACAGCCTCCCGATGAACAGAACGGATCGCCCCTCTGATGTTCGCTCGCCTGGATCTTCCGCCAAAAAATTTGGCTTCACGTGGACCGCGGGGCCGGGAAGGCCTCCTTGGATAAATTTGTTGCGGGCAAAATTGGTCAGAGCCACATATCCATCTATCGACGTGTTCCAGGTTCCCTTTGCGCGATGTACCTGTAACATCAATGCGACCGCCGCGGTCATGAATTTTGAATCCCGATAGCAGCCGTGCCAAACGCCGCGCCACAGTCCATGGTTCAAACACTCTTCGCAGACTTCGCCGTTGCGCGACAGCGACCAGCCCGGGCACAACAGTCTGTAGTTGTGTAGCGTCTGAACGACGGGAATCCCAGCATCCCAGCACGCCTCGTATACGGACGGTGACATCATCATAAAAGTGTTGTGTACATGAACGACGTCAGGCTTCTCCATGCGAAGCAAAGCGTGTAATTCTTTTTTGCTCTTTTCGGAATGAATCAAGTCCTTAACCATGAAGAACCGCTCCGGGCGAGACATTGCCGCGATTTCGTCGTTGCTACGGGAATAGCGAACCACCTTATGCCCGTACCTTTCAAGCAGACGCGTCTCAGCTGCAACGACCATGTCTTCCCCGCCCGGACGCTGATATGTGTTATGGACTACGGCGATTTTCATTGGGCCTGCGCTCTGTCCGGTGTCCGGATTAAGCTGCCGTCACCGACTGCCGCGGTACCACCACAACTGGCACGGGTCCAACCGAAGCTGGCTCATGCGGCTGAACGGTCGCTGTAATCTGTTCCGGAACACCGGTTCCCCTGCCAATGCTGTAGTAAACCAACCCGGCATCGGCCATTTGCGCGGACTCATAAAGGTTGCGGCCGTCGATTACGATGGGATATTTCAGAAGCTCGCGAATCCGGCTGAGATCTAACTCGGCGAATTCCTTCCACTCGGTGAGAATTAACAACGCATCGCTCCCGGCCGCCGCTTCGTAGGGAGTGTTGGCATATGTCACATGTCCCGATGGCAGGTGGGATTTGGCCTTGGGCGTGGCGGCCGGATCGTAAGCACTCACCCGCGCTCCTTCCTTCAGCAGCGCTTCGATGATCGCGATCGCGGGAGATTCGCGCACATCATCAGTGCCCCCCTTGAACGCCAGCCCAAGCACAGCCAGTTTTTTTCCTCTCAGCGTCCACAACGCACTTCGTACTTTTTTCACAAAGCGTCGACGCTGATCCGCGTTGATCTGCATCACTTCCTTGAGCAGTCCGAAGTCGTATCCGCTTTGCGATGCTACGGCGTGAAATGCCTGTACATCCTTGGGAAAGCAGGAACCGCCATAACCGATGCCGGCGTTCAGAAACTTCGGCCCGATCCGGGAATCGGAGCCAACTCCCGCGCACACTTCCGCGATGTCGGCGCCGACAGCTTCGGATATGTTGGCCACCGCGTTGATGAACGAAATCTTCATCGCGAGGAATGCGTTTGAAGCGTGCTTGATCAGCTCGGCGCTCTTCGCATTGGTAAGGATGAGCCGCGCTTTCAGCGCAGCTCCGACTGGCCCGGGCACGACGTCCTTGCCGACATAATAACTTCCAGAGGTCAACGGCGAATAAATCTCCCGCAACGAGGACGAGCTGAAGCCATCGTCCGCACCCACTACGATTCGGTCCGGGTAGAGGAAGTCCAGTACAGCGGTTCCCTCTCTCAGGAACTCCGGGTTCGAAGCGACGGAAAAGGAGTCCCGGAGCGCTCCGTTGAAAAGCAGCGCCTTCCGCAGTGATTCACACGTGCGAACGGGTACTGTGCTCTTCTCGACGATCACTTTTCGCCCGTTAATGGCCGAAGCAATCTCGTTCGCTACCGCTTCGACGAAGGAAAGATCTGCCTCTCCGGTCTCGGACTGGGGGGTTCCAACGGTGATGAATACCGCCTCTGAAGCCCTCACCGCCTCTATGATCGAAGTCGAGAACTGAAGTCGCTTGCCGTGATGACGCTTGAGCAACTCCGGCAAGAAATGTTCGTGGATCGGGACCTCTTCCCGCTGGAGTGCCGTGATTTTCGCAACATCGTTGTCCACCGAAATCACCTGATGCCCTATTTCCGCAAAACACGCCGCCGAGACTAATCCCACATAACCTGAGCCTATGACTGCAATCCGCATCCTTCCTCCTTGAAACAACTTGCTAAACGCAAACCAAATTACAAAATGGAAGACTTATGCCGCGCCCGACCCCTTTACCACCGCCGGGATGGTCATTGCCAGAATCTTCAGATCTAGCCACAGGGACCACTCATCCAGATACTGGATGTCCAGCGCCATCCATTGCTCGAACCCGATTGCACTACGTCCCTGCACTTGCCAAAGACAAGTGATTCCCGGGCGCACGCTGAATCGCCGGCGCTGCCAGTCTTCGCTGAACCCTTGAAAATCCCGCAAAGGCAAGGGTCGTGGGCCAACCAGGCTCATGTCGCCCTTCAGAACGTTGAAGAGCTGAGGTAGCTCGTCGATGCTGCTGCGGCGCAACCACTTTCCGACCTTGGTGATTCTCGGGTCGTGCTTGATCTTGAATACCGGCCCGGAAACCTCATTCTGCTTTTCCAGTTGCGGCATCAGCGCCTCGGCATCCGTCACCATGGTGCGGAACTTCCAAATCAGAAATCGCCGCTTGTTGATTCCGATTCGCTCTTGAAGGAACAATATCGGGCCTTCCGAAGTCAGTCTGATGAGCACAGCCGCCGCAATGAGCACGGGCGACAGAATGACAAGGAGTGCCAATGAGCCGGAAATGTCGAATAGGCGCTTGAAGATGCGTGCCCAGCCGTCGCGGCCCTCGTGGTAATTTGCTAAATAGGGATCCGCATCAAACGCCTCGATTGGACCGCGCACTCTCTTCATCCCGAAGATATCGGAGTCGTAACGCACCGTAATACCATGCTGTGCACATAACCCAGCAATATCAGAAGCTTGCGCGTGGAACGAGCGAAGCGGAAGGTAGATCGCCACTTCATCTACGATGGTGTTTCGCAAGAACTCCGCAAGGCCCGAGAAACTGCAGAGGAGCGTTTGGCCCGTGCGACGGAATTCCTTCAGGCCATGCCACGGTTCATCAATAAATCCCAGATTCCGGTAACCCCACTCTGGCTTCGCGCGAAGGCGCCGAGCAAATTCCAATGCTCTTGTATTGGTTCCAAGAATTACGATGCAGCGAAGATTGCGTCCATGCTTCCGGACCTGTGCCAAGGCGCGGCGGACCAGTAACCGGCTCGCAAGGATCGCGAACGTGTTGATCGTCCAGAAAAGAAGGAGAAATGGAAGCGTGATCATGGTGATTTTGAACGAAACCGCGAGTACCATCAGACACAGGGCGGCCAGCCCCGTCGCTTTCATCTCTTCGAGCATTGCCTCTTTTCCCGTCGAGAGCCGCTTCGATTCATACAAGTGACCCAGCGAATAAATAAAGTGCCAGGCCAGCAGCGCAACACCGAAAATGATGAAATTCCCCAGCTTGATTCTCATCGAGAGGAAACCAGCGAATGAAGGCCCGTGCTCGGCCCAGACGAGTAGGAACGAAGCTGCTCCATATGAAAGCGTCGCCAGTACCAAGTCGCCGACCTTGAGAGTCGTTAGCAGAATTCTGCGGTGCAATGCGTTCACGTAGTCACTCGGTGTGCGGTTCTTTACTAGGCTGTATAGCCTTCAGGGTTAGTGATGTTTGTTGGGGCGGAATCCATCGTTGGCTGGCGACGGGTTAATTTCACGCGCTGCTCAAGACCCGGCCTGAGTCGCTTGAATTAAAAATGGGTTCGACGTTATAACCAGAAACGGTGACCGCCAGAGACCGCTGAATCAGCTCGATGGAGATAACCAGGCTTTGATCACCCTTTACGGCTTGCAGAATTCCTTCGAGTCCATCGAGCGCTCCACCTCGAATGCGTACTCTTTGTCCGGTGTTTAGAAATTCGTGTGCTTGAAACGGAATCCGACCTTCCAGAACCGTCTGGATCGCGATGATTTCAGATTCCGGAATTGGCACTCCGACCCCACGGACACCGACCAACCCGACGACACCTTTTGTGCGTAGAAGCGCGATTCTGGCTGAGGAATCCACGTCGATTCGAACGAAAACGTATCCGGCAAAAAGCGGTTCGACGACTGCCTTCTTGCGGTCGCTCCATTGTTTCGTATGCACCATCGTCGGGAGAAAACAGTGAATCGCTTTCGCTCCCAATTCCGCTGACACTTTCTTCTCGTGGCGTGGCATGGTCTGCACCGCATACCAGCAGGCTTTCGAAGCCTCCGCCTTTGCATGTATCGGAATCGCGTCACTCTGAACATTTTCTGCAATCATCAGGCAAAGCTCCGCCATTCTGAGTCCCATCATTAAATTTAACTGAGGAAACTTGGTTTCTTGCGCTACGCTACACGCCGCGCTGACGCCTTACAGACGTCGGTAAAGAGAAGCCGGTATCGGAAAAGTCCGCTTGTTCAGAACGGCACCCAAAACCTGTACTTGCATGGCATGGAGCCGCTCGGCGATTCGCGCAGTGGCATCGCGGCGCGTTGAGTTTGCTTCCAGCACCAGCACTAATCCATCGGCAAACTGCCCTAACGCCACGCCTTCGGAATATGAGTTGAGTGGCGGTGCATCGATCAGCACATAATCGAATTCCTTTCTCAAATCCGCAATCCGCTTCTTCATGCGGTCCGATTGCAAAAGCCCTGCCGATTGATCAACCTGCGACCCGCAGGAGAGCAGCCACAGATTTTCTCGTTGAACGCGCTTGGCAAACTCCCGAATAGGCTCCGAGGTCCGCAAAGCGTCCGCCAAACCGTGATGGTTTGGGACGCCAAACGCCGAAGGGAGTGATGGCTCCCGAAAGTTTGCATCGACAAGGCAGACTGAACCGGACACGCTCTGCGCCAGAACCTGCGCTGCCTGCACGCAAATGCTGCTGCATCCGCTTCCCGAATCGACAGCCGCAAAAACCACGACGCTGCCTCCGTTCGTGCGGTCCTTCAACAGGAAGATGGTCTGAACGAGGCGTAGTGTCTCTTCTCTGGCTGCCCGGTCCAGATCCGCTGGTTGGAGCGACGCCACAAACGCGCGGTCCTCTCCCTTTACATGCAATTCCGTCTTCGGAATTGCGCGCACCGACACTTCCATCTTTCCGGGAAATCCGCCCGGAAGGCCGAGCCCTGCCTGCTGCAGCAGCTCGAAGTTTCTGCTCATCGCTTTTCTCCAGAGTTGGCTGTAGCTTGTGAATCTTTTCTGTTTTTAACGGTTGGCCTTAAATCGCCGCCTCGTTCCAAGGGCATCCGCACTTTTTGGCCTGCGCGAAGCTGTTTCGGATCGTCCAACCAGGGATTCATTTCGCGAATCTCCCGCAGCGTCTTTGTGTCGCAGTGACCCATGTTCTCGAGACACAGTCCATACAACGTTTCTGACCGCGAAACGGTCACGAGCTTGACTCTCTGCGCTTTCTGCGGCGGTACTGAAACCTCCTCCCTCGTAGCCATTGGTTCGTCGCCCGTCGATGCGGGCAGAGCGGTTTGGTCTGAATTCACCGCTGTATCGGCGACTGGAGTCTGAGGTGTGGCTTCGACCTGGGTCGCAGGAGGCCGCGGTGCGGGCAGTGCGGCACGGTTTACACCGGAGCTGTTTAAATATTGATCCGCAAATACTCCGCCGATACAGAGCGCTGCAGCGAACGAGGCCACGCTGGCTGTAAAGCGAAGTCCGCGTCCCGTGGATCGCCTGGGAGCGTAAGGGATCGCGGGCTCGGCAGAAAATGGGCGCGCCGGGAAGGTCCCACTTCTCGTCTTCGCTGGAGCGGCAGGACCGGGCGCCAGATCCAGATCCAGGTCCCGGTATACCTCGATCACGATGTCGCGTCCAATCGTGGCGCGTCTTAACGCGCACCCCAGTGACAACGAGTTGAAGCACAGATTATTGATCGTGCGCGGAATCCCTCCCGAGTATTCCGCTATCATGTTGCAGGCCGCTTCATTGAAGAGAGGTCGTGTGGATTTGTAACCAGCCACGCGTAGTCGGTGTTCGATATATTCGCGCGTTTGCTTTGCGTCGAGCGGCTGCAGGACCGCTATGATCGAGATGCGCTGGCGAAGTTGCTCGATCGACTGCGAAGTCAGCATTTCCGCAAGTTGCAGTTGCCCTGACAGGATGATATGAATTAGCTTTTCCTGGCTGGTCTCAAAATTCGAGAGCATTCGCAACACTTCCAGCACCGGCTCGCGGAAGTTCTGCGCTTCATCGACCACGACAACGATTCGCCTTCCCTGCTTCGCCTCCTGCAGGATCGCTTGATTAAGCTTCTCCTGCATTCCCGCAAAGTTCTGCCCCTCATCAGCAATTCCTAGTTCCGCCAGCAGGTTGCGCAGCAGTCCCTCGGGAGTCGGCTGAAATTGAAATAAGAACACAGTACGCATACGCATCGTCTCCCCGCACCATCGCAGGAGATCGAACAATAGCGTCGTCTTCCCCATTCCTGGAGGCGCGATAAGCGCTGTGAATCCGCGATTCTCCATGACACCGTACACAATGCTGGCCATGGCCTCACGGTGCGTCGGGGTCAGATACAGATAACGCGGATTCGGCGTCACGCCGAACGGCTGCTCTGACAGGTTGTAATAACCAATAAACATTCTCTAAGCTGCCTGCCTGGGCAAAGATGCCAGCACGGGAATCCGAAGTGTCTCGCTGACCTCGACCGGCGTGCGGAATGAGGGATCGATTCGTTCGGCGATGAAACCAGCCGCAATCGCCGCTAACACCGCCAGGACAAATCCGCCCAAGCCCGCCAAAAGGGGATTAATCGCAGGCAGCGCCGGCGGAACTGCAGGAACTGCAATGGAGACATCCGCGATCCGCCGTGCATCCAGTGCGTCTGCGGCACGTTCCTGCTCGCGCTTGTTGAGGTAGAGAAGATAGTTCGCCTCGTTAGCTTTTTCTTCCCGGATCAACGCGCCCTGTTTCAGAGATTGCGCGTCAAGCGCGACCAACTGGCCCTGCATCCGTTTGATGCTGGCTTTCGTAGCGCTGGCCGTCGCTTTCTGCGACGCAAGATCTGCCTGAGTTCGGGCATAGTCTTGGTGCAAAAACTCGAACGTCGGGTTGTGATCGGTCGTCTCATTCATGTAATTCAGCGATTTGGCCTTCTCAATGGCCTTCTGCGTGGTTGCAATCTCTTCGTCCGTCTGCACGACCAACGGATACGATGGATCGTATTTGGTGAGCAATTCCCTCCGCTTTACCTGCGCGGTCAGCAAACTCGCCTCTAATTGCTGCAACAAGGCCATCGCTGAATTAGAAATTTGCTGCGTGGTGATTCGTTCCGGTGTTGTGCCCATTTGCTTCTGCAGATCTCGCAGCCGGTCCTCATCCGCAGCCATCGCTTGCTGTGTCGTATACAAAGACGCCATGGATACGGAAAGTTGTTGCGCAAGGTCCGACCTCAAAACGTCCGGTGCCGCAACCCCTTCGTCGTGGCTAAACTGCGCCAGCCGTTCCTCCGCATCAGTAAGTTCCTTCCCATATTTGTCGGTCTGTTCCGCGAAAAAGTTGGATGAACCTGGCGGTCGCTGCAGTTGAAGTCTTTTCTGCAGATAGAGTTTCCCTAAATTCTGCAGCGCACAAGCGGGTGTTTCTGGATTGCCCACCACACCGAAGCGGACGTCGATCACGTCAGACACTTTTGCGGCTTCGACCTTCAACCCTTTTCCCAGCGATGTTGCTGCTTTCTCGATCTTCGCGGCTTTCCTGCGCTCGGGATCCCGCGGAAAGAACAGCTCTGACAGAGAAAAGTTGTGGTCCGAATCGACCATCCCGCACGTTTCGACCACCGAACGCAGCATGTCATCTCCACGAAGGATAGCCATTTCGGAACTGATCTGGTCGGGAGAAATTCCTCGGTTGGTGTTCATGACCGCTCCGGTCTGCCCCGCCGTGATCGCCGGGTCGGACCGGTGCTGCTGCACTACGATCTGCATGCTGGCAACGTAGTATTTCGATACCACCGCCCACGCCGCGTAAATGCTGAGCGCGAATACAATCGTAAAAACGGAAATCACTACGCCCTTGTGGCGGAACAATGGGGTGAGGAAGTCGCGTGCCGTCCAGGCGGGCAACACCTCGTCTAGCCTGGACCTCAAGTGAGTCCGATTCATTCAGCTCCATCCTTTTCTGAAATTGCGGGTTCAGCTCAGTAACTCAATGGCGACGTATTGAGTGGCACGCCGACGCCGTATGGGATGTATTTCCGTACTTTTGTAATGGCCTTTTCGGGAACGAAGATCATGTCTCCCGGCCGAATCTGAACGTCCTCAGCAATGTTTCTCCCGTGCAGGAAATCTTTTAGCTTTATCTCTCGTGCCTGAACCCACCCTTCGTCCGTGCGGTGGTACAGATAGATCTGCGTTTTAGCGGTTGGCATGAACCCACCCGCTATGGCGACCGCCTCGGAAGCTGTTAGGTCGTAGCGCAGATCGTACTGTCCCGGCTTCGTAACTTGACCCGTAACGATAAAATACGCCTTCTGAAAATCCTTCAAATCGACGTCGATGATCGGCTCGTGGAGCACCCTTGCGTAGGCCTTTTTGATGGCCTCGCCCGTCTCGGGTACTGTCATGCCAAGAATGCAAATACTTCCTGCGCCCTGCAATGTAATGTAGCCGTCTGGCTGAACAGTCACTGTTTGATTGAATTCCGGCGATAGAGGAAAGGAAAGATTCAGAATGTCACTGCGGTTGATACGGTAACGAGGGTTTCGTTGGGCAGGTTGAGGACGGTTTGTATCGCCTGATGTAGTTACTGCCGCGAATTCACGCGCAGGAGTTGCTCCACGGGACGGAGTCTGCCCGGCTGCAATCGCTAGGGTAAGGCTGCACAACAGAACTGCAAATATAAATCTCCAGACACGCGCTGTGGCCACTTCGAGTTCTCCTCGGGGCTGGGCCAAAACGCGACTGACGCTTTATGGGTATAAGTCGCCAGTTCGTCCACATCATAAACACAACACCCTAGAATGACAATGCCAAGTTCGCTGTACGCGTATTTTTTTATTTTAACTGTGGTGCGTAAATTCAATTACGAACTTCGCCTGAGTCCTTGTCAACTGTTTTCGCGTGCCACGCCGGCCGCAAACTGACACGCGCCACAAGCGTCGCTGATTCCGCTGTAATGCAGAAATGAGAGGTGAATTTTGACTCGCAACCGCGAGCCTGAATTTCTTAATGGAAAAAAATCAAAAGATGCACTCATACGCCTAACATAGTCGCGCAGTAACGACGACCACGGCTCGCTTGTAATCTTTGGTCGGCTTCAGTCCGACCCAGACATCGCTTCGATCGTTACTTCGACCGTGATTACTTCTTCAAACTCCCTTTCGAGGGAGCGGGAACTAATTCTGCGCAACCTTTACGGCAATAGCGGATTGCCCCAGAAGCGTCGGAACGGTATGGCAAAATGCTCGGCCACCCGACCCTCAGAATTCCTACCCTCTCAGGCGCTGGAACCATCCTCGCAAGGGTGCGCCTTCCAAATCGGGTTCTCGATTCGGACGGCTTCCAGCTGTCGTAAAACATCGGTCAGCTGTGTCGATATCGAGATTCCTGGCGAGGGGAGTGGTTTCCCTTGAGGCGTGTTCGACCAGGGGTTCCTGGTTTCATGAACGCGCCTCATGCCCTGACCCAATACGGGCCTCTTGTACAGTAGGTTTTCAGTCCTTGCGGACATAGAATTGCGCAAAGAAGAAAATGTGCCGCTGCCAAGCCGCGGCCTTTGCTACTCCAGCCGGACGTAGCTTATCTGCGATTCCGCAGGCGTCAGAAAGGTCAAACGCCGTGAAACAAATTATTAAGATGCTAGTCGCGTTGGCGCTCATGGGCGCGCCAGCCTGCTATTCTCAAGACTGGGGGCAACAAGTTGAGGCGGCATTCGCGGCCGCCGGAAACCACAACGCTATCGTCGATATGACCAGCTTGCTTGGTCCGCAAAACTCTAGTGTCAACCCATTCGCTGGTTTGAGCGGAAGTGCGAACATCGTGCTCAAAATCGGATGTTACGACATCACGACGTCTATTCCTTGGACGATTAACGCTTCTCATGTTCGAGTTGAGTTTTGTTCGCCGCAATCCCAGCTAAAGGGCGCGGCGAATTTCCCGGCTGCTCCGCTGGTTACTGTTGGTGACAACACATTTCCGATTCAGGACGTTATGATTGAATACGGTTACCTGAACTGTGGAAATGTTCCGGGTTGCACGGCGTATGTCGGCAACAGCTTGAATGAATTTGCCGGGCTGCGGCACGTAAATGTTGGCCATACGCGAGGCGGGACGCAGGCCGCGATTCAAATTAACGGAACCACCCAGACAATGGGCCACTATATTCTGGAGGATGTGCAGGTTGTAGATGTTGGCGCGAATGACTGTATCGGGGTTGTGGCCAACGGGGTTAACCAACATCGCATCCACGATATCACCTGCAACAACGCAGTTGGCACGCCGACCGGAAAGGCTGGCGTTCACATTACAGCTATGGGCGTGAGCCAAACAGATGCCGCGGTCGAGCGAGTGCATGTGGAGGGCTTCAACGACGGTGTGTTCTTCGACAATCGTGTCACGGGAACGGTAAGGGACGTGGACTGTACGAATGGGTGTAGCAATGGTGTACATATAGGCAACTCATGTTCTGATATAGTGCTGACGGCGATTACCGTAACGTCCGCTACAAACATTGTTAAGAACGACTGCTCGGGAAAGAGCGTGCCGCTCGTTTCTGGAGGGATCTTCCGTACGCTGGCGCTTTATGCTCAATCGAATTATGGAGGAAACCCGGCGCACGCAACATACTGGAGTGGAATGCAGTGGGTAATAGAATGAGAACCAAACATAGAGAATAAACGCCGTGAACAAAGAAGAGGCCGTCGCCAATGAGATTGGCCGCGCCGATACAATTGTAGTGCTCCCCGCTAATTTAGACAGTCAGGGTCTCGTTTTTTAGTACACCTGCGACAGCCAAGAAAGCCTCGTGCGGAGTGCGATTTTGGACTCCGCAGGGAGGCCGGTCGTGATTGTACTCCTCTATCCAGCGAGCAATCGATGCTCGCGCTTCTTCCAAGCTGCGATACTCCGCCGTCCAGACTTCCTCTT
>Ga0209648_10000791_pt1 | contig 24880 bp, 21 predicted proteins | sample GraSoi2013_115cm_FD_185830 | JGI IMG/M metagenome (GOLD analysis project Ga0209648, IMG submission 185830) | Grasslands soil microbial communities from the Angelo Coastal Reserve, California, USA - Sample 9_17_2013_115cm (SPAdes) (version 2) | ecosystem: Environmental > Terrestrial > Soil >... | reverse complement strand
CCCGCCAGGAAGCGGAAAAGCTGGGCATTGAAAGATTTCGCATGATGCCGGCCGTGGGAGATTCGCCGTTGTTTATCGCCGCGCTGAAGGATCTGGTATTGCGCGCCGTGGGGATCGATGCAGGTGCTCCTTCTGCGCGGCTTTCGCCCGTGGCGAGTTAAAGGTATAATCCGCCGCTGAGACAAAGGGCTATGACATCCACTCACAATCCAGGTGTGCACAGATTTGCCGTATTCGCGGTCTGCTGGACCGTGCTTCTCTTTGTCGCTGGCGCGCTGGTCACTTCCAAAGATGCGGCCCTTTCCGTGACAGATTGGCCGACCTCTCACGGTGCTTTGGTTCCACCGCTATCGTCGCTGCAGGGTGGCGACCTATTTGAATTCTCGCACCGCGTATTCGCGGGCGGCTTGGGTATATTCACGCTTGCGCTGGCCGTGCTGCTTTGGGAAAAGGAAAAACGGCCGTGGCTGCGTTGGCTTGGGCTGATTGCTGTGCTCGGTGTAGCGGTACAAGCTATTCTGGGCGGCCAGGTGGTCATACGGCTGCTGCATTACTGGCTGCCAGTAATTCACGCGTGCTTTGCGCAGATTGTTTTTGGCGCAGTGCTGAGTATCGCGGTCTTCACGAGCAAGTGGTGGGTTAGCGAGCAGCCCCAGCTAGAGGATCTTGGAACTCCTTCGATTCATGTTCTGGCGATTCTCAATGCCGCGGTTATCTATCTGCAGGTGATTCTCGGCGCCGGCTTCCGCCACAAAGAAATTCCGATCTGGCCGCACATGGCGGGAGCGTTAGTCGTGTTAGGAATGGTGATTTGGACAGCGGTGGCGTTGCGCAAGCGGTTCGGAGCATCGCGGGAACTCTCCAAGGCGCGAATCCTGATGCACGCGATTTTCGGCACGCAGTTCCTGCTTGGATTGGGTGCTTACTGGTCGCGGCTGACCACTGCGGATGCGCCGCAGCCGATGCCCGTCATGGTAACTCTCACGGTGATCCATACGGTCGTCGGCGCAATTCTCTTTGCGTTTTCTGTGCTGGTGGCGCTCATCTGTTATCGGCTGGTTCCACGTGGAAGGGAAGTTGCAGCGACGGCACCACGGCAGGTGACCGCCGGATGAGCACGGCACGCACTACGGAACTGACGCTCTCAGCACGCGCGAGTGGTTACGTTGCGCTGACCAAGCCGGACGTTTCCTTCCTCGTGCTGATCACCACGGCCGCCGGTTATTACATGGGCGCGCGCGGTCCAGTCGCTTGGCTACACATGATCCACGCGGTTTTCGGCACGATGCTGATTGCCGCAGGTACAGCGGCATTGAATCATTACATCGAGCGCGAGTCCGACGGCACCATGCGGCGCACGGCTTCGCGACCGCTGCCAAGCGGCGTATTGCAGCCGCGCGAAGCGCTTGTGTTTGGCGTGACGCTCTGTATCGCCGGAGCCGCGGACTTGTATATAGCCGCGGGCGCGCTGGCTTCGGGACTTGGCATTGCGACTTGCCTGAGCTATTTGCTCGCTTACACTCCGCTGAAAAAACGCACGGTGTGGGCGACTTTCGTTGGCGCTTTTCCCGGAGCCATTCCGCCGATGATCGGATGGGTGGCTGCGACGGGGACGCTGGACCGCGGCGCATGGCTGCTCTTCGGAATATTATTTCTGTGGCAATTCCCGCACTTCCATGCCATTGCCTGGATGTACCGGGAAGATTACGCCCGTGCCGGTATCTTGATGCTGCCGGTGGTCGACCGTGAAGGCACGCGAACGTTCCGGCAGATCATTTTGTATGCCGTCGCGCTCGTGGGGGTGAGCCTGCTTCCCGCGGTTCTAGGCCTGGCCGGCGTGGTGTATTTCTTTGGAGCGCTGGTCATCAGCACCGCTCTGGTGCAAGTGTGCCTGTGGGCCGCCAGCAACAAAACGAACGCTCGCGCCAAATGGCTGATGCACGCGACAGTTCTCCACATTCCGCTGTTGCTTGGCTTGATGGTCTACGACAAGCTCCCGCGCTGATCCGAGTGTTTTAAAGAGGACCGCTTTCAGGAAGGACAAACTCACACTTATGTTTTCCCAACCTGCTCTCAATGCTTCTCTGAACGGAATCAGCGCAGTGCTTCTTGCGGGAGGTTATGCCGCTATTCGGACCGGAAAGCGCGACGTCCACAAGGTTTTCATGATCTCGGCGTTCACTGTTTCCACTATTTTCCTGGTGTCCTACGTGATTTATCACATCCGCGTGAAGCAATTGGTCCTCTTTCAAGGGCAGGGCTGGATCAGGCCGGTTTACTTCACGCTGCTGACTTCGCACACGGTCCTGGCCATCGTGATCGTGCCGATGATTTTGGTTACGCTGCGCCGCGCCTGGTTGGAGAAATTCGACAAACATAGATTGATTGCCCGCTGGACACTGCCGCTGTGGTTTTATGTTTGCGTGACGGGCGTGATCGTTTATCTGATGGTTTACCAGATCTATACGGGGAAGAGCACTTAAGAGCACGGATTTCTCCGGCGTGGAATCCAACTAGAATTGCGGAGTATTATCCTGCCGGAATCCCGGCGGCACCAGGGCTCCCGTCTGTGCGGAGCGGATGGCCTGACGGGTGCCTGATTTCGGGAAAACAATGTGCCAAAAATCTATGTTGGGATTGGCGAACGCAATGCCCACAAATCGTCTTTCTCGCTTTTCCCGCAAGGAAGTTACGAAGCAGTCGATGGACTTGGCGGTATGCTCGTTAAAAACTTTGACGGTCTGGCCCGGCATCAAGGGCGTATCCATGAGCATCAAGGCCCCGTGGGCGCTTACAACGTAAGTGGAGGCCTTCAGGTCGATGGTTTCGCCTTCGGGCAAGCGACAACGGACAGTCAACGGTATCTGAAGGGAAAGGCGCGTAGTGCGCCGGCGTTCGGGATAGCGAGTTCGCTGCATAAATGCGGCCCTGAAGAGGACACTCCGAGGCTACAAGCCCAAATGCTGGCACGATAGCGCTCAAAAAGCAAGCTTTTTAACGATTTGGAACTCCTAGTACCTTTCTGCGGCGGCCGGAATTCGCTATTTGAGGGCGGCGATCACAGCGTCCGTAAACTCCTCCGTGCCGGCTTTGCCCCCAACATCCCGTGTGGTGTGCTTTGCTCCGCGGTAGACCTTTACGAGGGCGGCCTGGATTCGTTCCGCTGCAGCCCGTTCGCCGAGATGGTCAAGCATGAGAATGCTGCTCATCAGCAAGGCGGTTGGATTGGCGGAGCCTTTTCCGGCGATGTCCGGTGCCGTGCCGTGAACAGCCTCGAACATGGCGCATTCATCGCCGATATTGGCGCTCGGAACCACGCCCAGCCCACCGACAAGGCCCGCGGCTAAATCGCTCATCACGTCGCCGTAAAGATTGGGCAGCAAGAGCATGTCAAATTGCCGGGGATCCATGACGATCTGCATGCAGGCGTTGTCAACGATGAGCTCTTTGTACTCGATGGCAGGGAATTGCGCTGCGACCGCGCGGACCGATCGCAGAAACAAACCATCTGAAAGCTTCATGATATTGGCTTTGTGAATGGCATGAATCTTTTTCCGTCCGTGCCTCTTCGCATATTCAAACGCAAATTTCGCGATGCGCGTGGAGGCCTTTTCCGTAATGATTTTCAGGCTTTCGACCACCCCAGGAACGACCTCGTGCTCGAGCCCGGAATATAAATCCTCGGTGTTCTCGCGCACCAGAATCAGGTCGACATTCTCGAAATGCGATTTGACGCCCGGCATATTCTTCACCGGACGCAGATTGGCGTAGAGTTCGAGCGCCTTGCGCAGCGCCACGTTTACGCTTGGCGCGCCTCCGGCGATAGCCGTGGCCATGGGGCCCTTCAGGGCAACGCGATTCTTGCGCACGGATTCCACGGCAGCTTGATTGACGGATTTCCCCTGGTCGGAAGAGTTATCGGAGCGTCCAGCGATCTCCTCCCAGTCGATCTGCACGCCCGCGGTTTCCAGAATGCGGCGTGTGGCGGCGGCCACTTCCGGCCCGATTCCCTCGCCGGGGATGAGGGTAACTTTGTGTCGGATCATTGCATCTTATTGTATGCGAAGCGTTCAGGCTTTGTCGAAACGCGGTGATAGCGGCTGTTTCAGGGCAGGAACCAGAGGTTGCACGGGCATTGGCAAGTTCTGGTATAATGTAAATGTTGATAGCTTCGCGGGTTTGCCCGCGAGCGGAGGCCAAGAGAATTTATGATCAATTTAACGCCCGTAGCGAGCACCAAGGTCAAGGAAATCATGGGCATGCAGAACCCCGTGCCGGTCGCCCTGCGCGTGGCTGTTGTCGGCGGCGGCTGCTCCGGTTTCCAATACCACATGGCGTTTGAGAACCAGACCACCGATGCGGACCAGGTTTTCGAGTTCGACGGTCTGAAGGTGGCGGTGGACCAGATGAGTTCCATGTACCTGGATGGAATTGAGATTGATTACATTGAGACGCTCGAAGGTGCGGGATTCAAATTCAACAATCCCAACGTGAAGAGCACCTGCGGCTGCGGGAGCTCTTTCAGCGTCTAATTCGGCGCAGGGAAGTGTGCTGCGTTCGCAAAAACTTTCTTCGGGCTCCTGAGCGATAAGTTCAGGAGCTTTTTTTATGCCCTCGCGCCTATCCGACTGGGACGCCAAGCACAGGCTAGCAGCTGAGGCGCCGCCCTCAGGGCCCGCGAGCATTGTGAGCGAACTCTTGCCGCTCCTGCCAAAAGGCCCGGCGCTTGATATTGCTTGCGGGACGGGGCGACACGCGCTGCTCCTCGCAGCACGCGGCCAGGAAGTTACGGCGGTCGATTTCTCCGGCGTCGCTCTGGACAGTCTGGAGGCCCGCGCACGGGAGATGCGCATACCGGTGCGCCATGCAAGAAGCCTCAGTGAGGCCCGGCGACGTTTGCACGGAGGCATCAGCCTGGTGCGAGAGGATCTGGAGCGCGCCGAGATCCCCGAGCGCTGCTACGACCTCATATTGTGCATTCAATATTTGCAGAGATCGCTCTTTCCGCAGATAGCCCGCGCACTTCGCCCGGGCGGAGCGCTTCTGTTCGAGACTTATACCCGTGCACAGCTTGAGTTTGCGGGCGGCCCGCGAAATCCGGCGTATTTGCTGGAAGCGAGCGAACTCCGAATGGCGTTCCCGGAACTAACGGCGCTGTTTTACCGGGAACTGCGCGCCGGGCAGGGAATCGCGAGCCTGGTCGCGAAGAAGCTCAGCGAGCAACATTAAAGACAAATTGTCCGTCAGCAGGTCGCTTTGCGGAGGCGCCGTGTTTGCAATCTGCGGGTTCCAACCGTATTCTAAAGTCCGGGCATGAAAATAGCGCTCGCGCAGTTCAATCCCACCGTTGGCGACTTCGCAGGGAATTCCGCTCGTATCTTGAGCTTGGCGGAGCAAGCCAAGCAGCGAGGCGCGGACCTTGCTGTTTTTACCGAGCTTTGCCTCTGCGGCTACCCTCCTCTGGATCTCCTGGAGCGACCAGCTTTTCTGGACCGGAACGCGAGTGAACTAAAAGCGCTTGCGGCCAAGATTCCTGTGCCGAGCCTGGTCGGCTACGCCGGGCGGGTGAAGAATACCTCGGGCAAATCCGTGGCCAACAAAGCGGCGCTGCTGTGCGGAGGACGAATCGTCTTTGAGCAGAGCAAGATGTTGTTGCCGACCTACGATGTTTTCGACGAGTCGCGCTACTTTCAACCTGCCGATAAGCAAGTGGTTTACAGTTTCAAGGATGAAAAGCTGGGCATCACTATTTGCGAGGACGTCTGGAACGATCCGAATTTCTGGCCGACGCGCTTGTACGAGCGCGATCCCGTGGTGGAACTGGGCAAGCAGGGGACCAGCGTCCTGCTGAATATCTCCGCTTCCCCGTACACAATTGACAAACGAAATCTGCGCTTTGAAATGCTGCGTGCCATCGCGATAAAGCAGCGGCTCCCCGTGATCTACGTCAATCAGGTCGGCGGCGACGATAACCTGATTTTTGATGGTGCGAGTATGGCGATTGCCCCCGACGGACGGGTGGCCGCGCAGGCGCTGGCCTTCCGGGAAGATCTCGTCCTCTTTGACACGGTCACAGGGCAGGGCGAGATTCGAGAACTGCCGGACACCGAAATCGCGTATGCCTATGAGGCGCTGCTGACCGGCACGGCAGACTATGTGCGCAAATGCGGCTTCAAGAAAGTCCTCGTTGGGTTGAGCGGGGGGATTGACTCGGCCGTGGTAGCGGCCATCGCCGTGGACGCACTGGGAGCCGAAAACGTGCTAGGCGTTTCCATGCCAGGGCCATTTTCTTCGGCAGGCAGCAAGAGGGACGCGGCCACTCTGGCTAAAAATCTCGGCATCCAGCTCATCACCCTGCCGATAAACGATGTTTTTGAGGAATACAAACGCACGCTGGCAGCCGCGTTCGGCGACCGTCCTATTGATGTGACGGAAGAGAATATTCAGGCGCGCATCCGCGGGAATTTCTTGATGGCGCTCTCCAACAAGTTTGGTTCCATGGTTCTGAGCACCGGCAACAAATCAGAACTCGCCGTAGGATACTGCACTCTTTACGGAGACATGGCAGGCGGCCTGGCAATCATTTCCGATGTGCCGAAACTGATGGTGTACGAACTGGCGAATTGGATTAACCGCGAGAGGGAACTGATCCCCCGGTCCACCATCGAGAAACCGCCTTCGGCAGAATTGCGCCCCGGGCAGAAGGACGAGGATAGCCTCCCTCCTTACGATGTTCTTGACCGAATTCTGAAAGCCTATATCGAAGACTTGCGAGACCCTCGGGAGATTGCCGATCATTACGGCTTCGATTTGAAAATGGTTCGAGACATTGCGCTACTAGTGGATCGCAACGAATACAAACGCAAGCAGGCAGCACCAGGCCTAAAGATTACCTCGCGCGCGTTCGGATTTGGCAGGCCATTTCCGATCGCGCAGAAGTTCATCCCCTAAACCATGAGGCCCTCCGTGAAAAGCATACTGAGTCTTTGCTTCCTTTTCTGCCTTAGCGCCCCTCATGCCGTTGTGCGAGCGCAGCAGGCCAAAACAGCTGCACCGGTGGCTGCGCCTGCCGCGCCATCGCAAACACAAAAGAATATCGAGGCGTATCTGCGCAATCTGTACGCTTTCGGACCGGACGTGCAGTTGGTGGTGGGGCCGCTTAAAGAAACACCGATTGACGGACTACTCGAAACCACCATCGATGTCACCATCGAGGCAAACAAGCAAACGGTGAAATTCTATGTCAGCAAGGACGGCAAGTTCCTTTTCCGGGGAGAGATGTCGGACCTGACAAAAGATCCCCTCGAAGAGAACCGGGCACAAATCCAAATGAACGACGCGCCTGCCATGGGTGACGCCAAGGCGCCTGTTACGCTGGTGGAATATTCGGACTTCGAGTGTCCGGTCTGTCGCGGATTGCACGATGCGCTGCGCGGCATGCTGTCGAAGTATTCAGGCAAGGTGCGCGTGGTCTTCAAGGACTTTCCGATCGAGCAGCTGCATCCCTGGGCCCGCACCGCCGCCATTGCCGGCCGCTGCGCTTACCAGCAGGACCCCAAGGCCTTCTGGAAGATGTATGACTTGATTTACGACAATCAGGACATCATTTCTGCGGCGACTGCCTGGACCAAAATGATGGACTATGCGGGTCAGTCGGGACTCGAGGCTGAAACATTCAAGAGTTGCATGGCCAGCCCCGAAGCCGGCGCCTCCGTGAACGCCAGCCGCGCAAATGGCCAGCAGCTCGACGTAAACAGCACGCCAACGGTGTTCGTGAATGGCCGCCGCATCGTGGGCGCCGATGCACACCTCCTCGAGCAGTACATCAACTACGAACTCGCGCGGCAAAACCAAGGGAAATAGCAGAGAAGAAGTAGGGGAGAGGCTGCAGGGAAAGAGGCCCGGGCGGAGCCTTGCGCGAGGCTGAAAAGTCAGCCACATTTCATAGTTAACATAATATTACTTATAGGACGCTATGTCAAGGGGAATCTGCGACCTTCCGTGACTTTTCTGTGGAAAATCTACCCCGGCTTGCCGGGGGCCCCCCCCATCCGTTTTAAGGGATGGCGCAGGGATTGGAGAGAGGGCCGAGGGGTGGGCCTTAAAGGAAATGGGAACAGCCCGCCGCGACGGGCACCCCTCCATAAAAAGAAGGTACGCGTCGTTATGGGTCGTTGCTACCGCCTTGCGTTATGGCGTACGTCCGGCTGGCGCGGGGGGTGCGCCAGCCGGAAAAGGCTACTCCATGCTGGATCGCAGTAGGAATCTTAGGGTCGCGACGTCAGTCTCTTTAGTGAATTGTGAACCACGACGTTTCGGAAGTCTCCCGGCAGGGTCTTGGCATGCCAGCAGATGGGGAGCGGAGCTTTAGGGTGCAAGGTCACAGAACTGCGCCGAAGGGAAAGGCCACTTCCCTACCGAAAGCCGACCTTGGCCATGAGCTGGGCGAAGCAGGGATCGGAGCGGATGGGGTCGGCGATGGGATCGACGTTTAGGTACACGAGCCGGTCGACTTTTTCTTGATATGCGAGATCGAGCAGCCGGAAGGCTTCGTCGGTTTCTCCTAATCCCAAATGGATAGCTGCCGGATACAAGCTTGGAACGAACCGGGTGCCGCGCAACTGCTGCAGTTTCCTGAGCGCTGCGCGAGCTTCAGCCGCATTTCCCGCCAAGGCCTGGGCATGACCATAAGCCATAAGCATCACGGGAGCGTCGCCGGAGGGCTGCTGCCGCGCGTTCCGGAAGGTTTCGACGGCCTGGGCATACATTTTCTTCTCGCGATAGGCGGAGCCAAGCCAGAAGCTCGCGTACAAGAAGCCGGGATGCAACTTGACGACTTGCTGCGCTTCTTCGATGGCTGCGTCATAAGCCTTTTCGTAGTAATACGTCTCCGCCATGACGGCGTGAAAGATCGGAGAAACGGGATCGAGATCAAGCGCATGACGAGCTTCGCTCAGGGCTTCGGAATTGTGCCCTTCGACGATAAGCAGGTGGCAGTACCATTCGTGTGGCGTCGGATCATTTGGATCCAATTCGATGGCGCGGCGAAGTTCCTTATCGGCGGTGGCAAGGTCCCAGTCGTAACTCATGGAGCTGCAGGGCTTTCTGCGCGGCCTCGCGCGCTTTTGGTTTGGCCTCGCTTGGGGGCATTGCGTCGAGAGGCACCTGCCCGAGGAGCGCAATTGCTCCGGCGAGCCCGGCGTACGCTTGCGCATAGGAAGGATCTTCGTGGATGGCCTCTTCAAAAAATGTGATGCTTCCGGCCAAGTCGCCGCGGCTCCCCCAGGCAAATTTGCCTTGAAGGTAGGCATGACGGGACTGCGCGATCTCCGGAGTAGCGGCGTGAACGGTGCCGCGGACCGGTGGCGGAGGCTGCGGCGGAAGCGGAAGCGTCGCAAGAATCTGCCGGGCGATGGCGGCGGAAACGTCCGATTCCACCTGCAGCACGTCGGAGAGTTCTCGGGTGAATGATTCGGCCCACAGATGCGTCTGATCGCTGACCTGGATGAGTTGAACGTTGATGCGAACCTGATCGCCGGCGCGTTGAACGCTGCCTTCGAGCACATAACTCACATTCAGGATGCGGCCTATTTCGGAGATGGGTTTGCCGACGACAATTTTGGACGAGGTCGCGGCGATCACGCCGAGGTGCGGGGGATCGAGCTGGCTGAGTGCGGTACGGATGACGTCGGTGAGCCCGTCCGTGATGTAATCGGGCTTGGAATCGCCGCTGAGATTAGTGAACGGGAGAACAGCGATGCGAACTTTCTCAACCGGGGAAATCGCCGGCCGAAGCCAGCGGTACAAGCCAAAAGAGAGGGCGGTCAGAATCGCGAGAGCGAAAATGGCAACGACGACGCGCTTCCCTACCGGAGGATCTGGCTCGTCTGGATGCGGGGTAGGACCAGGAGCCGGGGGCAAGACCGGCGGCTCGACGAGTTCAATGGGAGAGTCCGTGCCGGCCAATGCCTGTTCGCGGGCGAAAGCGGCGTCAGCTTCGGGGTCATCCTTGGGCTGACGCTTCTTGATCCAGGCATCGAGCTCGCCCGTATAGGCATAAACCGTGGATTTTTTCTTGTGTTCGTGGCGATGGACGGGAAGCGCTTCGGTATTCTCCCAGCGCTGCACGGTGCGCACTTCGCGCCCGAGATAGGAAGCAATCTCTCCCCAAGAATCGAGCTTCTTACCTGGAAGGGGCGACCCTTCGGGGCTTGGCGTAGCTCCGCTTGCCGAAATGTCGGGATGCGACATTGAGTTGCTTAAGTGTGCGGATTATACCTCATGAATTGCGCGGATATTGTGAAAACCGTATCAATGAGTAGCCTTGGCGGCGACGGCACCGGCGGCGGCTCCGATCAGGAACCATTTGGCGGCACGGCCGATGCGGCGCCAGGCGCTGCCACCGCGCGCGATGCGCAGAGCATCATCGCGTTCGTGCGTGAGAGCGGCGGTCTTCTTGCGCTCGTCGGTGAGGTCGCCCTGGGCGGCGGAGAGCTTCGCCTGGCAGGCTTTGCAGTCGATGGTGAAGTCGTAGAGAGGTTTCAGATCCTCGGCGGGGATGACCGCATTGGTTTTTGGCGTTGGGGAGTCTGGAAGGACGGGAGTGGATTGCAGAACGATAGGGGCTGGCAGGGAGATTTGGCTCGGGAGTTCGCGCACGATTTGTGCCGGCGTTACGATGGTGCGCTTCTCGGCGGCCAGGGTGGCGAGGGTTTGTGCGAGTTGGGCGTCGCGGTCGTGCTGGCGCGTGTCAGCCGCGGCGAGGAGCTGCTTGGTGGCCGCCAGTTCGGCGGCCAATTGCGCGCGATCGCGCTGGTCGGCGCGCCAGGAGAAATAGACGGCTACAGCGAGCAAAAACGCAAGGCTAAGTTCAGCGAGGCGAATCCACAATTGTGAGGGCATGGGTGGTCCTTGGAAAGCACGCATTGCAAGAATGCCTGTTCTGCAAGAGTGCCAATGAGCATTCCAGTGGCACAGGCTTCAGCCTGTGCATCCGTGCCCGTATGCGCAGACTGGTGTCGACAGCAAGATTTCAATGCACGGTCAAAGCGAACAGGCTAAAGCCTGTTCCACTTACAAATAATGCGTGCGGCGAGCGAGGACTTGCGCGGCGTAGGCGGGATTGCCGCCGCCGTTCCAGGCGAGCAGCGCGCGCGTGGTGTCGCCGGCCATGGCGTCGAATTTTTTGCGCAGAACTTTGCAGCCGACGGCGAGGCCTTGCTCGGGATCGCACATCGCGGAGAGAAACAGGGCATCAAAACCAGCTTCGCGGGCCACTTGCCCCATCACTTGCATCAAGCCCCAGGAGAAGCCGCGGGCGTAAGCCTCGGTCGCGGCGATCTTGTTGTTGGTATATAAGGACGCGACGTATTTGCTGAAGAAGAGCGGTTCATAACGCATGGCCCAGGGATTCCACGCGGACTCCTGCTCGACCACGGCGCAGACGAGGGCCGGGTCGAGCGATTGCGCGGCGGCAGCTTTGCGAGCCAAGGTCAGGAGTTGTGCAGGGAAAGTCATTGTTTCCGAGTCTTCGTGAACCGACAGGTTTGCTCACGAGACCACCGAGAATGCAAAAATCCCGATTATGGTCGGGAAACTGAGCGGGTCGTGCGTAAATCCCAGCATTTCCGCTATTTCTTGCAACCTGAGTCAGCCTGCTAGTGCCCGCGAGTGGTCGGTAAGGCGACCACAACGCTCTGTTAGAAGCGGCGATGGCCGTTGAGATCGAGGAAGCGGACCATCGGCGTTTCGTCCAGCGTAATTCCCTGCTCAGCGGCGATCTTTTGCAGCGCGTTGTAGATGTGCGGCAAATGATTCGTGGCGATGTCGTGCACGAAGGCGCGCGTGATTTCGTCGTTACGCATGCGGCGATGCAGCCAACGCAAGAACAGAACAAACTGCACGCCGGCGGAAATGACGGCGGTCAACACGGCGTACCAGTGGACGGGCATGAGGAGTCCTCAAGAGTCACGGCCTTGCCTGTAGGGGCGCAGCATGCTGCGCCCCTACAAGGCGACCGATCAGAAAAATGCGCCGGGGAGAGCGCCCAGCGTGGAGCCGAGGCCGGAGCCAAGCGCGGAGAAGAATCCGCCGCCATTGCTGCGCGAAGCGTTGGCGCGAACGTTCAGGAGTTCCGCGGGAATGCCCAGCGTGCGGCCGAGGAGATTGGAGTCCACGCCGAAGAGGCCGGAGAGCCCTTGGAGCGCGGCCATCCGGCGCTGAAAAGCGGTGTTGGTGAAGGCCAGCTGGTTCTGCTGGGCCTGGCCAGCTTCCGCAATTCCCTTCTGGCGGGCCAGTTCGTCGGTGAGTTCGCCGAAGCCGGCGGAATTGCGCGTGCGCGCGAGGCGGTTCTGCGCGGATTGCTGGAGCGAATCGAAGGCGCTGGCCAGCGAGCCTTGCGATTGCCCGGTCACTGCGGCTTTGTCCGCCGGGCTGAGGCCGGGATTGTTCAGGATGCTCTGATACTGAGGCAGGAGCATGTTGCCGACTTGCTGCTGCTGGCCGAGGAACTGCTGGTTCAGCGAGTTCAGGCTGGCGAGCTGCTCGTCAGTAAGTTGGCGTGTTTGCGATTGTGCACCGCGTCCCATGGAGGCACCCCGGAATCAGAAATTGGAAAATAGAAATTTGAAAATCGAAAATAGCGTCGGCTATAAAGCAAATTCAGTTCGCAATCCTCTACTTCCTTTACCTCATTTATTTCCTTTACTTCCCTGCTTCTAATCTTTTGCAGTAGGGGGCCCAGGCGTCGTCGCGGAGCCAGCCGAGGCGCGCGATGCGCTTGCCGAATTTTTTGGCGATGGGCGGCGGAAGCCAGGCGTGGACGTCTTCGAGGCCGCGGTGCCAGGCGTCACGTTCCGCGGCGGCGTGGAGCGCGAGAAGCCATTGCCAGCGTTCGGGCGGCGTGCCGGCGCGCGGGTCGAGCAACAGATATGCTTCGGCGGTTAGGCGCAAGAAAGCGGCGCCGAGGACGCGTTCTTCCGTAGCGCCGGGCTCTAGCCCGGCATCTCGCGATGCAGCTTCGGCGTTCAACGGAACGGATGCCGCCCTAAAGGGCGGCGCTACGTTTTCGTCGAGCAGCACCAGCTTGGTGACGAAGAGCGGGTTGCGCAAATCCGGTAGCGCGTAGTCAAAGCCTTGCGCGGCGTGGATGGCGCGTAGCGCGGCCAAGTCGCTCTCCTGATACTCGCGGATTTGCATCGGAATTTCGGAGCGCTTCACGCAGCGAAGAGATTGTGTAGAGGCCGCCCTTCAGGATGGCGTGCCGGGCTAAAGTCCGGCACCTACAAAACCGTTTGGCGCGTTATGCGCGAGCCGGGGTGGATGCCAAAACCGTTTCCGCCGCGCGGGACACCGTTGGGAAAGACGCCGCTTCCGCTGGAAGGCAGAGGAGCGGGGCCGCTTGCGCCCCCGCCGGGGACAGCAATCGGCGGCGTGCCGAAGGAAACCGGCGTGGACGGCAGCGACCCAATGTACTGGGAATAGGCGCGCCAATAGAGCGTTTGATTGCCAAGCTGGACGTACATGTTCCGCGATGCGCCCATGAAATAGACACGCGGCGCGCCGAACGCCGGAGTGGTGTCCGACTCCGCAAAATAAAAGAGCCCAGGCCGCGCGGCGGACGGATCAGTAATGGAAATATCAAACCAGCCGCCCGAGGCCTGCACTGAAACCGAAGCAATCGGTGAAGGAGCCGGCGCAGGCGTGCTGGGGTCCACGCCCGCGCGCTGGCTGGTGGCGTTCACGGAGGAGACAATCTTCACCAGCGTCTCGTAGAGGTACGGGTCGCGATCTTTCAGCGGCGCGAGTTGAGCGACGGTCAGCATGACGATCGGTTTTCTTTTTAGGGGCGCAGTCCGCCGTAGCGGACGCCCCTACTAGCACACTTTGCTAATTCAGGCCGCGGACGGGGGCCCAGGGGTCGGTGCGGACCAGGGGCGTGAATTTTTGCAGCTTGAACCACGCGCCGGACTGATTAGTGCTGACTTGAAACGCCACGCGCTCGCCATGCACATTGATGGGCAGCTCGAGATCCTTGAGAGCCGGCGAGCTGAGCGGAAGCGGCTGCTGGGTTTGCGGTGCGCTTACGGAATCGGTGAAGCTGGTCAGCGACAAGTTCCCTGCCCCTTCGACGAACATGGTGAGATAGCTGAATAACTTTCGATGCGCGCCGAGGTTGAGCGACTGCTCGACGGCGCGTTCCGGAAAATAGTGCGTGGTGTAGTAACTGGGAATCGCGCTGCCATCGTCGGAGAATTGCGTGTCGCTGAGTTGATAGACCTTGCCGGTCGCTGCGCCTCCGCCGACGCCCGGCAATCCTCCACCAACCACGACAATCGCGGTGCCGTTGGTGCGCTCGATGAGCGCGCAGGCGTTTGCAGCGATGGTCCATGGGGCCCACTTGCGCGTTTTGTCCGTGGCGGTTTTCCGGCCAGTGTAAGTGATGTTGATCGGCGGACGGCCGGCGATGTCCTCCGCGGTGTCCAGGTCGCGATAGTCGAGCATCAGAATTTTGTTCGGCGAGGTCACGGTACCGAGCGGCGCGCCGACAAAAATGCGCCGTTCCTTGGTGTCCACGGTGACCCACAGGGTGTGGCCGTACTGCCAATTGATTTGGTTCCAGGTCGGCTGGATTTCCTGGGAAATCTTGATGGGCTCGCCGCCGCTGAAAATGTAGAGGCCGGTGCGGTGCGCAATGACCACCCAGTCTTCGCCGATGCCGACGCCGCGAACGGAGGGTGTGCCGACTTTGCGCGAAACTTCGGCGATGGACCATAACGAAGGCTCGTTGGTGCCGTCGTCCTGCATGGCGTAAAGAGAGTGTTCCTTCACAAAATAAAGACGCTCGCGGAGCTTGAAGGCCGCGCGGATCGCCTGGCCGTTGTTTTCGGCGATGCTCATCAGGCCATTGATGCCGTCATAGCTTTCCGGATCCTCGACGCGGCTGGCGCGCACCAGCGAGGCGTTCACCGGCTGCGTGGTGGGAAAAATCTCAATGCAATCGATGTAGAACTGGCCGTTCTGGTTCGGCGTGCCGTCGGCGTCAATTGAGCGGTGTATTCGACGTAGCTCGCGGTGAGTTGCGCAGCGGTGAGCTGCAGCCCGACGGTATTGATTCCGCCGCTGGCGCTGAAAAGCTGGATGTGCAATGTGCCTTGCGAAAGCGTGGCGTTTCGCGCGCACCGTGCGCGCACGGTGTAGTCCGTGTTTGCCTGGATGAGCGGCGCGCCGAGCGAATCGTTTACCGCGCCCTGAGTCATCAGGCCGCGCGTCGACGTGGTCCCGTTGCCAACAATGGAATATGCCGCGCCCCAAACGACGAAGTTTTCCTCATCGGTGCCGCCTGCGGCGAACACCGAGTCCGGCGTCCAACCCAAAGGATAGTGCGGAAAGGAAGGGCCGGTGAAGCCGCCGTCGAAGCCGAGGTTCACGAAGTTGTTTAACTTGTTGCGCTCGCCCCACCAGAAGAGGCGCTGCGCATAGTCGAGCACGCCGGCGCAATCGCCAAGCTCGATCAGCTTGAAGAGACTGTCGACGTTGGTGCCAGCGAGCAGGATGGCGTCTGAAAAATCCACGACGAGGGACGTGGTCGTGTTGTCGCCGATGACCATGTTTCCGCTGAAGAGGGTTCCGCCACTGCCGGTGTAGAAGAAACTCGCCCCTGCGGCGCCGGTGAAGCACAGAATTCTCGCGACCACGCTTGATGGGCCCGTAGGAATGTTGGTGACCACGGCGCGCTTGCCGCCGCTGGCAGTCCAGGTTGTAGCTGGGCTGGGTTTCGTCAAGTAGCCTTGGCGCGTTTTGAAAATCACGCAGACCTGGTGCACGCCGGGCGAAACGCTGCCGGCCGCCGCCGCAGTCCCTCCGCCGGAAGCAGCGAGGCCTCCGGTTGTTGCCGTAAAAGTGAAATGAGTGGAATCGGGCACCGTGGTGATTGGGAATGTGCCGTTGTACCCGGCCACGCCGATGCCGGTCGTGGTTACGAGCTGCCCGGCGACAAATCCGTGCGCGGCGGTGGTCTGGATTGTCGCGGTTGCGGAGGCAGCCGTGCCTCCGCCCGAAGCGGCGAGTCCTGAAGCACCGGCGATATAGGTAAATTGCGTGGTCGTTGGCACCGCGACGACGGGAAACGTGCCGTTGTAGGCGGAGACGCCGACTCCGGCGATGGTCACCGATTGCCCGGCGGAGAGGCCGTGTGCGGCAGCAGTGTTGATGGTTACGAGAAAACCATTTTCGGTTGCGCCGGTGGGGCTGGCGGCGATCGCAACGGCAGCTGGCTGCGTGGCGCCGCTCGGACTTGTGGAAATGGCGACGATCACATTTTCATCGACAACGGTGGGACCGGCACCTGGGCCGCCCTGACTGACGCGATCGAAATTCGTGTCGTCGTACTGACGCGGCAGGTCGTTGCCGGTTTTGCCGTCGCTGATGGCGAGATATTCCCTGCCAAAGAGGGTGGTGGAGTTCGCAAAGGCATTGGCCGCGAGACTGGTGACGATGCTGGAGAGCGTGCCGGGCGTCGTTTCCTTGTAAAGGGCGCCATTGGAGTCGAGAACCATCGTGCGCAACGTGGCGTTCAGCGTTTCGTAAGTCTTGACGTAGTTGACGGTCGGATTGCTGGCCAGCGGCCCAAAGAGCGCTTGCAAGCCCGGCCGCGTCGCGACGTTGCCGTTGCTGAAGATGACGTCCTGGCAATCGGGCGAAACGCCGTGCGGCAAATCCGCGGGAGACATATCTGTCACCAGGCCACCGAAGATTTCGATGGGCGCGTCGAATGAACCGGCTGTTGTCATTTGTGGTTGTGTAATTTCCGTTGGTTGCCCGTAGGGGCGCCCCCTACAAGGAGGGCTTAAGCTTGTTGCGATTGGTGCTAAACTTAAATTGCTTCTCAGGCGTGTCCAGTGCACGTTTTTGGGCGATGAGGAATCATCGCCCTTTTTGTTTGCAAGAGCTGTCCGGCGCAGGCCGGCCTGCGCCGGACACGCAGCAGGAAATAGCAGCGGCGTAAAGCCGCGGCTGTAAAGTTTGGGCGGCCTTGCGCGGCTTGCGAGCAAAAGCGCACAGGCAAGAGTGCCTGTGCTACTGAGACGGCTTCGTCGCTTCGTCCGCCTGCTTCCCTGCCCCATCTGGTTCCGTGGGTGCGTCAGATCTGTCTCGTCGCACCCTTCTGGGCGTGACGAGTCCGTACTGGGCGGCTTTTTCGCGGTCGAGGATGGCCCCGCAGGAGCGGCACACCGCTACTCCGTGCTTGATCTTTTCCGCGCAGACAGGACATTCCGCCATCGGCTTCGGATCATAGAGCCAGGGCTTTTCCAGACCAAGCTGGCGCGCGGCGCGGCGCTCCAGGTCCGTGATGAACATGGGATTCTTGGTGCGTTCCCATTCGAGATCGGCCGCGTTGACGAGGCGGCGTTGAAATTCCTCGAGGCGGCGACGCGCGTCGGCGAGCTCGGCCTCCGTTGGCTCCGGACCGGCAGCGACGAAGACTCCGTGAAAACTTCCCTCCCCCGAATCGCCGTTGATCTCGCGGGCGATGTCTTCGGCGATTTCACGCGCAGTGATACGGATGTCCATGTTGCGCTTGTCGCCCATGTCGATCACGCCGGTGCATCCACGAATCGGAGTGATGGCGTACGATTGGCCGGGTTCCGGCGAGCGCACCTCCAGCGAACCGAAGTACGTGCGGTGGCGCGGCGGCCACTTCTCGGCGGAGATATTCACGAGCAATGCTACTTCTGACTGCGTTTCCACAGCGCACCTCACTCTCGAATTTATCGGAATGGCAGGCAGACCTGCGCCCTGCCCTGAAACTGTTAATCACTCACTCGAAGAACAACCGCGGTCACCGTCTTGCGGATCCCCAGGATGCGCATGCCATCAAATGTGGATACATCCTGGTGGGCGATGGGCGTAAGCGCGCCGCTTTGTTCGAGTTCCGCCAGCGGTAGGCTGATTTCTTTCGGATACTCTGGGGAGCGCACCACCCAGCGGATACGGTTCTGCCGGAAAAACTCACGCCAGGCTCCCGGTGTCGAGAGCCGGGCTGGATCAACAGCCCAGCTCGCCTTGGGATCGCCGTAGAGAAAAGGAATCCGCAAATAATAGACATGTCGAAAAAAAACAAGAGCGTTTCCCTCGCTGTCCCTTCCCGCGAGCGTTTGGTTGACAAATTCACTGACTTCGTAGTCCGGTGAGCGCTGGCGAAGATAATCTTCGCGGCTGGTAAGGCCCACAGCGGCAGCCACAGCGGGCCGCGCGTAAATCGCAAAGCCGCCGGCGCCCAGCGGCAAGAAAACGGCGATGCTAGCGGCCGAGATTCTTCTCGCGAGGCGCCATTCCATTTTGGACAAAGAAGATACGCTTGTTATCGCGGCAGCAAGAGCCAACGGCAGAACGGGCAAAAGGAATCGCGTCATTCCTGAGCTTGCGCCGATGACGATGCTGCTTGCCAGCCAGACAATCATTGCGGTGCGCCACAAGGGCGTATTTCGCACCGCCAGAACGATCAACGGCGCGAAGATCAAGCACAATGGACCGAAGAATTGCCAGAAACCCAAGTGCTCAGGTTCAATGGAGGAAAGGAGAGGAAACTTGGCAAGCTGCCAGATGCTTGTGTGCCCGCTCGTTCCCGTGTCCCCGAGTAATGACGCAAGGGCATAACTGTTCATCCGCTCAGGTGAAAACCAGTGCAAAGCAAATGGAAAGAAAGGGTCGCCCGTCCACACGAAATTCCGAAGATACGGCCAGATGCCCGCTGCAAGCGCGCCAGCGGAAAAAATGGCTACTCGGCGCAAGGAGCGCGTCTCCCAAAAAAACGCAGCCAACAAGCTTGCCGCGACGATGCAACCTGTATACTTCGTTCCTGCAACTGCCCCCGCCAGCAAACCAGCAATCACGGCGATGGCAGCTTGTGGATTGCTCTGCGCGCGAGCAATCACCAGGACCGCCACCGCGGTGAAAAATGCCATCCAGAGATCCGGCGCCCCGGCCGCGGTGATCTGCCAGAAAACGACTGGCGATAGAAGAAACGCCAGGGCGGCCAGCCAAGCCCACGGCGGCGACGCCCATTTTCGCGCGATGCACGCTGTGGCGGCAGCTGCGAGCGCGCCGCCAAGGTAAAGCAGGGCCAAAGCGAGCTTGTCCGTGCCTGCTGCCAACCCGGTGAGAATTAACAGGTGTCCCTGCCCGGTCAGGAAGCTGTGAGAAAGAAAAAACTCCGGATAAAACCCATTGCGCAGAACGAGCAGCGGCGAAGCAAAGTGATAGTGCAAGGCGTCCGATCCGGTGAGAGGCGCCACGGCTGCGAGGCCCTCGAAGAGCAGCACGAGAACGAGGATCGCCAGCAGAAACCATTCGCCGCGTGATCCCGTCATGATGGACGAGCGCAGCAGGGCTGCAGTGCTCCGCAGAAGAGGGCGATATTCCCGTATTCCCGCAACGGCAATCGTGAGGAGTACAACCGCTAAGCTCAGTTTCAAATGACCCAGCGGCGAAACGATCGCAAGTGAAATGATCGCCAACGCGGCCTCGAAAGCGATTACGCCGACCGCAACGCTAACCAGAATTCGCTCGCCGTCATTCGCGAGATCGATTCGTGCCCAGCGCAGCACACGAAGCCCAAACGCTGCCATGAGAAAGCAGAAAACGCCGGAGCAAAACAGGGCGGCGAGAGAGGCAATCAGCGCCATACGCTTCGCAAGAGCGCTTTCACGGATGGCGCGAGCAACGTTTTAAATTGCAGGTAGTACCAGATCTGCGCGGTGACAAGCCACACACAGAAGACAATCTGCGCAAGATTGTCCGGCCAGTTCCATTTTTGCCGCATCGGCCAGGAGTATAGCAGAGCCGCCTTTGGCGGCATCAACCGGGGGAACCATCCAGTGAGTGGTGGTAGTATTCAGATGTCTAGCCCTCCAACGAAGGTAGCTATGGGTCCGTTTTTCGCAAAGAGGCTTCATGAATGTCCTACCTGTGAAGCCATTCTGTTTTGCGTTCCCCTGTGAGAGGCATTAGAGAAAACTTTTTGTACCGGTTGCTTCTGATCCGGCCGTACCGGTGCCAGGAATGCGACAGAAGATTTCTCGACTACGGGTCAAGGCCCCAGGTTTCGCGTAATTCCCAGCCGTGAGTTCCGTAGAGGTGCTGAATTCTGCGGCCTGGTAGCATGTTTTTCCGGGGAACTCTTCTGCTGCTTTGCGCTGTCATCACCGCGTAGGTAGAATTGACGCGCAAATGCTGCACACCTCCACTGTGCTTGTGCGCGTCGTGTCCGTCACGATATTGCTTTTTGCTTTTGGCCTGTCAGTCTACCGAGCCAAAACGCAAACGATCGCCCACGATGAGGCGCTAACCTACGAGTGGTTCCTCGATCAGGGCGTCGAGCACGTGCTGCATTACAATCCCGCGAATCATGTGCTGCAAACGTTGCTCGCAAAGCCAATCGTGAAAGTACTGGGTGTTTCTGAGTTCACACTCCGTTTGGCAACACTGTTCGGCACGGTCGTTTATCTAGCGTCCGTTTACTTGCTCTGTCGCCAGCTCTTTGGCGAGGGCTTGGTATTCGTTCTCACTGTCGCAATGCTTGCCCTGAACCCGCTGGCGATAGATTTCATGGCCGCCGCCCGCGGCTACAGCTTAAGTCTCGCTGGCCTGACGGTGGCGATGTACCTGTTTGCCAGGTTGACGGCTCGAGGCGAGTTAGATGTGCGCGACAAGGAGTGGCGCTGGGGATGTAGCATTGCTTCCGCCTCCTTAGCCCTTTCCATAACGGCAAATTTCACGAACATCGTTCCGGCAGCCTGCTTGGCGGTTCTATTTGGCGTCGAAGCGCTGGGCGGCCCCACCGCACTTCGTAGGTTCCGGGATCGCCGCCTTATGGATTTCGCGAAGTATTTTCTATTCCCCGGGGCAGCCACTGGATTTTGCATTCTCTGGCCTTATTTAATTCAAGCGCGTTTAGTGCAAAGCACGATTCATTTGCAGAGCGCCTCCGCAGCCCTGCGCGACATATTCACCGCTTCCTTTCTTTACCGTTGGAGCGACGATCTTCTCAACGACCTCGGCGCGGTAACCCCGGCTCCGGGAAGCTGGCAAGCGCGGGTAACGGATCTAGGAATATACCTATTGCTCCCTTTGCTCTTCGGTCTCGCACTGTTGGGAGTAGCTCTCGCACTGCGATCCAAGGGCGCGGAGAGGTCGGCGCAGATAATATCATGCCGAGTTTTCGCGGGAGCGGCAGCGGGCAGCGTTGTAATGACGCAGGTCCTTCACCTGGTAACCAAGATTGATTACCCCAACAGCCGCTACTGCATGTTTCTGATTCCCCTGTTCACCATAGGTGGCACGCTGGCGGCCCGTGAAGTCTCATTGCGATGGCCTTGGTCTCTGCTGAAGGGCTTTGGGTTGCTCGTTGCCGCTCTCATTGTCTTTGATTACGCGCTATCCCTCAACACCAAGTATTTTCGGTACAACGCATACGACGTCATTTCGCTGGATCTTTTCCGCACCCTCGAGAAGGATGCCCGTTGGCGCGGTCTAACCATCGCACGGGTAGGTGGCACCTGGTGGTACGAGCCGGAGGTGAACTTCTACCGCCTCCGATATCGGGCGGACTGGCTGCTGCCCTATGACATTAAAGACCGATCGTACTTTTGGGAAACCCCAAACTCATTGGTCCCTAATGACTACGACTACTTTGTTTTTATTCCCGCGAGCGATCCGGGACTGAATGGCCCGCGGGTAAGGGTCATCTTCCACGATGATAGGACGCAGGTCACCGTTGTCGCCATCGCCAGACGATGAAAAGCGTTGCGTAAGCAGTAGTGCCATTAGAGCAAGTGCGACTACTGCACGACGACGAAATTGTAAGTCTCGCTTGCGGTTGGCGTGATCGATGCGCCGTTATTGTTGCAAAAATTGATGGTTGCGGTGTTTGCGCCCGTCACGTGGCCCGGTGTGACACTTAAGCCTGCTTGTTCCGTGGGTTTGTTCACGCCGATCAAAATATCGGAGGCAAGCACACCTGTAACCGTGAAGCTCTGCGCTGTGCAGGTATTCGCAGCGACGGAAGCGGGAGAAAGCGTTGCGCTGTAGCGGCCGTACCGCGCGAGACTGGGATTGTTCGTCGCGCCGAATGTCACGCCCTGCGTGAAATGCTGCGCCTTCGTCCAATCCTGCTCGGTGTCGAGCTGTGCGAGCGGATGCAGATTTCCGCCGCTCCAGTTTTTCTCCGTGGCAACGTTGCCGGAAATGAGCAACCCCGGTGAGCCGGACGTGATCTGCGTATCGGTGGCAGTCAGAGTGGAGACGCCATTCTTGAAACAGGTCAGTGCGCCGCCAGGGCCCACCTCCAGGCGCAAAATATCCCCAACAGCGCCGGTGGAAGCAGTGCTCGTCAAGTTGGTTGTTGCCACGTTGACGACGCGCTGCAGGAAAATCGTAGTGCTGTTTTCCACGCAGTCGTAATAGGTCGAGGTCGATCCCGTTCCAGAAGCGAGGGCCGTTATACCCGGAAAATCGGTGGCGCCATTGAGCGCAGTGACAGTGGCCTGTGCGAATTGAACCGGAGAGAAGGCATTAGCGTTCCAAAAGGCCGTGTTGGAACTGCCGCCGGTTGTTCCTTGAATCTGGTTGGAAGCAATGTTCAGGCCATTTTGCTGAATGGTCCAGTTTGGGCCAATGGCGCCGTTCGCGCGGGTGACATTGTCGTAGGCGCTGTTTATGTAGCTGGTCACGGGCACAATGCCGGTCACGTCAGGCAATGTTTGCGCACGGTTGGCTGTGAACGTGCCGCTCAGAGTGTCTTTGAAAGTTCCCGTCAGGACAAGCTGCTGCGCCTGCAATCCATTGGAGCCCAAGGAAGCGCCTGCCGCACCGTTGCCGAATGGATTGCTATTTGAGGGGCCTCCACAGTTGCCATTTACCCAGGCTGTTGAGACCGCCGTCGCTGGTGTGACGGCAATAAAGTTACAGGTCGGCCCGTTCGCAATTTGCAGCCCATCGACAATTCCGTAGTAGCCGACCGCTCCAGGAGGAACGCTGTTTGGCGTGACGGAGATATTCTGATTGCCGCTTGAAAGAGTGATGGATGCCGACGCACCCTGTGCCGAGACGTTCCCGAAAGCATCAAACCATGCGAGTCTGAATGTATGCGTGCCGATGGAGAAATTAGTTCCGGCGAGAGGGGCTAGAGTGGGGGCAGCGGGCGCTCCTAGCAGATAGCCGATGCTCCCAATGCCAGATACGCCGACTGTGTTGTTGGAGAAGTAGTTTGCGTTTACGTAATTTGAGTTCTGGCCGAATCCGCATACATCATAAACCTGCGCGCCCATAAACTGCGCACCGGTGGTAGAGAGATTGCTGCCCTGCAAGCAACTCACTTGCTTCATCCACAGGCCGCCAGCGCCAGCGCTCCCCGTGAGATTTGCCAAAACGGCGGTCGGGAAATCCGCAGGGCTGACATCTTCCACATCCCAACCGGAGGCGAAACTCGGGGAAACGGGACCCGTCACCATGAATGGCGGAAGAAAAGAGTTCTGCGTCTGAACATCCTTAACGATCTGCCAGGGGATCCCAGTAGAACCGCTTATCCAATCTTGGTCGAATGATGCCCGCGCCACCAACCAAGAGCGCGTGATGGCCCAATTCCCTGTTGCCACATTGCCGTTCTTGTCATTTTTGAACACCACCGTGGGCATAGGAGAGAAACCAATGCTTGCTTGCGTGTTAGCTCCTGGCGAGCCGGTGCTAAATGTCGTTTTGTCAAAGCGGAAGCTGAAGCCATGCCCTTGAAAAATCGCGTGCATGCCGAGATAGTCCACGGAGCTGCCGTTCCCCGTAGACAACACACAGTTATCCATCGTCAGATTGGTGACGCCGGTGTCGTAAAAGTCCAAGCATCCATTCGAGGCTTGGCAATTAATGTCTATGTGGCTGAAAATGGGCTGAACCACAGCCAGGACGAAAAATGGGTAGGCTTTAGTTCCGCCGAAGTTCGTACCATTCCCTTCCCACGCAAATGAGGCTTGGGAGGGACCGGTCCAGCCTTCGACCTTTACACTCGCTCCAAGTTCGATCGTGTCATCCAAAGTGACGCCACCAGCCACAATCATGCGGGCGTTGTGTGGGATTTGCGTGTAGGAACTGACGCGGGTTGCCACACTGTTAGGGATGTAGCAGGGATTGCCGAAGGAAGCGCACGCCGCGGCCAGCACCGGGCCATCGTCGCTTACGACCGTCGCACCTGTTAATGTGGCTCCGGCGTTTGATGCCAACGTAAGCGTCGTTGTTCCGCCACCGGAATTGATTTTTGCCGTCAGATGGTCGTTGGCTCCCACGGATGGCGCGGTCGTGGGATAGAATGGCGGGAACGTCTTGTTGTCGTTCATGGGCGACCCGAAATCGTCCCAGAAGTTGTCCAGCGTCTGCCCGATGAGGGTATAGGTGCCGCCCGTGCGGCCGTAAATCAGGTGCTTATAGGCAGTCGAAAGCCCTGTGATTCGGTTGACGTTGAATCCGATGACGGTGCCGCCGGTGTCCGAAGTGCTGGCACCCAGCGCAGTGTCGAACCCGCCCAAGTAAGTAAAATGGGTGCTGTCCGCAACGGACGCCACTTTGAAGAAGCCGTTGAAGGTCAAATCCGCGTTCCCGCCGAAGTATTGGATAAAAACCATCGACCCAGTGACAAAAGGATGTGCCGCGCTGGTCGTGACAGTAACGGTCGTCCCTGAGCGGCTCATCGAGGTAATCACGACAGTTTGCATACCTAGGGTATTACCATTGGAGATGGTCGTTGCGGCCGATGCGGGCGTATAGCAGCCGAACTTGTCCGCATCCACAACTTTGTAATTGAAACTCGTGGCACCAGCATTTGCGGCAACGGCGT
>Ga0209648_10000790_pt1 | contig 24882 bp, 17 predicted proteins | sample GraSoi2013_115cm_FD_185830 | JGI IMG/M metagenome (GOLD analysis project Ga0209648, IMG submission 185830) | Grasslands soil microbial communities from the Angelo Coastal Reserve, California, USA - Sample 9_17_2013_115cm (SPAdes) (version 2) | ecosystem: Environmental > Terrestrial > Soil >... | reverse complement strand
ACGAGATTAACATCGAGGCGCGCGAGGAAGCTCAGAAGCTCGGCATCGAAACGTTTCGCATGATGCCCGCGGTAGGAGATTCGCCACTGTTTATCGCCGCGCTCAAAGACCTCGTGCTGCGCGCCGTAGGAATTGATGCAGGTTCGCCCTCCGTGCCGCTGGCCTCAGGGGCGGGTTTGGGGACGGGACCGATTTCACAGACCATATGAACTCCCTCGACCGTCCAAAGGTTGGGGAATGAACGCAGCCTTTTGCCGGAGAGGGGCTGGTCTTTGATCGAGATTTCTCTTGGGCGCGATCTACCCCTTTCGCAGCTCTAGCAGGTCTTACAATCTCCGATAATTCCGACTATAAGGGTTTGACATCGGGGCCGTGACAATCGGAACACTTGGAAGGTGCCTGCTTGTAAATAATCGCCGGCTTGCCAGCGACCATGCGAGACTGCGTGTGGCATTTGTCACAAGGCACCTTTGCGTGGCCTCCCTGCAACGGGAAATGGGTTCGCGTGTCGTGGTTGAAGGTAGAAGGAACCCACCGCTGCGAATTGTGACAGTCCGTGCAAGGTGTTTTCCCTGCCTTTGCGAATTGGCCCGCGTGTGGATCTTTGTGACAGTCCTCGCAAATCTGGGACGTGCCTTTGAACTGCACTTCGCGCGTGCCGACGGGGACCTTGTGACACGCACCGCAGGCGACGGCACGGTGCGCCCCAAGCAATGGGAACTTGGTTTTCGAATGGTCGAAACCATTTACATCCGCCCACGACCTCACGTTGTGACAGGCTTCGCATCCCAGAGGCGTGCCATTGGCGCGGCGCTGAGCCATGCGGTCCTTGAATTCGCCGTGGTGCGGATCCGAGTGGCACGCTGTGCAACTCCAATCTTCGAAGCGGAACGGAAGGATTTTATCTTTCCGGCCAGCCGCCCCGACTTTGTGGCAATCGGAGCAAGGCACCGCGGCGTGCGCCCAAGCCAGTATGAAACGTGTGTTGCGATGTTTGGCGATGGTAAAAGTGGAGCGGTGGAAGTCCTGGACGGTATGACAATCCTCACATTTATTCAGATATGGACCAGCAGCAAACTGGCCGTCATGCGCATCCTTATGGCAGTCGGTGCAAGCCGCAAATTTCACCTTATAAATTGTGTTTTTGCCTGCGGCTAAATGGCATTTGGCGCAGTCGACCGTAACGTGCCTTCCCTTCAGCGGGTAATTCGATGTGTCGTGCTCCTTCACTCCGAAGAGTGACGGCTTCCAGCCATCAACGGTATGGCATTCCGCACATTCGCCCTTCCTGGGCCGCGCTTCGAACTGGCCTTTGTGCGGGTCCGGCTTATGGCAGTCCACACAATTCGCAAAGGGCACGGGCTGTTTGAAATCGCCATTTACATGGCATTGAACGCAGCTGACCTTCGCGTGTAAACCAAGCAACGGGTATTTTGTTTTCGAATGATCGAATTCAAAAGCCGACAGCAGTTTTTTCCACCCCGCTGTCGTGTGGCACTGCTCGCAGCGTTGCTTGAACGACCCCTTATGCGGATCGATATGGCACGCCGTGCAGGTATCGAACTTCATGTCCTTGTAACGGGCCGCCCCTCCGGGCACATCCGGCTTGTGGCACTTCTCGCAAGCGACCCGGATGTGGAGACCCGTCAGCGGATAGCGCGTCTTGGAGTGGTCAAACTGCTTTGCCGCTTTCCAGTCCGTGAAGTTATGGCAGCGCTGGCAGTCGTTGCCCAGTTGCCCTTTGTGCGGATCGTTGTGACACGCCACGCAGTTCTGTGACAACCCGAAGAAAGACCTGGAAAGATCCTTCATTTTGATGAGTGCGCGTTCATCAGGAACCATATAAGAAGGCATGTGGCATTTCTCGCAGGCAACGCCCACATGCTTCCCCTCCAGGTTGTAACCGGTCAGGCGGTGATCGAATTGTTTCTCCGAGGGCTCCCAGTGGATAAGGTTGAAGTCTTCTCCGTTGTGTTCGAGATGGCACCGGACGCAGTCTTTGCCATTCGGGTTCCGCATCTGAATCTGTGCGTGATACCCGTGCCTTGCCGCCAACCGTTGTGCCACTTCTTTGTGGCAATCAAGGCACTTGAAGATTGGTGTGCTGGTACCGAATTGGTGGCAACTCCCGCACTGCGCAGTCCCGGTTAATGATTGGTGCGCTTTTGAAAGCGGACCAGGAGAGATTTGCGCGTCGGTAGGCAGGGCAAGCAAGAACACGGCGACAACGCAAAAGAGAGAACCCAACAGCCCTTGGAAAGTACGTCCTTTGCTGCCGACATCCCGGACAAGAGGCTCGAAGAGGACCACTGTGTTCTCCGTCGTAGCGCTTCGAAGCGAAAAATGTGAGCCTGGCTGTTTGAGATTAGCATGCGCGAAGAGCGCGTGGCCCAGCCGGTTCGGTAATGTGTCTAGTGTGAAAAGAGAGGAGCCGATCCCTTCGCTTTTCGGAAAGGCTTGCACGCTGGATACTATGGAAGAAGCCGATCCTGCGGAATTCTCCCCTACTGTGCTCCTGCGAAACGGACTCTGAGAGCAGAAATCAGCGAATTTTCGAAGCTGTTGTTGGATTCCAACTGCCAGTATTCTTTCTGCATCGCAAATTGATCTGCGCTTCGGCCATAGCCTCGAAAGCTGGCCCGAATTACGGTGCGGGCGAATCTGTCCGCCAACTGCACGGTACTTACGTGTACGCGGGCAACTCCACCCGTCCAGTCCACCCCTTTGGCGTTCGGATCTGTTTTTGCATTGCGCAGAAGCTCAGCCTTGTCTAGCTCAAGGGAAAACGTCCAGGAGTCTTCAGTGACCTGTTCGCTGGTGATTTTCCATAGCTGAGTTCGTGCATATGACTGCAGATATTCCTGAATTTCGAGTGGTGAAAAAGCCAGTTCAAGGCATGCTCCTGCTTCCTTCGCCGGCTCTTTTTTTTCCTTCTTCGGCCGATTCTTCTTTGAATCCGATCCGGAATCGTTCCAAGAATCGGTACACGGCCTCACGATAGTATTGGAGTGCGGGCTCTGCTGGGGCAAAACCATTGACGCCCATAGTAGCAAGTCAAGAACGAAATTAAGCATCTCGACGCGTAGTGTAGCCAAGAATTACGATCGTCACAGCCCTATTTCTTGAGCCGACGCCCGTGCCCCACAGCATCGTTGGAAAGGAGTAACTCAGTCGTCGCCTGCTCCAAAGAGATTGAGCGCGGTGTCGACCAGACGACAAGATCATGTCGGGTGCAGGCTCGGGCGCAGTGACAGCGGAGGGTTCGGTCTGATTTTCTTGCACGCCCTACCGATGGGGCACTTAGGATTTCTACTGCATCGGCCGTTTCCGAAATATACGAGTCTCTAAAGCGGTTAATTCTCAACTCAAGGGCTGATCAGACCTTCCCGAATGGCATACCGGACCAGTCCTGCCAGCTCATGAATATTGAGCTTCTGCATGAGATTACCGCGGTGCGATTCAGCCGTCTTCGTGCTGATCCCCAAAATGGCTCCAATCTCCTTTACATTTTTTCCTTCTGCGATCAATTGCAGGACCTCGCGTTCCCGAATGCTCGTCGGATCGGCGGGGTGACCGTTGTTCGCCGGGGCTCAAATAAAACTCGCCCTTGCTAGCCGCGTCGATCGCCTGCAGCAAGCTCGAAACGGCGTTATTCTTCAGTACGTATCCCGCGACACCCACTCGCAGACCCGCCAGAACATACTGGTGTTCGGCATGCATCGTAAGCAACAGGATCTTCGTCTTCGGAGAAGTCTTGCGTATCTCGCGGGCGGCGTCAATGCCGTTCAACAGGGGCATGCAAATGTCCAACACTGCTATGTCGGGCGCCAACTTTTCGCTTAGCCTTATTGCCTCATACCCATCCGAAGCTTCTCCCACCACTTCAACATTTGCCTCTTTAAGCAATACTCTTAATCCTTGAAGAAGAATCGCGTGGTCATCGGCGAGCAGCACTCTAGGGGCCTTATGAGAGGGTTGCGACACCTCAACTCCTTTTCGGACAGACAGTTAGACCCTATTCCAAATTCTTAAATTCTTATCAACCAACTGGGATGAACGCAAGGGGACCATGCTTCCCCAGTGTATGCGTAGTCGAGCAAAACAGTAGCCGCAGTCTCCTCGCCACGCCACATTGCTCCATTGCCTGTAACCTGCTTAAAAGCTTTGACTTAGGATTACCTCTACGACAGACCGAAGTGGCCCAGGATGTTACGGAAGCTCGGAAAGGTTGCAAGAACCTTCATATCATGGGAAAGATACTTCCGGTTCGGTGGGATTTTCACAGGATAACGCCTTGCGAGTAAAGGACATCAGCTTCCGCTGGCACCACAAATTCCGGAATCGATCTAGCTGCCTTTTTCCCCGTGGCGTCCTAAGCGTACTAGTAAACCGGCAACTTCTGGCCCGTGTGGCAAGTGCCAACAACGACGTTGCGACCGCAAAGGCTTCTAAATCAGGGATTTCCTGATTGTGCCCAATTCGGAACGGGCATAACGTTCTCGGCACTTGCATTCAGGTCCCCCCGCCGGTCCTAAAGTCTCTGGTCAGAACCGTCGTGAGTTTCTCAGAATAGATATCACGAGTTGAAAGTTTAAGGAGCAGAAAATGACGCGCGCTACCTTCCCCCAGCCCTTCAAGGTGGTCCTGCTTTTAGTTTCGGTTGCCTTGGTTATCGGCCTAACACCCTCGCCCGCGAGGGCTCAAGCGGCAACTAATTTCGGCAGCGCTTCCGGAGTCACATGCCCGGGCGGCAATATCATTTGCAACGGATCGATTAACTTCCTGACGACGGAGCTCTTTTTCGAGCCGGAGACTCCGTCCCAGGGCCTGAAGGACACTCTGGTGACCTGGAACGAAGTCGAGTATCTGCTCGACAACCCCTACGTTGTCGGTGGGAACGGGACAGCTGCCAACATAGGCTTAGTGTGCAACGATGGCTCGGGTCCCCAGCCCGTGAACGAGCAAGGCTTCCCCTCGTACTGCACACCCATGGCCGGCACTTTCGGCACTAACATTCGCCGTCCCGCCTTTGGCGTGACGCATCCGGTTAGGGTCGGTACAGGTGCTGGCGGTCAGGGTGGACTCTTGACAAGCGTGCCTGGTCTCTCGCCACTGCGGGTGCATCCGTTAAACTACAACGCACCGAACGGCAACGAGCAGCGCGTGCTTAACCCCAACTATGCGGGCACCACCAACTTCAATAACACGGGCGTTTGTTATATCCTCGCTCCTGCCTTTTGCGTTCCCACCCCATCGAGCATCGCTGTCTCGACGGGCGCAAGCCGTTTGGCTCCGACGGACACGCCTGAAATTGACTACGACACCGCCTACGGGCGGAAACTCGGCTTCTGCCAAAACAACCCAGAGCCCGTCCCCCTCCAAGGCGGCGTATACAGCACTTCCGGTAACGCTGGAGCAAACACTAGCACGGCCTTCGACTCGGAGAACCTCAATGCGTGCGGATCCGACCCCGGGGAACCTGGCACCGCTAGCCTCGCCCACAACATCCCCTCGACCAACCCGTTCTTCTTGGCGTTATCTTGCATATCAGAGCTGATGGGAGCGATACCGAGTACCATGTCCCGGTCGGCTGATAACTTGGGGTTGCCCTTCAGTGCGCAGCCGACCGGGACATGGTACTCGGTACCCGCCGTTCCCGCAGGGAGCATGCCTCTCGCGATGATGCGCCAGATACCTCCGGGAACCTTTGCGGGGGTGACGACCGGTTCCTCAATTCCGATCCAGACTTACGAGATGCTGGTTGATCCGGGAGCCCGAGGCAAAATTCTGCCGTACAATCCCATCTCTGGTGCTGGCGGCCTCAAGAAGCCTACGCTGCGGTCCGCTGCGGTTAACGGAACTGGACTTGCGCCCAATTACATTTGGAACTCTACGGGAGCTAGGTCCGGCGATCCAACGGGTACTGACCTGCAGTTTTCGAACGAAAACGACTATTACGGGCTCTACGGCGGCCCAACAGCCGCCTTCGGCACCGGCGTTACCGACGCTGCGACCTTCTATGCGCAAAAGCAGGCAGCCCGGCTGGAAGCCGCCCGCTTGGGCAAGTCCCTGTTCTGGGACATGCAGGTGGGCAGCGACGGTGTGCAGTCCTGCGGCTCCTGTCACGCGCACGCTGCAGCCGACAACCGCACGAAGAACCAGATCAACCCCTTCGGTCAGGACGGCATCTCCGGCAACCCCACAAACTTCGACACTTCCGGAACGCTCGCCTCATTCACCTTCCCGCCCAATCATGATTTGGTTGCCACCGACTTTCCGTTCCACAAGCTGACAAACCCCGAGATTGCCGGCGATCCGGTATGCACGAAGCCGATCACCGGAGACGTCACTGGGATCAGCTTCCCGGATGGCGATCCTCCGGATAACCCGCTGACACCGGCGCAATTTACGGCGTGCGACGCAACGAACATCATCAGTGACACGGACGACGTGGCGTCCTCGATGGGCGTCCATTTCGGCTTGTTCGGCGACATACCGTTCGGAACCGGCGCGGGCCTGGCAGGCGGGTCATTTGGCCCGGCCTCGCACGGCGTGCGAGCCCTGATTCACGATCAGCGCAGCAGCGTCGCGCTTGGTGCGACGGCGGCCCAGGTGGCGATCGACAACACCGACCCGATCGCGGGCTTCGCGGGAACAACAGCGAACGCGGATGGAAGCATGAATCAGTTCAGACGGGTGGAGCCTCGCAACACGCCCACTATCGACTTGGCACAGTTTAACTTCGACAACTTCTGGGATGGGCGCGCCCGTCATGACGACAATGGCGGCAGCGTGTTCGGCCCAGCCGATCCGCAGGCCCATATATTTGTCGATCAGACCAACAGCGGCACGCTGACCGCAACCCGGCAACTCATCAAGTTTTCGAGCATCGCTTCGCTGGCGAAAGGGCCGGCGCTGAGCAAGTTCGAAATGTCGTTCAATGGCCGCAACTGGGCCAAGGTCGGCAAGAAGCTGCTGCAAGCTGGGGTTACTCCACTGGCTAACCAACTCGTCGATCCGACCGACAGCGTTATGGGGCCGTATTCCAACCAGAATGGGTCGGCTTGTGGGAGTCTCCCGCTTGCGGACCGTTCGCCGGAAGGCGGACCTCCGACCGTGCTGGGAGTCGGTGTGCCAGGACTTTGCATCAGTTACGGTGCCTTGATCCGGCACGCCTACTACCCTGCACTCCACCAGAACACGGCCTCGCACCTCAATGGCTGCTACACCGACGGGCGTGCAGACATTCATCCAAATCAGTGCGGTACCGGAATCTACCCCGCAGCCGCGATCGCGGTTCTTCAGAACGGTGTCGTCGTGAGCAATAACAACGACCCGTTCGATGGCTACGTTCTGAACTTGGCAGGGGGCACGGCTAGTCCAACCGACACCAACCAGTTTAGGCAGATAGAAGCGAATTTCAGCCTCTTCTGGGGCCAGTCGATTAACGCCTGGGCCAGCCTGCTGGTGCCGGACGATACACCGGATGACAAGTTCGCGGACCAGAATCCAGATGCAGGAATGACGACGGGAGAGACCGGAGAGCCGCTGTTGGTTCTCGACATGCCCACTTGCGGCGAGAATGGCACCAGTCCCTTTCCCACGGGCTACGTGCGCGATTTCGAGCACCCGGGTTGCCTCCGCGAGGTGGGGAATTTCAAGCGCGATGCCTACGACCCCAATGATATCGTTGGGACGCCTGCAAAGCCGGTGCAAAACGACACGACGGGCCATCCGCGGATGAGCGCTTGCATCCAGCAACTGACGTTTAACGGTGAAACCGGTGTCCGCGCTTGCACGAAGTTTGTACCGGCAGGCGGCACGCGCGTGAAGGGGTCGAACACCCCCGATCCCCTGCTCGGGTTCGATATGTTCTTCGGATCCAACCTTTCGTTGAAGAATCCGCAATTCCGCTCGGCCCGGTGCGGCGCTTGCCACAACGCTCCCGCCCTGACCGATCACACCACCGCGTTTACCCATAAGTGGACGCTGGTGGACGCGGCCGCGGAGTTTGCACATGACAACCCGTTGATCGAGCCGCTGATGGAGCCGCTGAGCAAGCAGCGCATCATCTCTGGCTTCCACCTGGAATCGGAAACCAACGGACCTGGACAAGACGCCATCGAGCGTAAATCGGGCAATCTGAGCCTGGTTCCTGCTCCGGTAGCTGGTGTAAGCACCAGCGCGGGCGGCTTCGCCGTGAACGGCAACTGCATCACGGACACTTGCTCGGGTTACATGTTCCCCGATGCCATCACACTCGCTGATAATAATCCGACCCAAACTGTCGGTGCAGCACTAAGCTATGTGGTCCACAAGGATCTGGGCAGCGGTCCGGTTGCCGGACCCGGAGACCCAGTCCCCTTCACGTCGTTTGGCGGATCGTTCTTCGACAACGGCGTATACAACATCGGCGTGCGGCCCTGCGTTGCCGATCAATCACACGTAACCGGCGCCTGTGAAGACACCGGCCGTGGCAACACGGACGCCTTCGGGTGGCCGCTCTCCCTCTCCGCTCTACTGATGAAGGTCGTGGGCGGGCCGGCGCAGCAGCCCGGAACGGCAATTGGACAGTTCAATCAGAGCACCGCGATTGCGGCTGGGCAACCTGCCCGGGCTGACGCCGTGGCATGCGCTCCCTACTGCGCGACGGGTGGCCTGTACCCACTGAGCGGACACGATCAGCGGATCAACTCCGGGTACACGGATGACCCGGCCAATCCGCAAATACCTGGGTACCTGGCGGCAGCGGCCAGCCACATCTCCGTGGGCGACTCCCATCCGCAGTTGGATGAGGCGTGCGGACCCACCGGTGGATGCTTCAATACGCTGTCGGACACTGCTAACGCGGAAGGGTTCCCGGAGATGCCCTTCGATCCGCGGTCCCACCTGAGCGAAGTCATCAACAACGCCCTGGCTAACGGCGATGCCACGTTCGGCGGAGTCGGCTTCGCCGAGCAGGGCACGTGGCCCTTCGTGAACCGCGTCAACCGGTTCGGCGCTTTCAAGGCGCCGCAACTGCGCGAAGTGGAACTCACCGGCCCGTACTTCCATAACGGCGGCAAGCTGACCATACGGCAGGTGATTGACTTCTACGTGCGTGGCGGCGACTTCCCGGTCACCAACGCCCACCACCGGGATTTCAACATCCTCAACCTCAATGCTGAACTGCAGTCGGACCTGAGCGAGGAAGAGAAGGTTGCCTTGGTGGACTACATGCTCGAACTCACCGACGACCGCGTGGCCCTCGAGAAGGGGCCATTCGACCATCCTCAGTTGATTCTGCCTCTGGATGGCACTGCTCCGGAGAGTGATGGCACGGTCAACCGTGACGTCATGCTGGGCGGTACTTGCGTTCCAAGTACGCTCGGTCCGGGAGCAACCGCATGTACCAGCAGCGTTGCCACTCAGCCCGTGGGCGCCACAGGGCCGCTGTTCCTGAACGTTCCGGCGACGGGCGCTGCGGGTAATCCAGGCGGCCGCATACCGAACTTCCTCGGTATCGCGGGCGCGGCCCCGGACGCTCTCAATCCGTCAGGCCGTCAGAGGCTCGTGGGTGGCGCCGCAAACTGCGGGACCAACGTAACGTCACAGTACTGCCACTAATTGGTTCCTATGAACCTACCTTGCGAATCCCTTCCCCCGACAGGGGGAAGGGATTCTCTTTGGTAGGCTGCTTAGAACAGAAAACGTTGCGGTGAGGGCCATTCCGAGAAAGCGAGGGCTTGGTTCGCAAATTGCGAGCAAGATGTAGATTCCTTTGGCAGGGCGCCCCACTGGAGACGACAAGCCCTGCTTTTTCAGCAACCTGTCAGAGACGTGACCGTGAAGAGAGCTTACGTTTAGGAGAAAAGAATGAGCACTGTTGGTAAGCGAACCAGTTTGCTGGCTGTTACGTCTTTCCTATCAGTTCTCTTGCCCGGGATCGCCAGGGCCCAGGGAGCAGCGCCTCCAGCCGCGAAGGCTGCCATCACGGACATCCAGCTTACTTTCAAGCGGGATCCTCGAATGGTCGACCCCACGCGCGGATTAGGGCTGTGGGTCGATGGTCCTAACTACACAGGGGCCACCGCCCAGGACACAGTTGAGGTTCGCGCCGAAGGCATGGATGCGGCAGGGAAATCGATAAAAATCAGCCCGGAATGGAGCGCGTCTGACGCGGAGATGGTCACGGTTTCGCCGAGCCAGGGCGACAACGTGAAGATCACAGTGCATAAAGCCGGCGAGAGCAAGCTGAGGATCACCTATCAAGGAGTCAAGAAGGAACTGGTGGTCAAGGCACAATATGTGGGCAAGTTCATTCTCTTCGAAATCAGCCCGCCCACGTCGGCGAAGCCCGCTGGACCCTCGGCCACAGAAAAGATGAACTCGGCCCTGAAGGACCAGAAGGCGCAGTTAAGTTACGCGGCAGGCATGCGGATGGCGAAGACCCTTCGCGCGCAGTCGCAGGAGGTGGACCCGGATGTAGTGAGCCAGGCGATAAAGGACGTCCTCGCGGGCCGCCCCACGCTCATGAGCGACGACCAGGAGCAAGCGGCCTTGATGGGAGTGGAGACACAGTTGAACGTCACCGCGGCGGCTGTGGAGAGGAAGAAAATCGCCGAGAAGAATAAAAAGGAAAGTGAGGAGTTCCTGGCCGAGAACGCGAAGAAGGAAGGGGTGGTGACCCTGCCGAACGGACTGCAGTACAAGGTGATCAAAGCGGGAGAGGGCAAAAAACCCACCGCTGTCGATGTTGCGGTCTGCCAATACCGGGGCACCTTGACTGACGGAACGGAGTTCGACAACTCCTACAAGAAGAAAGACGGTGGGCCGGTAAGCTTCCCGCTGAGGGCCGTAATCAAGGGCTGGCAAGAAGCTCTACAGCTCATGCCTGCCGGCTCCCATTGGGAACTCTTCGTGCCCCCGGATCTCGGATATGGAGACAGAGGCGTACCGCGGGCGAAAATTCCGCCGAATGCCGCGCTGATCTTCGACGTGGAGCTGCTGTCAGTCAGAGAACCAGGCAACCCGGCTCCGCCAGCAGCGGCGTCGACCCAAACCACGCTTACGCTTGAGCAAATCGAGACGCTGAAAAAGGCCATTCAGGCGGCAGGAAAAAAGGCAGAAGAGACTAAACCGGAGAAAAATCCATGAACTTAAAGTTACCAGTACGTTGGATGATGACGATTATAGTGGCACTACCTGTGGGGACCGCCGCCGCGCAACAACCCCCGATAGCCGACAAGCCCCGGCAAGAGGCACAGGTTGCTACCAAGCAGGCGCTGGCGACTCCAGCGGTGAGCAAGGAGCAGCCGGTGGCTACGGCAGCCAAGTCCGAACTGGAAGCTGCAGCACCTGGCAATAGCAAGCCAGGGGAGCCGATAATCCAGAGCCGCAAGGACAAAATCAGTTATGCCTTTGGCGTTGACATGGCGCGGGATCTGCTGCGGCAAAAGGACAACCTCAATGTTGATTTGTTGATGCGAGCACTGACGGATGCCCTGGCAAGCAAGAAGCTCATCATGACCGACGAGGAAGTGGCCGCGACGGTGAAGACGTTTGAAACGGAGCAGAAGCAGGATCTCCAGCACGCCAAGATGATGGTTTTCGAGCGAAATAAAAGAGAAGGGGAGGCCTTCTTTGCCGAGAACGCCAAGAAGGAAGGCGTTATAACTCTGCCCAGCGGGTTGCAATACAAGATGTTGAAGAAGGGCGACGGCAAGATACCTACGCTTGATGACGTTGTCGTTTGCAATTACACCGGCAAGCTCCTTGATGGGACGGTAGTCGACAGCTCCAACAAACGCAAGGAGCCAACGCTCGTTCCAGTCAAGGGAGTTATCGCAGGCTGGGCACAGGCTCTTCAGCTTATGCCGGTTGGCTCGAAGTGGGAGATGTATATACCGCCGCAGCTTGGTTATGGAGACAAGGGCTCAGCCGTTTTCGGACCCAATACAACGCTCATCTTCGAGGTTGAATTGGTCTCGATCCAAGACAAGCCGCAGACCGCCAGTGCGGCAAAGTGAGGAGGACCCAGATGTTCACCATCCGCTCCCAATTTGCAGTGATTCTGGCAGTGGCGGGTTCTCTTTCGTTTCCAGCGGGGAGTTGGGCACAGAATCCGCAAGCCCAAGAGCAAGCAACAGCGAAAGCACTTGCCGAGCTACCTACAGCCCTTGCGGACGTCCCACTTGGCCAGGTCGTTGTTACATACCGGAACGGCGAACTGACGATTAAAGCCCGGAATGCCCCGTTGGTCGACATTCTGCGCGCGGTGTGCAGCCAGATCGGCGCCGTGCTCGACTTTTCATCAGAGAGAACAGATCCCATACTCGCTGCTGTGGGTCCTGCGCCCGCGAAAGAGGTGCTTGCCTCTTTGCTGCATGACGCACATTTCAACTATGCGATGGCGGAATCGCCTGACGATCCTAACGCGCTCGCAAGCGTCATTGTTTTCCCGAAAACCAAGGATTCCAAGACGTTGGGCCTTGTTGCGCGCGACGGGGTAAGTCCAGGACAGGTTAATTCGACAACCGCTACCACAACTGAATCGAGAACGGACACGAAACAACAGATGAGGGAACTTCTTACCCAGGCGCGAGCCGAATTGGCCAGCTCTGGGGGAATTCTCCTCGGCCCTCAGGGAGGAGATGAAAACGGTGGAGATGCCGGCTCAGGAGCGCAGAAAGTTGACGCGGCCGCCATCCTCGATCAGGTCGAGGCACAAATCGGGGCAATTGGGGATAACGCCGCCAGCGGTGCAGACTCTCCTCAGACCGGACCGCCGCCGGGCACTGCGGCACCCGTTATGCCTGATGGCAGACCAAGGCATAGGAGGAAACACTAGAACTGGCTGCAATAGCGTTACTGGGACTGCAATCCTAGCGTAAGCCTTCGAGTTCCATGCCTTGCGGATAGGAGCATCGATAGCTTGAATCGCATCATGGCTCTAGTTCGAAGAGCCGTCCTCTGCCCCCAAGATAGCTGCAAGGCGAGCAGCGCAAAAGGAGTAAGCGCTTGACAAGACTGCCGCACTATCGCGCCACGGCGTTAATCACGGAGCGCGTCAAGGTATGCACTAGGGAAATGAGCAGCCTTAGGCGCACGGCTGCTCCTCGGAAAGAACCCCTAGTGTTGAATAGGCACGGCTCAAGCCGTGTCGTTCTACTCGCGAAGAAGTTTTGGGAGTTAGTCCCTGCGGGAATAATCTTCGGCTTCGTTCTGGCCACCTTGTTGGTTGTTGGTGCCTCAGCCTCGGCTACCGACCTCACGGGCAGGGTCATCAACGGCACCACGAAGAAGCCCGCTGTCGGCGACGAAGTGGTGCTCTTGCTCATATTGGGAGGCAACGAGAAGGAAAGTGCGCGCGCCAAGACGGACGGCGCAGGCCGTTTCCGCTTTACCGTTACCGGCCCGCCGGGCCCCCGTCTGGTGCGCGTGATTCACCAAGGCGTCGCTTACGACAAGATGGCTGAGCCGGGTGTCAACTTGCTAGTGTTCCCGGTTTATGACGTCGTCGACAAACTGGATGGTGTGACGGCGATCATGGACGTGCAGCGATTCGAGGCAAGAAGCGACACGCTCGAGGTGAAGCAGCTGATTACGATGCACAACGCCTCTAAGCCACCGCGGACACTACTGAATGATCGCCCGTTCGAAATTCAGTTGCCGCCCGAAACACAAGTTCTGTCCGGACTTGTACAAATCGAAGACGGGCTACCTCTCAAGGGCAAGCCTTCCTCCGGTGACCGCAAGGGCGAGTACTATTTTCGCTCTCCGCTGCGTCCAGGAGATACCCGTTTCGCGATTGTTTATCGGCTGTCCTATAACGGCGAAGCCGTGGTTGAACCCAGGATCCGTAGCGCGCAGGAACGCTTTGTGGTCATGCTGCCCAAACCCATGAGGTTTGAGCCGCAGGCCGAAGGCATCTTCCAGCCGATGCCGAACGTTAGCAAGGATAATGTCCAGGGGACTGCTCCTGTGACGACTGGGCAGACCCTAGCGTTCCGCATCTCGGGGACGGGCGTGCTGGCGGAACTCCAAGGGCGACAGCAGCCAAGTCGGAGTGACAACGAGCAACGTGTCGCGCAACTCGATCTTCGATTTCACACGTCCCCCGGAACGGGCCGTCTCGACGGGCTAATCCTGAGCGGATTGGGTGGGGTACTGCTGGTGTTCTCGGCTGTGTACATCGCGAGGAGGAGGTCGGCAGTGCCGCTGGCCGTAGAGCACGTAGTGCTGGATACCCAGAGGCGAAGAGGTCAAAGCGAGGGCCGACGTAAGCGCCGCACTCGTGTGTCGCAACAATATTCGCACTAGGGAGGCCCAAAATGCGTTTTCGATTGATCGTTTTACTTGCACTTGCAAGTGCCCTGCCCGTTCGCGTAGCCGCTGCGCAGGAATCTCCTGCCATCAAAAGCCAGAAGAATGCCACCGCTCCCAAGCAGCAGGTTACTTCCGCGCTGAATGATGAGAAATCGAAACGCAATTACGCGGTGGGCGTGAGGATCGGCGAAAGCCTCAAAAAGCAGCAGACGATGGAATTGGATCGGGATGTTTTGATTCGAGGACTCAAGGACTCTCTGTCGGGCAGCAAGTTGCTCCTGACGGAAGAGGAGGTACGCACCACACTCACCAACATAGAAAACGAGCTGAGGGCGAGGCAGTTTCTGGCTGCGAAGGAGCTTGCTGAGAAGAACAAGAAAGACGGAGAGGAATTCTTGGCCGCAAACAAGGGCAAAGAGGGAGTTGTCACTTTGACGAGCGGCCTTCAATACAAGATCTTGAAGGCGGGAGACGGGAAGAAACCAGGCATGGACGAGCAGGTCGTATTCCATTACCGGGGGACTTTTATTGACGGAACCGAGTTTGACAGCTCCTATAGCCGTAACCAGCCGGCAACCGTCCCGCTGCGCAAAACTATCAAGGGCTGGAGCGAAGCACTTCAGCTCATGCCTGCCGGTTCAAAGTGGCAGCTCTTCATTCCGCCCCAGCTTGCTTATGGACAGAAGGGATCCGGTGGCACCATCGGGCCGAACTCCACGGTCATCTTCGAGGTGGAGTTGATCTCCGTCCAACCCGCTCCCGATGCCGCGGGATCGAAAGGGAGTTCCTAGTGTTATCCATGCACGTGCGCATCCGATTGGCCTTGATTCTGACAACGGGGGGCTTGTTGTGCCTTTCGGTATTGATCCTTGCACGAGAGTTGCGAGCACAAGAGCAGCAATCAACATCACTGCCACCTGGCCCTGCACCTCCCAGGCCCGGCCGCGTGACGCCGGATTCGGCAATCATTACGTATCAGAATGACGAACTGACCATTGAGGCGCAGAATGCCACCTTGAGTGACGTTCTGCGCGAGGTCTGCAGCCAGACCGGCGCGGTGATCGATTTTCCGTCAGGGGTCGACGAACGCGTGTTCGGGCGGTGGGGCCCCGGACCGGCGCGCGATGTGGTCGCTTCCTTGTTGCAGGGCACGCCCTTCAATTATGTGCTGGGATCGGGTGACAATCAGGATGCGCTGGCGCAGATCATTCTATTTGAAAAGTCGCCGGACCCAGCCACGGCGAAGGTTTCCGCACAAAAGCCGACTCGGCCTACGGCCTTGGGCCCAAGCGCCGCAATCCAGCGGGGGGTTGTCAGGCAACAGGGGACGGAACAGCACATCCAGGCTGCGGACGCTGCTCACGCCGCCTCGGGGGGAAAAGGAGGAGCGCAGAACCCTACCGCCGCAGACAGCCCGGTTATGGACAATCAGACAGCCGAGTCTTCCCCGCCGCAGAGTTTGGCCGAGATAGCAGCTCCTCTATCCAAGCAGATTGCAGCCTCTGAGATACCGGTGGATCCGAGTACTACAGGTTCCGGAACGCCAGCGGACCAGAGTGCTGCCGGTCCGGGTAACTCCGGAGATAATCAAGGGACAGGCCAAATGCCAACTGTCCCCAGGCGGAGGAGACGTCACTGACGTCGTTTTTGAAGCGTTTCTCCAGTGTCTTCGATGTCTTCCGCAATTCTGCGTGGCTTGAGGTTTCTACCCCTGGATTATTGCCGATGCCCTGAACCGGAGGCATGGTTTGATGATCTCGATCACCAGAACTTAGGGCTGCTCCCGTTTCTGGTCCAGCCAAGGAATGAAGCATCCGGGTCCTGTTGGCGTAACGGGCCAGGGCTAGCCTCGCTGCTGTTGGTGAAGTCTGCAGGCGGCACGTTCTCTAGCGCCTTCACAAACGCAAAGAACGTAGTATCTTTGGTCCCCGACCCATTACCTTGAACTTCGGCAATCGGACGAACCGATCGGATGTTCACCGTTAAAATTGATCGGCCAGTGAGAGCAACGGAAAACTCGTGAAACCAGAGCCTATTCCCAGCGGCGCTGAAAGCGTCAAACACTCTCCTGCTCGACACTATGAGAGCGATCTCACTAAGATTCTGCTCGGTACCAGCTTCCATCCGGGAGGGCTGAAGCTCACCGAACACCTTGGCACGCTCCTGCATCTCTCTTCCGAAAGCCGCGTTCTCGACGTGGCTAGTGGTCAGCGCGCCAGCTCCATTTTTCTTGCCGAAAGATTCAGGTGTCACGTTGTCGGTATCGACTACAGCAGCCAAAACGTCACACAACCCAGCGAGCTCGTCGTTGCCGACGGACTCGCGTCTCGCGTCCGCTTTGGTTGGGCTGATGCCGAACGACTGCCTTTTCCGGACGCGTCCTTCGACGCGGTCATCTACGAGCGTACCTTCTGTACGTTGCCAAATAAGTCAGATGCCGCTCGCGAATTCGCGCGTGTTCTCCGGTCAGGCGGTCGCGTGGGCCTGAGCGATTTCACCCGCGGACAAATGCTTCCACAGGAATTGGACCGCTTACTTGCCTGGATCCCCTGCATTGCTGGTGCCCAATCTGTCGCTAGTTACGTTGAGTATTTGCGTTCTGCAGATTTCGATGTCGAAAAAGTGGAGTTTCACGATGAGGCGCTCACCAAATTGGTCCATCAGATCCGCATCAAGCTATCGAACGCGAAAAATCTCATCGCGCTGAAAAAACTCGCTCTCGCCGGGGTCGATTTCACTTCCTCCAAGCAGATGGCCCAGAGCGTCCTTACCGCAATTCAGCAAAGCCAGCTCGGCTACGCCATTCTAGTCGCCATCAAACCTTCTTCCTGTTGCAGTACGCGGACGCGTTTGTGATTCACCGCCATCATTCACGCCGCAGAAGAAAATAAATGCGCTAGTAGGCATAGCGGACCCGATCTGCGCCAGCTCTCGAATCCGCATCCGCATTGCGGAGGAGCGCAAGGCTTCCTCGGAGATGAAATAAGTGCAGCTTGAACGCCACCGCGCGCGCCGTTATGCCTTCCAAGCCAACATCGAACTGACCGATGTACCGTCGGAGACTCAGATTAGGGAACGAACCAGCGACTTGAGCCTGTTTGGATGTCATGTAAAAACATTGAAACCCTTAGCGCCGGGTACAAGGGTCAGTATAAAGATCGCCCACAGAAGTGTGAACTTCCAAGCTCTGGGTAGGGTGGTCTATGCCCGATCAAACGAGGGGATGGGAATCGTCTTCACAAGTATTCAGCCAAACGACCAGTTGGTTTTAGATAAGTGGATAGCTGAACTTAGAGCCTTGTGAGAGCGGCGCTCGCACGCCTCGCGAGCAGAGGTCTCTTCAGCCAGCTTTCGGTGCCCCCATTCTGAGGACACATCGCGTGGCTCGTGTGATTAGTTTATTGTCAAGACCGGCTCGGACCAGCTTGAGGCACGACGCCAGCCGAAACGCAACTTCGGCGAGATGGCATCTGCGACCACTACGGGAAGTGATGTCATTGCAAGGCAGCTTGAACGTGCTTGCCGCACCACGCGGCTGCCTGCTATTGATTCCTTCCATCGTCGGCTAGGGGCAGACGACAGCCTCCTTTCGCTTGCTTCTATGGGGATCTCTCGCTGCGCACCGTGCGGAGGACACTCAAGGTCCAAAGGTGTTTCCAGGATCTGAATCAGCGTCTCGTTTCGGTCTTGCAAGACGAGCGTCCAGACTTGGTCGCCGTAGGGACACTTGAGTCGAACGATAAAGTCCTTGGCCACGTTTGTCTGGGGGAGCTATCTTTAAACACTACAACAGGGTTCCACCAAGCGCCGCCAGTCTCGCGTCCCCTCATTTCACCTGAAAGGTAAATCCGGGCTAGACTGGCAAAGGGCACCGCTCACATAGAGGTTTCTCGTTAGGGTTTTGGCTCAAAGAGGAAGCTAGTCGCTAAGCGTTTGGCTGCCGGCGATGGTGACTTTCTGCGCGCCGTCGGTCTTATGCAAGGCGGTGACAGGGTATCTACACTAGGGGAAGGCTCGAAGCTTACCGGACTCGAGTCCAAGTGGATCAGCCACCCGGGATTAGGGAGCGGACCATGTAAGGAGAGCGCGAAGGGGGACGTTGGGTTGAGGCTTGGGATAAGCGGAGACTTTCAGCGCGGAGCTATTCGCTTCTGGCTTGACGAGTGGGGGGACAAGTTGAAACAGATGACTCACATTGACCTCAACGAACTAGGGCGCGAGGCGGCAAGGTATTTCGAAGGGTTACAGGGACGCATCTGTGCTGTGGTCGAGGAACTTGAAGGGCGTGGTGGAGGCAGAGCTCGATTTTGCGAGGATCGATGGCAGCATCTGTCGGGCGGCGAAGGAATCACTCGCGTTCTCGTGGATGGTGCAGTGTTTGAGAAGGCGGGGGTGAACTTCTCGGAGGTGAGAGGTTCGTTTTCGGAAGAACTTGCAGCTAGCATGCCGGGCAAAGGCACCGGCTTTTCTGCAACCGGGATCTCCGTAGTGATTCACCCGCGAAATCCCTATGTGCCAACTGTGCACGCGAATTTTCGTCACATCAGCAAGGGATCTGGAGAAGGACGAGCAGCATGGTTCGGTGGCGGGTCGGATCTCACGCCATACTATCCTCGACGCGAGGATGTAATTCACTTCCATCGCACTTGGAAGGAAGTCTGCGAGCGCCATCTAGTTACCGATTATGGACGCTTCAAGAAGTGGTGCGATGAGTATTTTTATTTGCCGCACCGGGGCGAGGCACGTGGTGTCGGCGGTATTTTCTTTGACTATCTCACGGGCCGGCTTGATGAGGTGTTCGCGTTTGTGCGCGACGCGGGGGACCACTTCCTAAGCGCCTACGTACCCATCGTTGAACGTCGGTTGGCCGAGCCTTACAGCGACACGGAGCGCCGGTGGCAACTGCTCCGTCGCGGACGCTATGTTGAGTTCAACTTGCTCTACGACCGCGGCACGATGTTCGGGCTCCGAACTGGCGGGCGCGCTGAGTCGATCTTGATGAGCTTGCCCCTGCAAGTCATGTGGGGATACAACGAAGTTCCGAAGCCCGGCTCGCCTGAGACGGAACTCCTTGACTACCTGAAGCCGCGAGATTGGGCAAGCGAACAAATTTCAGCGGAGGAGGTATGAAGAAACGCGCTAGCCGTGTGTTTGCGTTCACTGTAGTGCTCGCCCTAGTTTGCGAGCATTAGGCACAAGCGGCGCTTTGAACCTCATTGTTTGTTGCTGCCGCGATCGGAGGTTCAATCGTCTCATGCACTAGGTTTCCTGGGTCAAGCCACAGCCGGAGAAGGCCCGACGGCCAGTTGCAGAGACTGAATTTCAGGGGCAATTGAAATATCGAAAGTTTGACGTGTGCCATGGCATAGTATGCGATTTTGAGTCGATTTTCGCCCGGGGCATTCGGAGATCCCAAAAGGTCAAGAAATCGACAATGATTATCCCTGCCAACAGACATTCAACGGCGGAGACACTGGTTGTGCCACGTTGGAAGGAATTCGTCAGGATGCTCTAGTCCATTCTCTGTAAGCGACACGAGGGATCCCCAGACAAAGTTGCGCCTGTTGTGGCGGACACGGACTGTTCCCTGTGATCAAAGGCTGGCTGCAGCAACTGCACTGAAGGCCTTGAGTCCAGGGAGCAATCTACGTACTCCGCGGTACCATCTCTAGAGTCCCTGAAAGCAATTCATTTCACAAAAACAAATACGCCAGACCAAAGCGACAGAAGGGACGCGTAAGGCGTGTGGCGGTTGGAACGACAAAGGCCTCATGAATTTGTTCAGACAGCCTGAGCGCATTTGAAATCCGAAGCGGGAAGGGGGTGATTAGATGAAACGCGAATTCAAACCGGGATAGGAAGCACCCGTCTCATGGCCTTACGAACTAATTTTTGGGCGTTGTGACTGCTCTTGGGCCCGCTCTGAGACGATATCCCATCCCAGCTCTTGGTCTTGGAGGAGGAACTTCACCTCGAGGGATAGTCCGCTCTTTGCCTGTGTGTCCGCCTCGGGGCCCGATTTCGTCCTTGAGTTCGGCGAAGGCCTGATCGCGAATTTCTGTGCCATCGAGGATGCGTGCCGTCATTCGGCGCTCCCTTTCGTTTGAAGGCGGAAGAATAACACACGGGACGAGCCGGTGATTCCGACGGGCCTCCCAAGAAGGCGTCAAGTAAGATCTACTGCAGGGCAGGCCCAACCCGGAGTTAAATCGGGCCCGCGGCTGAGTCGAAAAAATGTTAACAAAATGCTTTTGGGCAGGCTTATAATCTTGCCCGCCAGGCAGGCTGTCCTGCCGGCTTCCCGATGAGAGCGGGGCCTCACAGATCCCATCTGTGAATGTGTCTGGCTCCGAGAGAAGGGTGGTATGCCTTCTCATCCGAAGGCGTGCAGCAGCGACACGGCAACTGCGACGATAGCCTTCGCAGCTAATCTCCAATTCTGATCTGCATTAGAAGAGGCCACGATAGCCATGCCTTGGCGTATTGAAAAGTCCAAAAGATAAAGAGGTGCTTTATGAAAGAAACTGGGCCCCTCGACTTGCATAGGACCAACTCTGCCAGTGCCATCCTCGAATTTCTGGCACGAAATATGCGGTCCGCAGTGAAGCAACGGCCTGCGACGCGCAACATCATTTTAATTGTGGCCGTAACCGCCCTGGCTTTTGGCGTCGCCCTCTATTTTGGGGCGTCGTCCACATCCGCAGAACGTGAACATGCCGATCACGACTGGCCGAATCACGGCAAGGACCTTGCCAACACGCGGTTCCAAAACCTAGACCAAGTCAATCCTCTCAACGTCAACAAGCTGCAAGTGGCCTGGGTGTTCCACACCGGCGTACTCGACCCGCTGGCTGAACTAGAAGCGTCACCCATCGAGGTCGACGGGCGGTTATTCATCACTGACGGTCACGACAACGTATTCGCCTTGAATTCTGCCACGGGACAGATGTTATGGAAGTTTGCCGGCTTCAACGACGAGAAGCAACTTGCGCAGTTCTTTCTCTGCTGCGGCCGGAACAACCATGGCGTGGCTTTTGGAAACGGCAAAGTTTTCGTCGGACGGTTTGACGATTCCGTGGTGGCCTTGAACGCGGAAACAGGCAAAGTCGCGTGGCAGAGCACGGTAGCTGATTTCCATGACAAGGTCGTTATCAACTCCGCTCCACAATTCGTGGAGGCCGGTGACCGGGATCTGGTCATCATCAGCTTATCGGGCGGCGAGTTTGAGATACGAGGGCAGGTATTTGCCCTGGACGCAAAAACGGGCAAAACCGTGTGGCACTTCTCCACCACGCAGCCGACTAGCTTCGCCGGCCAGTCCTTCCTGACGGGTGGTGGCGCGGTGTGGAACCCGCCGGCCATCGATCCGGACTTAGGGCTCGTATACCTCAGCGTGGGGAATGCTGCGCCCGACATTCTTGGAGAGAACCGGGGTGGCGACAATCTATTTGCCGCATCTGTCGTTGCCGTGGACCTGTTTACAGGCAATCCTGTGTGGCATTTCCAGGAAGTGCACCACGACATTTGGGACTACGACAGCGCACAACCCGCCGTCCTATTCCCGCTCGAGAAAGATGGAAAGCATTTCAGGGCGCTCGGCCATTGCGCCAAGACCGGGCAGTACTTCATTCTCGACCGCCGCACGGGCCAGGCGATCTTCGCGGTGACCGAGAAACCCGTCCCACCAAGTGGCGCTGGTGCCGCGTTCCAGATTGCCGCACCAACCCAACCTTATTCTGCTGTCGAGCCGATGACCCCGCTCCGGTTCGACCAGCTCACACCTGAGGAACAGCCCGACACGGCTGCCATAACCGCTGCTTTTACCACCTTCCTTGCTCCGGGTCAGACCGAGGTTGTTCTTTCGCCCCAATATACTCCTCCCGATGAAACGTTGCGGCTCATTATGCCGGGCGACAACGGGGGATGCGAATGGAACCCGGCAGCTTATAGCCCACGAACAAAATTCGTCTACTACGGCGCCAGGCACGACCCGGATGTTTTCAAGACTCACTCCGGCAATTCGAGTCTTATCCCCCAGGCGGTCAATGGAGACCTTCACCTGGGCTCAACCTTCATCAATCATGTTCCTGGTGCGAAGCCCTTTGGCCTGTACGGAGCCACCGACACGCGCACCGGTAAAGTTGTTTGGAAGATTCGCCTGCCTCAACCCGCGAAGTCGGGTGTGCTCGTGGCCGGCGATCTGGTGTTCTTCGGTGAGGGGAACGGGAAATTTGATGCTGCTGACGCAAAGACTGGCAAGATGCTGTTTACGTTCAATGCCCCCGCCAACATTCCCAACGCCGGTGGAGCGGCGGCGGGTCCCATAGCCTACCTCGCAGATGGACGCGAATTTATTGTCAACGCGTTCGGCGGAAATGTCCCGGATCGAAGTATCACCGCGAATGGTAACTGCCTGGGTGGCGGGCACACGTGTGATAACCCTGTTGGCGATGCCTTCATCGCTTTCGCACTTCCCCGAGGAGGCGAAGACTAAAATTAACGGTGGAAACGTCCCTGCCACACGGCGGTGGCTCTCATGCAGCGCCGTAAGGGATCCCTCGTCAGCCGCGAGGTTTTGACTTAATGGGGTGCAGGTGCGCATGCACCGCGCGGAGGGGCCGCTTCCGGGAGGGCACCGCAGGACCAGTTCTACAAGTACTGCGCGTTTTCCACTGGAAAATTACGGGATTTCCTGATTGTGTACACTGTCGGGCCGCAGTTAGAAAATTTAAACTCCGCACGTTAGCCAGGGCAGAATCTGGGGTTCGCTGCGGATACGCTCGGCTGGTTCCATGAGGACCATTCCGATCTTCCGCGCCATCAATTCCTCGATACGCCTGGAATCGCCCTCGCCCAGATGGTGCACGACCGCGAACTGAGCGCGCAAATGACCAGTGCGCATGAGCTGTACCTAAACCGTCCAACCGACCAGTAGCCTTGCTGTTTTGGCCGAGGTAGCCTGAGTTCCCCGCCCGACAAGAATGGCGTATTCGCGGAAGCGCCCTCGGTCTCCCTCATCTGCGATTACACATTTGCCGGTGTTCCTGTGCCTTATATTGTGGACCAACAAAAGATACGGAACTTTCGAACCTCGTTGAACTTCATGGGCGACGGCTCTGTCGAGGCTGTCTCAAAGGAAGCGACGAAAGAGATTGCCCGATTCCGGGCCGAAAGCCCCGGCGCGAGCATTGCAGACCAAGCAATGAGCGCCCCGCTGCTCAAACATCCCGAACGGACACGCGTGGCGGGATTCAATTGGCAACATGAAGTAACCAGAATGGTCGGTATTCCTACGGCTGACCAAGATCGCAGACAAGGCCAGCTACGACCCGAAATACAGGGCACTCTGAGAAGCGGAGATAAGTAAATGAAGCGCAGCGGCGTATTACTTACTAGTTTTCGGGGAAGGCAGGTCACCCCCCGGGCACAAAACTGTCCCATTAACCAGTGTTTTCTCTCCGCGCTCAAGTCTTACAATGTCTCTGAGCCCTCGACCAACAAATCTGTGTTCGGAGGAACGCAAGTGAGAGGAAAGATTGTGTGTTGGTCGCTTTTATTTAGCTTAGTCACGCTCTGGGCTACTTACCTCTCGCCCCCGGCCAGTGCTAGTTCATCAGGAATTAGCGGTTTCTCAGGAAAGAACGGCTCGACCTGCACAAGCTGCCACTTCGGCGGGATTCAACCGATGGTAACCCTCACCGGCCCAACATCGGTCAACTCCGGCTCAACCAACACCTACACACTGACCATAACCGGCGGCCAGGCTACCGGCGGCGGCGGGCTGGATGTGGCGGCCAGCGCTGGAGTTTTTGCGGTCCTCGACGCCATCAACACAAAACTGCTAAACGGTGAGCTCGTCCAAAGTCAGCCTAAGAAAGTGGACGCCACCGGTGCTGTGGTTTGGTCGTTCAACTGGACCGCCCCAACGGTTTCCGCCGCCACTAACGTCGTCATGTACGCCGCCGGCAACTCCGTCAATCTTAACGGGGGCACCAGCGGCGATAATTCGAACACTCAAGCCCTGACCATCAGCGTCGCGGCGCCGCCAACTTCGGACTTCAGCCTTTCGGCATCTCCCACCAGCTTAACCATCACACAAGGCTCCAGCGGCTCGAGCACCATCACCGTTACCCCGCTGAATGGCTTCACCGGAAGCGTTGCCCTATCGGCGTCCGGCATGCCAAGCGGCGTGACGGCAACGTTCAGCCCGACCAGCACGACGGGCACAAGTACGCTGACGCTGGCCGCGAGCAGCACAGCGACCACCGGAACTTCCACGGTGACCATCACGGGGACCTCCGGTACCTTGAGTCACACGACGACGGTTAGTCTCACGGTGAATGCGGCCCCGGACTTCAGCCTTTCGGCGTTGCCGAGCAGTCTGACCGAGATACAGGGTGCCAGCGGCACGAGCACCATCACCGTTACCCCGCTGAATGGCTTCACCGGAAGCGTTGCCCTATCGGCGTCCGGCATGCCAAGCGGCGTGACGGCAACGTTCAGCCCGACCAGCACGACGGGCACAAGTACACTGACGCTGGCCGCGAGCAGCACGGCGACCACCGGAACTTCCAC
>Ga0209648_10000789_pt1 | contig 24896 bp, 19 predicted proteins | sample GraSoi2013_115cm_FD_185830 | JGI IMG/M metagenome (GOLD analysis project Ga0209648, IMG submission 185830) | Grasslands soil microbial communities from the Angelo Coastal Reserve, California, USA - Sample 9_17_2013_115cm (SPAdes) (version 2) | ecosystem: Environmental > Terrestrial > Soil >... | reverse complement strand
GGATTCAAACTGTGACTTGCACAAAACGCAAACACGTTGGCATGCACCATGAATTTTGCCAAACCCTCTCCACGGGGCAAGGTGTGCTAGGGGACATACACACATGATGTACGGGGCTATTGTTACTTATGCACAGGTTTTGAGTTGAGAGGCGAGAACGTTCATTTAATACTCCTGTTGCGGGCGTGTCCTGTAGAATCCGCCTTCGATTCTCAGCATAGGTTCAGAAGTATTCAATCTCCGAGGTACCCGTGACGAGTGTCCACAAACAGATCGAGCCGGACTCGTCCGCACCCACATTTCTCAAAACCATTCGCGGAATCGGTTACAAACTCGATGCAACGCCGGTCTGGGAAGCCTCAGCCGACTTCTGTCAATGCGCAATATGCTCAGCAACCCGAATGCGAACGAAAGCTATACCCCCAGGGCAGGTTGGGCGCAGTATAAACCCCCAGGTGCGGCCTGTCTCGATGCGGTAAATCCCTGCGTCAACATTTTCGCTTCAGCACCGCGTGTGTAGTGCTGGCCTCTCTCGAATCGTGTAGGACCATTAGATCTTCAAATCGAGAGCTCGTAGCCAGGAGAGATTAACTTTGCCGGGCGGGGCAGGCGGCACTGGATATCAAGCGCAAGGCTTCGTTTGAGGAGAAGCCCGGGAGAATTCTAGTTGCGTTGTACACACAATCGAAAACTGCCTATTCGGATGAGCCGTTTCGATTTTTTCTGCCACTTCGCGGAACTCTAGCTTCCCCTGTGGTTTTCCGCGCCCTGCTAATTTCGATGACGCGGTGATGCTGCACCGTACCTGGCTCTGAACTAGTGCCTTCGACCACGCGGGGGGTCCCGGCTGCGTAATGGGGCGCGTGTCTGGTATTTAAGCGCCGCCTGGCCTTCTCCAGAGTTAACCGCGCCGTGTTTTCATTGAGTCGCAAGACCTCACGCAGATAAGAATTGACGGTAAACTCGATCGGGGCGGAATCCCTCGTCTGACCGCGTTTGCGACGAATGTACTGGATAAAGGCGGTATCTTCCGTCCGGCCAAGAGCGCCGACTCGTTCGCGGGCCTCAAATTGCACTTTTTGCAGCGCGTCGGCCGCGGCTGTAGTCCCGCTGCGCAATCGCTGGATGCGTGCCACAGCGCGGTCAACCACGAGAGCAAGTTCTGCCCCGTTGTAAGGAGTGCGATCTTCCCGTAAACACCTCCTCGCCTTGTCAGGGGAAAACCACGTACGGTTTCGGTTGCCCTCTTGTGGTGCGTCAAGCCCCAATACTTCACAAAGGTACGCATGGACAACTATACGTCCACGCATGTTGCCGCGCTTACGACTGTACCTGGCAAACGACGCCTCTTCTATCCGTCCGTGAACTCCGGCTTCTTCGAAAGCCTCCAGGGCGGCTGCTTGGGCGCGCGTCAACCGCGGCTCGACGCCACCTTTAGGAAAGGTCCAGCGTCCCCTACGGGTCCTAACCAACAGGAATTCGATACCAGCGCTGCGGACCCGGTAGCAAACCGCGGCAACCTGTTCACATCGCTGCGTCCCAAGTTGCGACGGGGAACGGGATTTGCCTGGCCGCTCATGCGTACGATCCCGGGAACGACCGATCGTCAATAGTGATTCTCCAGCACCCACAACAACAGAGTGCATGAGGCCGCTGGCCTCTGGGTAGAGCACAGCTTGATTCTCCGATTCATGTTCCCAGTACGCGCGAATCTTTCTGCATACTTGCGTCCAGTCGGGACGAGACAGATTATTTTCTTTTCTGTCGCAACTCGCTGCCGGGGAAGGACCCTTGGAAAATTTGTATTGTCTTCGCTGCAATCGTGAGCTCGAGTCGGGACAAAAATCCGTTGCTGTGTACATGTTCGCGCAGACTGTGGGAATACGGCCGCGCCAGAAATCGCCGGCACAGCGGATCTGCTTCTGCCCTCAATGCTCAGTCTCCCTGGCGATGGGGCCTCCGCCGGATGGTGCCCTCAATCTTGCTGCATGGCAGATGATCCGCGACCTTGTCAGCTCTGATCCCGCACTTAACGTGGCGGCCTGGGAGGCCCTGCAAGAGATTACTGGCTTGCTGCCAGCCACCGGGACCGACGGGAGCCCTGGCCGAACGAGCGCGGGAGGATACCTGGAGTTCTGATGAAGGCGAGTTCAAGCAGATCTTTACTTGGGAATTCTTCAATTCGCGCAATCAGCAACGGTTTTCGTTCCTGGGTCGAATGACAGCGTGCATAGTATGACTGAGACCGCAGCGGTGCAAAAACGTGTGGGACTCGCCTACTGGATGCAGGAGGTGCTGAATCAGTGCGACAAAGCAGCGGGAGACTTTCGCTCTGGTCCGGTCCATGATCTCCGCACTGCCCTGCGGCGCTGCCGGTCAATGACAGACGGGATAATGGTTTTCGACCCCGATCCGGCGTGGAAGAAGATGAAAAAGGCGGGCAAGCAGCTCTTTAGCAGCCTTGGTGGCCTGCGCGACGCACAGGTGATGAGGAATTGGGTTCAGCAGCTCGCACCCGAAGGCGACACAGCTGGCAATATTCTCGCTGACGTCGTGTTCGACCGGGAACAGCAGCTAAAGAAGACCGCCGCCAGGACGCTTGAGCAGTTTGATCGCAAACAATGGAAAGACTGGTCAGACGAACTACCCAGTCGTGCCGCGCGCGTTCCAGTCGAGGGCCCGGTGTTCGCTCACCTCGCGCTGGAAAGATGGCACCAAGCTCACGCTCTTCATCGCCAGGCGTTGCGCAACCGCACCAAAATCTCATTTCATGAGTTGCGCATCGGAATAAAACGTTTTCGATATATCGTGGAGAATTTCTTGCCGCGCCTGCACGGGTCGTGGAGCAACGATCTCAAAGAGCTGCAGGATGTTTTGGGTGAAGTGCACGACCTCGACATTCTCTGGCAGGCGGCCATCCACTTCAAAGCATTTCCTGATGCCGAGTCGCGACTCCGATGGCGGTCTCGTATCGAGCACGAGCGCGGCCAGCGCGTGGAAGCCTACCGGGCGAGAATGCTCGGCAGCAACTCCTTGTGGAAGGCTTGGCGAGCCGGATTGCCACAGCCGGAGGAACTCCGGTCCTTGGGCCTGGAACGACTTCAGATTTGGGCATCCTTCCTCGACCCCAGCGTTGCGCATTCCAAGCACGTTGCACGCCTAGCGCTGCGACTTTACGATGGCTTGTCCGTCGGTGAAATCCTCGGTGGTCCCATGCGGGAAACCTACCGCGACATTCTGCAAGCGGCAGTTTTAATGCATGACGTCGGCGACTCAACAACTAAGGGTCACCACAAGGCCTCGGCCCGGCTGATTCGGAATTTGAGTCCGCCCTCGGGCTGGACTGCTGAGGAAATTCGCATCGCCGCGCTGGTGGCGCGGTACCATCGTGGCGCCCTTCCCAGGGAAACACAACGGAGGTTTGCGGCGCTCTCGCCATCCAAGCGCTGGCTGGTCGAATTCCTGGGCGGCATTTTACGGCTGGCTTGCGCCTGCGACCGGGAACACGACGGTCAAATACCGCGCGTTGAAGTAGAGGGTTTGGATCCTGTGCTTACCATCCGGGCTGAGGGATATACTGAATATACTTCTCTGGCTGAACATCTGGCCGCAGCGCGGCATCTGCTGGAACTTGCCTGTCACCGCTCCATTTGTATTTTGCCATTCGACACAGAGAATCAAGCCCACGCGGCTTAATTTTTAAACCGGAGCTCTGGCAAATTGCTACGCAGAAAACTTGAGAATTCGCAACCTCGCGAGACACATGGGCTGACGGAGTTGGCCCTGCACGCATGTCTGGTTGCCAGTGATGCCGCGTTCAACATCCGGGAATTCCTGACCAATTCCTCTCAGATGGCGTTTCTGGCCGTGAGGGACTGCGAAAAGGAGCTTGATCGCATCGAGCAGGAGATAGATGAGCAGATCCCCGCGGCGATAACGCAGGTCACTGAACTGGAAGCGCGCGAACTTCTTGCATGCCTCAGATTCAGTAACGAGCTCGAACGGATCGGAGACCTGCTGTGGTGGGTAGCGCAGCGCGCCCAGAGTTTGCAAATCCGGCTGCCGAAACCGGACTCTCAACAACTCATTGAAATCACCGATATTTTGGAAAAGATGCTGCAGCAGGTCCGGGAAGGCTTCAGTCAGCGCGAGCTGGATCCGGCGAGCTACGTGCTACGGGCCGACCGCGAAATTGATCGAGTTTACCGGTCATTATTTCGCCGACAGCTGAAGAGCGACCGCCCCACGAAAACGCAACATAAGGCGGATCTGCTCTTGATGGCTCAAGCATTGGAACGGGCCGGAGATCATGCCACCAACATGGCGGAAGAGCTGTTTCGGTTGATAGAGGGTCGTAGCCTGCGCCACATGCCGAAAAAGCGGGTGAAGGACTAGCGCTCACTAAAAGTGCTTCGCGAATAACTTTCCTGCGCTGGGGCGAAACTGGGCCAGATCCTAGGGGTGGTTGGGGATAATTGGCGAAATCAGGGTGCCGCTGTCTGAGAATTTGCTGGTGAAGTGGCGGAGTCACGCTGGCTGCGGACTCAACTTGTCGCGTAAGCGTTCAATGTCGAGCCCGGCGCTGAATCCGGGGAGTTCGATCTTCCTCGCCTCGCCTATCATGTTCATGAAGTGCGTATAAATATTTTGGCGTCTCGTCTATCAATGAACCTCCCCAAGCTGCATACCCGCTTCCAGACATTTTCCAAAATCCACGTGGTGATATCTTCCCAGGATTCCTCGGTCTGGACTTCAATGATTGTTTCCAGCTCGGCTCGCACCACGCGGATGCTGGACTTTTCCTCCAGCGCACTCGCAATCTAGCGTAAATCTCCGCTCACTTTTCGCCTCCCTCGTACCAGCGTGCACATAGGAAAGAGCTGCTCAACCTTGTCCCTAACGAACTCCCGAAGATGCCGGCTCGCGGCAACGAAATGACGGGAGCGACGGGACTCGAACCCGCGGCCTCCTGCGTGACAGGCAGGCGTTCTAACCAGCTGAACTACGTGCCGCAAACCTGAACCAGCAATGGACAGCCGAAAACGTTCGGATTAGTACCCGGAAATCGGCTTATGGGAAGTGATCGCGATTGCTCCCGGTTGAAGCCGTTGCTGTTCTGGAATAAAAAAGGGCGCACATAATTCTGATTTTAGAAATGTCACCGCAACCGATCTATCATGATTGACGAGGGGTCGTAAGGAGGTATGCTATGCAGTTTTCAGGAGTAATTCGCCAGCTTAGACGGTATCCGGTCAAGTCCATGCGCGGTGAGTCCTTGGACGCCACTACCTTGACTCTGCAAGGTATACCGGCGGACCGGCGCTACGCGTTCGTCCAGACGGCTTCGCGCAGTTCCTTTCCCTGGCTCACTGCCCGGGAGCTACCCGAACTGCTTTGCTATAGCCCTTTCACAGAGAAAGTCGGCCCACAGGAAGCTGAGGTGACCGTCACTACTCCGACTGGGGAGAAGTTCCCCATCAAGAGCGATGAACTCCGACAAGCGCTTGAGGCCCATTCAGGCCGAGAGCTCTTCTTGCTTTACGATTACCGTGGCTCATACGACGTTGCACCAGTCTCGCTCATCAGCCGCCAGACGATAACCCGGATCGCCCAAGAAAGCGAAACTAAAGAAGACTCTGTGCGCTTTCGTCCCAACCTGCTTGTCGATCTGGAGGGCGGCGAAGCTTTCGATGAGTTGAACTGGGTGGGCCGGATTGTTCGCGTGGGAGACGCAGCGCGGATTGCCATCACGGAAGTCGACCAGCGTTGCATGATCATCACGCTTGATCCGGCGAGCGCAAAGCCGAGCCCCGCGGTTCTTCGCTGCGTTGCCCAGCAGCACAAACAGTGCGCGGGTGTCTATGCGACGGTTCTCACTCCCGGGGAAGTGCGGGTGGGGGACACACTGTCGCTGGAGACCTGAAGCTCTGGGTTGGCCTGGGATAAGCGGTTGAAGATTTCGCTCCGCGCCGCCGCGTTGCTCCCGGATGGTCGGCCAACTTTCCCCAATCGGTAAGGTAAGGATTGCTCGTCATCCGTCCGCAATTGTTACGAAGCGCGGCCTTGCCTTGACAGGAGCGCTTTCCGTGGCCTAGGGTGCGAACCGGCAAGCGGTCCCAGCGACCCAACTCAGGTGGAATGAATGACAAGAGCGGTATTGGACGAGCGAGCAAATCGAGCAAGGCTGCATTCCCGGGCGCTGCGAGCCTGTTGCATCGTGGCCCTGACGGTCTTGGCGCCGGCCGCAGTCCGCGCGGCCGACCGTTACGAGGTGATCATCGAGCGCGACGTACAGGCGAAGATGCGTGACGGCATCACGCTGCGCTCAGATGTTTGCAGGCCAAAGACGGACGGCAAGTTTCCGGTGCTGTTGACGCGCACGCCATATGACAAGAAATGGGACGCTGATATTTGCCTGAAATGGGCGGCACGCGGGTACGTGGTAGTCGCGCAGGACGTTCGGGGGAGATACGCATCGGAGGGCGAATGGTATCCGTTCAAAAACGAATCGCAGGACGGCTACGACACGGTGGAGTGGGTGGCTACGCTTCCGTATTCCAACGGAAAGGTCGGGATGTTCGGTGGCTCCTACGTCGGCGCGACGCAGTATCTCGCCGCGATTGCCAGTCCGCCTCATCTGGCGGGAATTTCCCCCGACGTTACGGCGTCCAACTATCACGACGGCTGGACCTATCAGGGCGGCGCGTTCGAGCAATGGTTCGACGAATCGTGGACGACGGGACTGGCAGAAAACACCATGGAACGCCGCGCACAATCGGGCGGCGACGCGCTCGGCTGGACACAAAAGCTGCCATTATGGTCTTATCCCGTGCGCGAAACAGCTTCGGTGGCGGGACTGGCTCCCTATTTCACCGACTGGCTGGCGCACCCGAACTATGACGACTTTTGGAAGCGCTGGTCTATCGAAGATCACTACGCGCAGATTCAAGTTCCCGTATTCAGCCTGGGGGCGTGGTACGACATTTTTCTGGGCGGGACGCTGAAGAACTATGCAGGGCTGAGGAAAGAGGCGGGGACGGAGGCAGCGCGTCGTGGCCAGCGCCTGCAGGTCTACGTGGGCGGACACGCGGGTGGATCGGACGCTCGAAAGGTTGGCGCGGTTGATTTTGGGGACAAGTTGCCGTTCGATCTGGATGAAGCCGTGCTCCGCTGGTACGACAGCCTGCTGAAAGGGATCGGGAATGGACCGGATCAGGAGAAGCCGGTAAGAATCTTCGTCATGGGCAAGAACGAATGGCGCGACGAAAATGACTGGCCGCTGCAGCGCGCCAAGGCAACGCGCTATTACCTTCACTCGACCAAACCGGCGAACGGCCTGGAAGGAGGCGGCGCGCTGACTACGGCTATTCCTGCCGAGGAGAAACCCGACCAGTATGTGTACGATCCCAACGACGCGATCCCCACGATTGGCGGACCGCTTTGTTGCTCAGCGCTGCCGAGCGGGGTCGGCCCGCAGGACCAGCGGCCGGCGGAAGCGCGCGGCGACGTGCTCGTATTCTCCTCGCCAGCATTTACCCAGAGCACGGAAGTGACAGGTTCGATTGCGCTCGACCTTTATGTCAGCAGTTCTGCGGTGGATACAGACTTTACCGGGAAATTGGTTGACGTCTGGCCGAACGGATTTGCCCAGAATTTGACGGAAGGCATTCTGCGCTTGCGCTACCGCAATTCGCAGGAGAAACCGGAACTCGCAAATCCTGGGGAGATTTATCACATCAGCGTGGATCTGTGGGCGACGAGCAATGTCCTCCTGCCCGGACACAAACTACGGCTCGAGGTTTCCAGCAGCAACTTCCCGCGATTTGATCGAAACTTGAATACGGGCGAGGATCAAGCGAGGGGGACGCACATGGTGAAAGCAACCAACGTCGTTTACCACGACAAATCCCGGCCTTCGGCTCTGGTTCTCCCCATTTTGCCGTAACGGTCAAGCGCTCGCAGACCTCTCCGTAGCATCGTTCTGGGAGAATGGTCGGCAAACAGGAAGTCATTCGAGAGAACCTGGTGGGCAATCTCTCAATTGCCGAAAAACCTCTATAGATGGGATGGGAAGGTCGATCCCCGATCACGGATGGCGTTAAGCTACCGGTGATCAACGCGCTCTAAGGTGCAATCTCAGTGGATAAGGAGATCGACCTTGGAGAAGCAGCGCGTAAACCCCACCCAAAACCCAAACCGCGATGACCAGCCACGGAGTCCGGAGTTGAGCTGCAACTTCGCCCGGAGTGCGCAGGATGCGCGAGCCGATTGTGCCTCCAATGCCCACAGCAATCCCAAAACCAACGCCAACGATGCGGAGAAGATGTCCTTTGGTGCGGACGGGTTCGAGAATGGTTGTAGCCGTGGAGTGTGCCGTGTGGGCTCCGTGTTGTGATTGGATGTGGATTTCGCCAGGGGGAAGGCCGATGGTCGGCGATTCTAGGCTGCACGGCTCGATGCAAGTCACTGAGCTGGTGAACTCGCAGTTGGCGAACATCGCCACGATTGGCTCCCCACTTGATGGATGGTCGGCAAGCGGGAAGTAATGCGGTTCCTTCCGGTTTTGCCCGTCATCCAACCGCTACGGCAGTCCGATACGGCGCAGCAAGTCTTTCATACGAGGATCGGAGCGCAGCGCGTCGAACTCCGGGTGACGGTTAAGCCAGATGATAAGCCTGGGATCACGCTCCTGGTAGGCCTTCTCCAGAGATGCAAACGCATGCTCGTTTTCTCCCAACCCTGTGTAGATGGAAGCAAGATCGAGCCCGGACACGTATCTCTGCTTTGATAGTTCGTTCAGTTCCTCGAGCAACTTGCGCGCTTCGGCGGTCCTGCCCATACGAGCGTAGACGTGTCCGAGCCCGCCCTTGTACATGGTGACGCTTGGAGACAGCGTCGCGGCGGTCTGAAATTCTGCCGCGGCTTCTGCAAGCTCTCCCTTCCAGAGATGGAGAATACCGAGGTGCCAGTGCACATGGGCGAAGTTGGGATCGATTTCAAGCGTCTTCTGCAGTTGTTCGAGAGCCAGATCAGCTCGTCCCGTCGCCCATAGCAGCATGATTCCTTTTTCGCCATTAATGATCGGTGAGAGAGGGTCGAGCTGTTGCGCTCGGTTCATCTCGGCTGTGAGTTCTTGCTTCCGACCCAACACGGCCAAAAGCTCCCATTACCATTGGTGAGCGGTCGCGTAGTTTGGGTTCAGCTCGATGGCACGCTTGTACTCACGCTCGGCGCCTGACCAGTCCCAGTCATAATCCCTTTTGACCGAAGCGAGGGCGTTGTGCGCCTCGGCGAGGGTATCATCCAGTTCCAAAGCCTTGGTGGCAGCGTCTCGCGCTTTGGGATAGATGTCCCTAGGGGAAAGCTGACCGATCCATCCCTGCACAAGATAGGAATCAGCGAGACCGGCATAAGCGAGCGCATACTGGGGATCCTTTTCAGCGGCCTGGTGAAGATACGTGATTGCTCTAAGGAGTCCGTCTTCGGTCCTCTTGTTCCAGAAATAGCGCCCTTTCAAATACAGCTGGTAGGCTTCAGGGTTTTGAGTGGTGTGCTTCGATATTTCGCTCTTTTCTACTCCGCTCAAACGCAAGCGTAAGTTTTGGGAAACTTGCTGCGCGATTTCTTCCTGCACGCCAAGGATGTCGTCGAGTTTACCCTTGTACTGATTGCCCCAGAGCTGGGTTCCGTTCGAGACGTCCACCAGTTCGGTTTGCATCGTGTATGAATCGCCGCGCGATAGGACGCGTCCGACGAGCACGGCCCCAACGCCGAGGTCGCGGCCGATCTTTCGCGGATCGTCATCGCGGCCTTTATAGCGGTAAACGGTGGTGCGCGCCATCACCCGAAGCTGTGGCAGCCGGGAGAGGCTGTTGATGATTTCTTCGGTCATGCCATCGCTCAGGTATTCCGTATCGGCATTGTTGCCCTGGTTGGTGAAAGGGAGTACAGCCACTGAATCGAAGGCTCCTGTCTGGCTGCGAAACACCTTCAACCAAAACGCGAGCATCAGAATTGCGGTCAGCGCCGCCATTCCGGCCAGCACCGCCCACTTGCGACGCCACCAAGGCTTGAGCCGCGCCGGACGGGCGACCACCTCCGGGGCCGTGGCTCGGCCCGACTTGCTTTCCCGTTTTAGTCGCATCAGATCGCTGCGCATCTCAGAGGCATGCTGATAGCGCAGATCTCTATCTTTCTCCAGGGCTTTGTTGATGATGTCTTCGAGCCCATCGGGCACATCAGGATTCAAGCGAGCTGCGGGCGTCTGCACTTCATCCAAAATGCCTTTGAAGATTAGCGCCGAAGTGTTACCGCGAAATGGCAATCTCCCTGTCGCCATCTCGTACAGCACTGCACCGAACGAGAACAGATCGGTGCGGACATCTAGTTCCTGGCCCTTTGCCTGCTCCGGCGACATGTAGGCGACGGTGCCAACCGCAGCGCCAGGACTGGTGAGATCCAGGCTCACCGTAGATGCACTCATTGCGGACGCGTCTAGTGATTTGGAGTAGAGTTTTGCGACACCAAAATCCAGAATCTTTGCGTGGCCACGGGTGGTCACGAAGATGTTCGCAGGCTTTACGTCGCGGTGGATGATGCCCTTGGAATGCGCGGCATCGAGCGCATCCGCAATCTGAATTCCCAGTTCGAGCACCGTTTCAATCTGCAGCGGCTTGCTCGCGATCTGGCGCTGGAGCGTCTGCCCCTCCAGCAATTCCATGACGATGAATGCCCTCCCGTCAGCCTCGTCGATTTCGTGGATTGTGCAGATGTTCGGGTGATTCAGTGCTGAGGAAGCTCTCGCCTCCCGTCGAAAACGCTCCAGCGACTGCACATTGTTCGCGAGTTCTGCTGGAAGGAATTTTAGTGCCACGTGGCGATCGAGCTTCAGGTCTTCGGCTTCATACACTACCCCCATGCCTCCGGCGCCGACTCTGCGGAGAATGCGGTAATGGGAAACCGTCTGCCCTATGGGTTGGGAGGGCGTTGCCATTTCCGAGAATCGTAGGTGTGACAGAGAGCGAGGTCAATACCTCTGGGACCCCAACGTGGATCGTTTCCCGATAGTCGGCTAACCTTACCTTGGGATTACTTCCCGCTTGCCCGTCATCCGCCCAGAACAGATGGCGAGCGTTTATGAAACCGCTTGTTTGTGCCTCTAGCTGGTCCTGCAATCACGAACGCGAACGAAGAGTCCGAGGAAAAGCTAGCCAGTGGGACTATTGGGGGAAACCAATTTTGCGCACGAGGGCGGCGTAGCGCGGGTCGGAGCGCAGGGAGTTGAGCGCAGGATCGGTCGGGAGGCCACGGAAGGCGGGGTCGGGATCCTGGGAGGCAGTGTTGAGCCACTCGAAGGAGTGGTCCTTGTCGCCCAAATCGCCGTACATCTGCGAGATCAGGTAAGAAGACACGTAAGCCGTCTTCATCTTGCGTTGTGCGAGGGAGACTTCAATTCCTTTGCGTAGAGCGCCCGGCCATCCGCCGGAGTGGAGGCCCGTGTCCAGGGCGGCCGCGAACTCGGCCATATTCTTGTCGCCTAATAATTGAGCGGCAGTGGCGAATTCCTGGATGCTTTGCGGATATTTGTGTTGGGCCCAAGCGGAAAAAGCGAATTCAAAATGAACCTCGCCGTAGGTTGGATTGTCGGCGATGACCTTCTTGTACAGTTCGTTGGCTCGATCAAACTGCCGAGCAAACGAGTAGGCGTCGGCTTGTGCAAAGCCGATGGTGGGCGAGAGCGGATCCAGTTCGTGGGCGCGGTTGCCTTCCTCGATGGATTCCGACACCCTGCCGCCGATGGCTTCGAGGTGCTGCGAGTACCACTGATGGGCGGTGGCGTCGCTGGCGTCAAGCTCCAAGGCTTTTCTGAACTCTGCCTCGGCACCAGAAAAATTCCAGTTGTATTGCGATTTTATGGCACCGAGGGTTGCATGCGGTCGGGCCAGCGTGGGATCAAGTTCCAGAGCTTTTTCCGCCGCCGCCTTCGCCTTGGGCATGACATCGTTCGGATCGTCGCCGTAGGAACTGATGACGATGTAGCTATCGGCCAGGCCAGCATATGCCAGCGCGTAGGCGGGGTCTTTATCGATCGCTTGATGGAACAGGGAAATCGCCTCTTTCAGGCCGGGGGAAGAGCGCTTATTCCAGTTGTAGCGACCTTTGACATACAGTTGATAGGCCTCGGGGTTCTGCGTTCCTTGCTTCGAGACTTGCTGTCTTTGATCTCCGCTGAGTTTTGAGCGCAGCTTGCCGGCGATGTCGCTGGCGATCTGCTGCTGCAGCCCGAGGATGTCAGTGGCTCTGCGCTCGTAGTGCTCGCCCCAGATTTCGGTATTATCCTGCACGTTGGTGAGGTCGGCGCTGACCTGGATGGTATCTCCATGCTGCATGACGCGGCCGGTGAGCAAGGCGTCAACGGTGAGGTCTTTGCCAACTTTCTGGATGTCCACGTCTTTGTTCTTGTAGCGGAAGACGGAGTTGCGCGACTTCACTTTCAGGTCGGGGACGTGGGCGAGACTGGCAATGAGCGATTCCGTGATTCCATCGCTAAGGAAATCGGAATCTGCATTGCCGCCGGAGTTGGAGAACGGAATGACGGCAATGGAGTCGATTTGCGATGTGCCTGACTTGGTGCTTGCGCGCCAATACCAGACCCCTACAATCACCATCGTGACAAACAAGACGCCAATGGTCGCGAACCAATACTTGCGCACAGAACTGGCTGGTGCTGTGACCGACAATGCGGCGGCGGATTTTCCCGATTCGCTGTCCCGTTTCAGCCGCTGCAAATCGGTCCGCATATCGGCGGCGTGCTGGTAGCGCAGATTGCGATCTTTCTCCAAGGCCTTGTTGATGACCTCGTCGAGCTTGGGCGGCACGTCGGGATTCAACCTCACGGCTGGAGCGGGCGCCCGGTTCAAGATGGATTCGAAAATCGTTGCTGTACTGTCGCCGCGGAATGGCAGCTGGCCGGTCGTCATCTCATAGAGCACGGCTCCGAAGGAGAACAAATCGCTGCGCGCGTCCAGCTCTTTAGCTCGAGCCTGCTCCGGAGACATGTAGGCGATAGTGCCAAGAGTTGAGCCTGGGCTGGTCAGGTGCTGTTCGTTGACTGCGGTCATGGTGTTCCCGGACGCGAGCTGACTCCAGGAACCGGAAGTGGGCGCGACCTTGGCTAAGCCGAAGTCGAGAATTTTGATGTGGTCCCGCTTGGTAACAAAGATATTCGCGGGCTTGATGTCGCGATGAACGATGCCTTGGGAATGCGCTGCATCCAATCCGTCGGCAATCTCAATGGCGAGCGAGAGAACAGTTTCGATGTCCAGTGGCTTTCCCGTGATGAGATGCTTCAGGGTTACGCCGTCCAGAAACTCCATGGCGATGAACGACTGCTCGCCGTGCCTGCCGATTTCGTAAATGGTGCAGATGTTGGGATGATTGAGAGCCGATGCCGCGCGAGCCTCCCGGCGAAAGCGTTCCAGGGCTTGCGGGTCTCGCGACAATTCATCCGGCAGGAATTTGAGGGCCACGAAACGGCCAAGCTCGGTGTCCTCGGCCTTGTAAACCACGCCCATGCCTCCACCACCAAGTTTCTCGACAATGCGGTAGTGCGAGATGGTCTGGTCAATCACTAAGGAATGCCTTGCCTCCGGTCGCTTCATCTTACGGACACGGCAACGGCCCGTCAACGAAAAGGCAGTTGTGACACGGTCGTATTGAACCAAGTAATGCTCGGGCTTATCAAGAGCGAGGTGCTGAAGTAGCCCACCCAGCCTCGCGATTCGGGAGAAGGGAATCAGTCCTGGATGGTCGGCGAACAGGAAGTAATGGCGTGATCGGGTCTCCTGGAAATTACTTCCGTGCGACAGTGACCAACCTGTTGAATTGCTCAAACATGAAGGCCAAATCGAGTCATCATTTCGCGTCGCCCAAGATTTGTGACGCCTAAGGCTCGACTGTCGAGATCCTCGAGCACCCATTTTCGCTTCAGCGCGACTTTCAGAAGTGCCGCCCCCAGCGCCCCTCCGACATGGGGCCGCCGCTCACTCCAATCCAGGCATGGACACGCGAACCGGCGGCGCAGCGTCCCGATTGCCGCGATGTCAATTCCAAGAGCCTCAAACGCCTTGGTTCCATTTGGGGTGAGGTCGTAGGTATTGTCCTTGGCGTTGGACTCGACCAGCCATCCCAGTGCTTTGAAGCGGTCGTGGAGCAATACGCCCATTGTGCCCGCCATGTGATCGTAGCAAGTGCGGGCGGCACGGAGACGGCTGGGCGTGCTGGGCACGAACTTGTCGCGACAGCCGCCGGCGAGGACGCTTAGCCCTTCAAGCACGCTGGCCACATCGGGTCCTTCCAGACTGTAGAAGCGATGCTTCCCCTGCACGAGCACTTTGACCAGGTGCGCTGTCTTCAGTCGATTCAGGTGTACGCTCGCGGTTGACGGGCTCACCTTCGCCACCACCGAAAGCTCAGTACTGGTTCGTGCGTGGCCGTCCACCAGGCAGTAAAGGATACGGGCTCGCGCCGGCTCGCCGATGGCCGCCGCAATTCTGGAGACTGCGGCGTCAGCGTGGCGTTCGACATTCACACTTTGATAGTAGACGAACTGTTCACGTCGGCCAACTGGCAGACTGCCGAATGTGCTTCCGACCGAGACAGCAACCGCAAAAATAACTCGCCGCGAAGCCATTGAGGGCGTTGTGGCGGTGTGTGGCGTGCTGGCCCTTGGCGGCCATGCATCGGCGACGCCCGCTCCGGAGAGGACCACAATGACGATAAGCTGCGTTATCCGCTACGAGATCGATCCGTTCCAGCGAGACGGATTCAAGAAGCACGCTGAGAATTTGGTCAGCATCATTCCTCGATGCGGCGGCCACCTTGTCGGGTATTTCCTTCCCTATGAGGGCACAAACAATGTTGCCTGGGGTTTGATTTCATTCGATAGTCTCGCCTCGTATGAGGCCTACCGAGCACGATTGAAGTCCGATCCGGAAGCGCGTGAGGATGCCGCGATGGTACAGACGAAGCGCCTTATCCTCCGTGAAGAGCGAAACTTCGTGGAACTAGTTGATGGAACCTTCAACCTTCCCTCGACCCTCGGTAGAAAACGATGACCGACCTAAGTTGACACGAGCGGAAAAGGCACAGGTTGCGGATTGGCCAAACATTTATCTTGACAGATTTTCATGACACCCCGTATTCGCCATTGCGTCGAGTGCCCGAAGTGTCATACTCGATATCTGGTTGGTTTCAGTCCGTACCGTAACGGGTCGTACTTGATGCCCCTTAGTGCGGGCTTCTCGGGAGATGCGGGCTTCTCGGAAGAGTGGACTCTCTACTGTTCTTGCGGCAGGCCACCCATTCCCAGTCGATGGAGCTGGAACGAGTTGAGTCTATACGCGGTCTCGAATCAAGCTCACGATCGCGGTTATGGTTCACCCGAGGAGATCGTGCCGGTACGCGAGAGATCGCGGTTTTCGGGCTAGGGTTCAGCCGAGTTCGACTGGAGAAGCTAGTAATCCCCCACACAACGAATTCAAGCCTCGTCAGCAAGCACCCGCGCTCTGTTGAGCTCACCCGCACCGTCCGCCGCGCGCTGCTTCGTTCTCGCGGGTTATCAATAGAGGTGCAGCGCTCGGTATTTCGAGTCGAGCCAAACACCCGATTACTCCCGGTTAGTCGGCAACCGTTCCCTAATCGGTAAGGTAAGGATTGCCAGTCACTCGTCAAGGATCTCGGGCCGTGCGCGAAGGGCCGCGCAACGAACACACCGCGATTGGTTTGGCGCCGAGAAGTTCCCGTTTCCAAAAGCCGGAGGGCGTCGCGAGTAAGTTTGCCCGCTCGGCGAGGGCTGCGCATCACCACACGGTGACTACGTCTCGACGAGCGTGCCGAGCACCTCGGGCCACCGATTCTCAAAGTCGACTTCCCGTTGCAGTCCGCGCTCCAACAGAGCTTGGATCCGCTGCTGCGCTTCAGGCCACGTTAGCGCGGTCTGAAAGCTGTTGAGGGCGTCGAGGAGCCGGTCGGCGGATGGCAACGAGACTTGGTTAACGAGATTCTTCGCCGCCGAGACAGCACGCCGGTCGAAGGAGGCGATCCGGCGCGCGAGCGCGTCGACGAAGCTGTCCAGCTCCGCGTCCGGAACTGCGCGGTTGACGTATCCATATCGTTCTGCGGTATCGCCGTCGAAGTCGTTCGCGCCGAGTACGATTTCGAGGGCCCGGCCGCGGCCCACCAGATGTGGGAGGCGTTCCGTACCGCCGCCACCGGGATGCACTCCGACCCCGACTTCGGGTTGGCCCAGTCGCGTGTTCTCGCGCGACGCGAAGCGCATGTCGCAGGCGAGAACGAACTCGCTGCTCACGCCCCGAACGCAACCCCGGATCCTCGCGATGCTGACCACCGGGGACTTGGTGAGACGCACGAACGTATCCATCAGGATCGGGAGGCCGGAAGGCCCGACCGCTGTGGTGATGTTCCCCGTCTTGCCGGTCAAATCAAAGTGAGCGAGATAGAAGTCACGATTCGCGCTCTCGAATACAACGACACGCAGGCTCGGGCTCGAGTCCATTCGAGCGAGCAGATCCTGGAGCCCTTCGAATATGGTGGCGTCCACAATGTTGAAAGGCGGATAATCAAACACAACCCTCCAGTACGCGGACGTTTCCTCGATGACCCGCACGTGCTCCGCTGATTTGGTTCTAGCCATGATTCACGCTCCTTAGATCTCGAAACCGCGCGACGGCGAGGTGATCTTCTTGGCTTCATAGGAACGCATCCGCGCGAGCCCAGCTTCGGAGGTACACAATTTCAAGACGTTCTTCCGCTTTGGGGAGCACGTCGGTTCCTTTTTGAAATGTCACTTCTAAATGGACAATAGCAATCAAAAAAACTACTTGTAGCTCCTCGCTTTTGCGACCATCTCAGAAAGCATTCGCTGGCCCAACCGGGTCTCAAACGCTCGCTGTGTGTCCTCCAGCAGCTCTACCATTGCCTCATTATGAGTGCAGCTCGTTCGGCACGTCTTTTCCTTTGGATACTGGTGAATCGAAAAAACAGGGGGCGCCTCTACTGCTTTGTAAATTTCCAACAGATTGGTCTTATTTGCTGGCCGCGACAAGGATGAAAAACCATTGCGGCCGCGAGATGTCACTACTAAACCCGCTTTCACAAGTTTGGACAGTACAGTGCGGACTTGCGATTCATGAGCCCGCACACTTGCGGTCAAATGCGCCGATGTCACCTGTTCACCGTGATGGTCGCCAAGCGCTGTCATGATGTGAACACCGACTGAAAACTGATTGTTAATCCTCGACATATTGTTATAATAAATATAACATTTTAGTCAAGAAACATTTGAGAGAGTGTTTCTATGCACGACGATGTGACCAAAAAACGGTGCTCCTGGGTCGGCGTCGATGATCGGCTGATGCTCCAATATCATGATCGCGAATGGGGTGTTCCGGTCCACGATGACCGCAAGCACTTTGAGTTTCTCGTGCTCGAAGGTGCACAGGCCGGGTTGAGCTGGACGATCGTTCTGAAGAAGCGGGAAGGTTATCGGCGCGCTTTCGATGGGTTTGATCCCGAGAAAGTCGCGCGATTTTCTGCGCGACGAATCGAGAAGCTCGCGTTAGATTCTGGGATCATTCGTAACCGTATGAAAATCGAGGGTGCCGTGCGCAACGCACGCGCATTTCTCAAAATCCAGGAAGAGTTCGGAAGCTTCGATTCCTACGGCTGGCGTTTCGTTGAGGGACGGCCAAAGCTGAACCGGTGGAAAACCACGCGACAGATTCCTGCGACTTCACCCGAATCCGATGCATTCAGCAAGGACCTCAAGCATCGCGGATTCAGTTTCGTTGGTTCGACAGTCGTGTATGCCCACATGCAGGCTGTTGGAATGGTAAACGATCACCTCGTCGATTGTTTCCGTTATCGGGAGCTCCGGCAGGATTGGAAGACTGTATCTTCCACGTAACGAAGAGTGTCGAGATGGCATTGAAAAGAGATAAGTTCGTGATCTCCTAGCGCAACGCTAGAGTGGTTATCTCCCTTAGCACACGGGTTCCCGAGCGGATTGTCGGCAACCGTTCCATAACCGGATTACGGAAGGATTGCCCGTAATCCGCCCAGCCTCGTGCATTGCAACCACCTAATTTGGAGCACCGGATAGCCAGAATCCGCAAAACCCGACTCGACTGTTAAGGTTAAAGAACGCTAATGTGGCGACCACAAAAGTCATAAAATTAGCAAGGGTCGGGTGGCTCGCGGCCTACGATCTGAAACGGAGAACGCGATGTCCAACAGCATATCGACCTTGCTGCTTCGTAATCTGAGCGACGTATTTGGCGAAAATGACCCCGTGCGTCGTCGCGCTGCAATCGACGAGATCTTTCATGAAGATGCGGTATTCTATGACCCAAAAGGCGGTATATTTCGTGGTCGAGACGAGATTGATCGTATTGCTGGTGTGACAAAAGCAACACATCCAGATTTCGAATATCAGCCCCTCTTCCCTCCCGAGGAATTAGGTGATGCCGGACGGGTTCGATGGGTATCTGGCACTCCCGGCAAACCACCAGCTTACGCGGGAACCGATTTTATCGTCGCCCGGAACGGTCGCATTGCTTCGGTCTATCTCTTTTTCGACAATCTTCCTTAAAGCAAAAATGCGCGACCTCAATGAGATCGAATGCTTTGTTAAGGCAGTTGAGTTGAAAAGCCTGACGGCAGCAGCAAAAGCCCTAAAGCTGCCAAAGTCTAGCATCAGAAGCAAAATCAAAAATCTTGAAGAACATGAGCTGCATGACTTGCCAGACGCGGTCGTCTCTTCATTCATGCGCGACGCGCGAAGGGTCTCAAGAGCATTTGCAGCAGTCACAGGTGCCCCGGAAGTGGAACACCAGAGCCGGATAGCATATATTCTTGCAAGGAAGCCGAGCGCGAACAACAGTAGGTAGATAAAGATAGAAGCCCGATGGCTGTTCGTCAGGGATGCTGGCGGGCCGCCCAGCCCTTGAGGTTTACTAGGCGGCGAAGGCGGCCCGGCTCAACTCCCCTATTGTCGGCAATGCGGAAGTAATGCTGCCGTGAAGCTTTGACAGAAGACGATAGAGTTCGGGTCGAAGGTTTGGCGGGAGCGACGGGACTCGAACCCGCGGCCTCCTGCGTGACAGGCAGGCGTTCTAACCAGCTGAACTACGCCCCCGCATACTACGTCGTCTGATTCCTTCTGACTCCCTCTCGTTCCTTCCCGTTCCCCCTGGCCTGCCGTGACAGGGCAGCATAGAGATGTAACTTATTGGATCTTAACGGTACTGACAGCCCGTTCGTGATCCTTCAAAGGACTCTTTGGCCGGCTTATTGGACCCAGATCGGACCCAAATTGGTGGGGTGAACCCCTAAGCTGGCACAGTTTTTTTGGACACAGCTTCCGCTTTCGTAAAAGCGTTCGAGAAACGCGAAGGAACCCATATGCAGGAAACGTTTCGGGGTACTCGCACGCTTCGCTTTCTCTGGCATGAACAACACGGGCTCTGCACTGTGTGCAATGCAAACATCACTCGGATCACGGGCTGGTGCCTTCACCATTGCGTTCCCCGTGTGATGGGTGGTTCGCAAAGCGCCGAGAACCGCGTTCTACTTCATCCGGAGTGCCATGACAGGGTTCACAACCAGCGCATTCCTGTCTCGAAACCGCGTCTCCCCGAAAGAGGCGTTCGAAGGGCTTGAGCTGTGTGAGGGGAAACTTTCATGCACAGTTCTTAGAGGGCTGGACGGGAGCAATCCCGTCCGGCTACTCGGTTATCCGGAAGTAAAAGACGAGAAGCGTTTATCGCTACTTATCTTGTGAAATTTTCGACGACAAGACTTCTGGCGCGGAATAACTTCCCGGTGACCCGTGATCCGCCAGGAACCCGCCTGATAGTCCGATTGAGGCAGTGCCCAGTACTTAGAAGCAGTCTGATCTATCCGACGCTCGCGGGTCGCGTCCGGGTGGCCGAACGCATGCGGGAAATCGGAGTCAACGCAAGCGTCACAGAATCTTAACCGGCCCTTAAACCGACGGCCCTGCCAGTCTTGATCACTTCTTGAGGTCCGCCGTCCAATTCAGAATCACGGTCGGTGGCGGCGCTTTCGGTTCGCCGATTAGAGTTCCGATCAAGAATCGTTGCCCGTCCGGCGTTACGTCGTATTCGCGCGAAATGGAGAACCGAGATAACGTCCGGGGAGATCGTTACTCATCTCCTCCAAGCCCGTTTCTGGATAACTGCAGTCTCACAGCTGTTTCGGCCTAGACCAACGAACGCATTGTGAACCGGCCTAGGGATGTGCATCTGGATACGCCGCCTTCAGCAGCGGCCCCGGCCAAAAAGAAATGGGGCGCGAATCCCCCGTCGCTCCCCATATCGGATGGGCCCGCTCACTTGCGTCTGCGCAAGGTCAACAACGTCCTGATGTAATCTATGGAAATTCTCCCTGCGCTGGTTAACGATTGAGGCTGAGATGGAACGAAATGGCTTGCCCTGCTTCTAGCTTCGGCAGTACCGATCCTGGCTGCATTTCCCGGTGCATCGCGGCTTTCTCAATCATTCGTTACTTGCGGCACGTAAGCCTTTGAACTTGAGTAACTTACCGTAACACCTCCCGAGGGATCACAATCATACAAGGGCTGACGACGGTGCATTCCTGCGTCCGGACAGGGTTCTCCCGAGCGTATTTGGTCTTCCACCGAGTTCCATTCCCGCCGGAGCTTTGCATTGAGAGTGATCGAGAAAGCGCTAATTGACTTGCGCCGCAGAGCGATTCGGGCGAGCCTTTGCGGAGCATTGTTTCTGGCAGTCGTATCTCCATTCGCTGGGCAGACTGGAAGCGAATGGCAACAACAAGTTCAAGATGAGGTCAAAGCTCAGCATCTCGATGCCGCCCTCACGATCGTCGATCAACGGCTGGCAAACACGCCAGAAGATCTTGAAGCTCACGGTTGGCGTGGCCGGCTGCTGGCATGGAAAGGCCGCTGGCCCGAAGGGGAAGCCGAATACAAGCTTGTCCTTGAGAAATTCCCGAATGACGTGGATATTTTGACCGGCCTCGCCGACGTCCTGCTCTGGCAGCAGAAGTATTCCGAGGCTCTCAAAGTTCTGAATCACGCAAGAACGATCTCTCCATTTGACCATGAAATTCTGAGCCGGCGGGCGCGGGCGCTGGCTCTGTTGGGTCGCACCGGCGAAGCACAGTTGGAATATCAGCAGGTCCTCCAGTTCGATCCGGGAAACAAGGAAGCCAGAGCGAGCGTCCTGGAAAACACCAAACACGAACTCCGAGTTGGGGACGACATCGACTTCTTCAATTACACGGGCAATGCCGAGACCCAGAGCGTGAGCCTAAGCTCTCGTTGGAACAGCCGATGGTCAACGGTTTTCGGCGTCAGCACCTACCAGAGGTTTGGTCAGGATGTGGTCAAGTTTCAAGCCAGCGGAGGCCTTCATCTTACCGCTCTGACCTGGGCCAGCGTGGGTACCGCAGTGGCCAACGATCAGGGCGTGGTGCCGACGAATGAGGCTTTTTTCGAAATAGGCCACGCCTTCCGGCTAGACAACCGCTGGGTGCAAGGGTTGGAGAGTTCGTATCAGCAGCATTGGTTTTGGTATCAAGGTGCTCATGTTCTGACTTTCTCGACAAATCAGATTGTTTATCTGCCTAAGGGGTGGACCTGGTCGCTTACCGTCACCGGCGCCCGCAGTGGGTCTGCCGGAACGCCAGTCGCCTGGGAGCCATCGGGCTGGAGCAAGCTCGGATTTCCCTTGTATCACCGCCTTAGCGGCAACGTCCTATATGCGGTAGGAAGCGAAAATTTTTCTCAAGTCGACCAGATCGGGCAATTCTCCGCGCACACTTACGGCGGTGGACTGCGCTATCAGTTCTTCGACCGGCAGGACGTCCAGGGCTATTTAGCTCGCCAACTACGGAGTCAGGGGCAGACCGACACTACGCTGGGATTTAGTTATGGAATCCGTTTTTAGCGGGATTGAAAAACTCGGACCCGCGGGGTTGGTGCTTCGAGCAATCCTCGGATCGCTGCTGGGAATTTTCCTGTTGGTTGGATTCATTGTTCTGCGGCGCTGGTATAGAGCGCGCTATTTTCGCCGAAGGAATGAGCGGACGGCTGCTTTGCGCGCACAGTGGGACGATATAGTCTCGGGAAAGATCCCACCTCAGGATTGGCGCTTCGACCCGCTGGATTGCGACATTGTGGAATCCATTTTGCTCGACAACATTGAAATGTCAGCTCCGGACGACCTGCCTCCGTTGCTGAATTGTCTTCGGGTCAGCGGATTGCTCGACATGCTGATTTATGAAGCGAGAAGCGCGTACAGTTGGAAGCAAAGAGCTGCGCTGCTCGCCCTGGGCCGCACGCGGGCCAGGGAAGCCATTCCCGCGCTGGCGGCTGGGTTAGATTCTCGTTCGGCAGAGACTCGAATTGCCGCGATTCGTGCGCTTGGGCGCACCGCCATCATGGAGGCGGCGATCCCGATTCTGGATCGGGTGGTGGAGGGCCGACTCGATGCACCGGAACGGTCCGTCAAGAACTCCCTGGCAAATTGTTGTCGCAGCCACCCCGAAACACTGGTCAGATATCTTGAGCAGACCCAGGGACCGACGCGGGAGTTGTTGGCACGTGTGCTGGCCGAGTTGGCCTCGCCGGAATTGGGTGAGGACCTGCTGGTGCTGGCGGCCGACACCCTACCGGAGGTACGGGCATCCGCTGCCAGAGCACTGGGGAACACCAACACGTCGTACACCCTGCCCGCGCTGCAGAGTTTGGCCACCGACCCGGAGTGGTTTGTCCGCCTGCGGGCGGTGGTGGCCCTTGGAGAAATCGAGAATGTTGGCAAGATCGAGATTCTGCTGCGATCCCTGTGCGATGCAAACCGCCACGTGCGGCAACGCGCCGCATGGGCGCTGGCGCGCATGGAACCGCAATTGGAGCAGATCCTCGAAGATGTAGTCGCAACCAATGACGACTACGCGCTACAGTCGTTCATCTCTGAGCTTGAGCGCTCCGGCGCCATTGAGAAGATCGTCGGGATGTTAGCCGGATCCGGCGACCATTCTATGCAGACTACTCTGCAGGAGGTTGTGGAAAGAGCAAGGGAAAGCGTGGGACTGAGCGGGAAAGCTGCCGCGGCAGCAGCGGGGACACACTAACCGTGCGCTTCCTTACCGTATCGAACCAGATTTTGTTCATCTACTACGTTCTGTCTAACCTCATCTATCTGGGTCTCTTAATCGTTGCCATTTCGAGAAATGTTCGACATCATCATCGCCTCGGTAGCTTCAGATTCGAACTCATTAAGGCCTCACCGTTTACGCCGCCCATCACTCTCATCGTTCCAGCACACAATGAAGAACGATCCATCGTGAGCAGTGTGGGGGCGCTGCTCGGCCTCGACTATCCCAGCCTCGAAGTGATTGTGGTGAATGATGGATCGACCGATGCCACGGTGGAGAGGTTACAGAAAGCTTATGATCTTCGGACGGCTCGCATACTCTACATTGCTGACATTGCGACCGCGCCGGTTCGCGCGATTTATCGTAGCCCGGTGGAACCCCGCTTGTTCGTCCTCGATAAGCAGGGCGCGGGCTGCAAAGCGGATGCCATCAATGCCGGCATCAACGCCGCCACCAGCCCCTACGTTTGCGTGGTAGACGCTGACTCGATTCTGGAAAGGGAATCCCTGGTCCGGATCATGGTGGGGGTTCTCTCCGATCCCGGCCGGGTGATAGCGGTAGGCGGCATTGTGCGGGTCTTAAACGGCTCCCGTGTCGTCGACAATCAGATCGAGCAAGTGCGCCTCCCCAAACGACCGATCGAGGTCATGCAGGTCATCGAATATCTGCGTGCTTTTCTGGTGGGACGCGAGGGCTGGGCGACCTTTAATATGCTGCCCATCATTTCCGGGGCGTTCGGAATATTCCAGAGAGACTTGGTGAAACAAGTAGGAGGCTTCCGCACTCATGCGGTGGGAGAAGACCTCGATCTCGTTATCCGGATGCACCGCCGCTTGCTTGAGGAACACCGCCCCTATCACATTACCTTCATTCCCGATCCAACCTGCTGGACCGAAGTGCCGACGGACTTGAAGTCGCTCGCGCGGCAGCGAGCCCGCTGGCATAAAGGTCTGATTGACGCGCTCTGGCCCAACCGCGATATGCTGTTTCGCGCTCGCTATGGTCGTGTCGGTTGGTTGATCCTTCCCTATATGTGGATATTCGAATTCCTGGCGCCCGTTATCGAGCTGGTCGGATATGTCACGATCATCCTGGCAATGGTATTGGGAGTTCTGAGTAAGGCTTTTTTCCTGCAATTCCTTTTATTCGGCTACGCGTTCGCTACCCTGATTTCGATCGGTTCGGTTCTGCTGGAGGAAATGACGGTTCGCCGCTACGCAAACTGGCGCGAGGTTGCGCGTTTGTTGATCTACTGTTTGTTCGAGCACTTCCCCTACCGACAGATGACGATGGTGTGGCGGCTGCAAGGCTTGTGGCAATATTTGAGGGGCGACCTGCAATGGGGTACGATGAAGCGCGTGGGCATATCCGCCAATCCGTCGCAAGCCACCAGCCATGAATAGGTTTCGAGGAAGTTCGTCAGATTGGCACTGCTAAGTCGGCACAGTGGAAGCGATCTGCGCGAACCCTCACTCATCCACGGATTACTGGCGGATGACGGTCTAGCCGGAAATCATTCCGGGCCAGAAGTCGGCTTCTGGGACATGATGGGCTGTTGGATAGGTTGCGATAAAGAACTGGTCAACTGAGGCGCGGAAGTCTGAAATGACTTTTAGTTCTTGTTGCGTTGGCATGCTGAAATAAACGTAATCCTG
>Ga0209648_10000788_pt1 | contig 24905 bp, 26 predicted proteins | sample GraSoi2013_115cm_FD_185830 | JGI IMG/M metagenome (GOLD analysis project Ga0209648, IMG submission 185830) | Grasslands soil microbial communities from the Angelo Coastal Reserve, California, USA - Sample 9_17_2013_115cm (SPAdes) (version 2) | ecosystem: Environmental > Terrestrial > Soil >... | reverse complement strand
GTGCGACTGCCTGCGCGCGCGTTATCCGTCGTGGTTGTGTTGGTGATGGAGTAGGTTAGCCGTTTGAGTGGCGCCCGATGGGCGGGTTTGTGGATATTACGAGAAGTCGACGGTGAGCGAGCTGAAGAGTCCAAGCGCACTTGGGGGAGACGTTACGTTCAACGAGTAGCGCGTGTGACGATGTCGAGTGGATTGTTTCCGAATAGCGTCACTCTGGCACGATCGCCAGGCTGTCAGCAGGCGGTGATACGAGCTGGCTTGCTGAGAAATACAAATAACCTAGGCTGATTTCAGTGGAAACTGAATCTCGAGCATCTGATCAAGGTAAATCTCCCGTTTCGGCCCCGCGAGCTGATAATTTCTGAGATGCATCCATTTTCGGATGGCATCGTAGCCCTGTTCGGCGCTGTCATCGTCCAGCCCGGAGTAAGAGCAGGCCACGGTCGCTGCGGGAAGCTGCTTCACGTCGTAAAAACTACGGAACGGCACTTTGTGCTTCAGCGCGACAAAGGGCTCGCCTTCCAGCGAACCTGAGTCCGCGCAACGATGCCAGAGAACGCCACGCATGTCGCCGATGGAATGGCCCGGCAAATCGTTCAGCAACTCCTGCTCAAAACGCACAATTTCCGTATAGTTTTTCACCTTCACGCGAACAGACGCGATGGGGATTTCTGGACGACGCTTCACGACAACGGAAATTGGACGTTTCAAGGCGTCCAATTCGGCAAGGGCGGCGTCAATGCATTTCAAAGATCGCGAAGCCGTTTGGATGGACTGTTCGATGGATCCTTTGAGTTCGGACAACAGGTCTCGCCGATCCTTTTTAGCTCCTGCTTTAATGAGCTGATTTCGGACATCGGCAAGCGATAGTCCCAGACTCTTCAACGCGAGGATCGAAGCCAGCTCTTCCAGTTGCTGCGAACAATACTGCCGATAGCCGGTGCGAGCGTCCACGCTGGCGGGCCGCAAGAGCCCAATCTCGTCGTAGAAGCGGAGGGTCTTTGTGGAGACTCCGCTTAAATCCGAGAACTTACCGATGCGGTATTGCACAACAGCCATTGAAGGCCCTTCTCCTCAGAAAAACTACCCATGAAAATACGATATCACTGTCTCGGATGGCATGCCTGATTTTTTGCTTGAACCTTCCGCCGCACTGGAATGTTTTACTGGTAGACAGGAGGACGACTATGCATGCTCTACCACCAGTAGGATCACTTCTGCTCTCGCTCTCTCTGTTCGGCCTCGTACGCTGTGCACAGGCCCAGACGCCGACTAAGTCGCGAACCGATGAAGAACCGAGAACGGCCATCGAGTTGTACTTCCAGGCACATGCTTTGGGCAAGGGCGAATTGATTGAGCAGGCGTTCACACCTGACGCCAAGATCAAATTCGTCGACGCCGGTGAAGCGAAGGAGTGGACACGCGATGATTTTGCGAAACGCTTCCAGCAACCTGCACCGGACGAATACCGCAGAGTTCGCCGTGTCGAGAGGCTGGACGTTACCGGCACAGCTGCCAGCGCGGTACTTACATTGGATTACCCACAAGTTCTGTTCACCGACCACATGTCGCTGTTGAAGATTGGCGGCCAATGGAAAATTGTCGGCAAGGTTTTCTCAGCCGAGCGAAGGGACGCCGGACAGGAAGCAACCAGGGAAACGCTTCAGGACTGGTCGCTTCCATTTGAGCCAAGGAAAATTATCGGAAACATCTACTATGTGGGCACCAACCTGATCAGCGCATTCCTGGTCGTTACCCCCGCAGGTGACATCCTTCTGGACACTGGCCACATCCAGATGCTGCCGCAAGTCGCAGCAAACATTGAAAAGCTCGGTTTCAAGCCGCGGGACGTTAAAATCTTGCTGAATAGTCACGCCCACTTCGACCACTGCGGCGGCTTTGCAGAATTCAAACGCCGAACCGGTGCGGAAGTGATCGGCAGCAAGCTTGATGGCGAGCTTATGATGCGCGGTGGAAAAGGAGATTTCTATCGGGGTGACGAGTTGGCCTATGAACCCGTAAAGCCAGATCGCATCATTTCCGATGGCGAGCGCGTCGAACTTGGCGGCGTGACTCTGACCGCCCATCTGACGCCTGGACACACCAAGGGCTGCACCAGTTGGTCGATGCGTGTCAACGAAGACGGCAAGGACTACGATGTACTCTTCCTGTGCGGCCTCACCGTATCGCTCTACAAGCTGACCAATAACGACAAATATCCAAACATCGTGCAGGATGCGCGCGACACGCTACGACGCCTTCGCGGCATGCACGCTGACGTCCTGCTTGCGCCCCACGGCTTTTATTTCGATCTGGACGGTAAGGCCGCACGGCAGAAAGCGGGCGCTCCCAATCCCTTTGTAGATCCAGGCGAACTTGGCCGGCACATCGCGGAGATGGAAAAGGACCTTGAGGAAGCGTTGCAAGCCCAGGAAAGGCAGCGGTGACGCCGATTGATGAATCAAGTGGGACCAGCGAAAGCTAGAACGAATATGAGTACTACACTCGCGATGGTGATCATCGTTTTTTCATTGATTTCAGTGATTGTGACGGGTGCGCTCAGCGGAGCAACGCCGAGCTCCGGTTCAAATCGCGATCTACTGCTTGTGGTCAACAAAGGTGACCGTACGTTGAGCATTGTTGATCCCGAATCAGGTAATCAGTTGGCCGCGGTGCCCGTCGGAGGCACAACTGGTCACGAGGTAGCTGTATCTCCCGACGGGCAGACCGCTTGGGTGCCTATCTACGGAGACTCTGGCGTTGGCAGCCCTGGAAGCGATGGAAGAACGGTCAGTGTCATTGATCTGAACTCGCGGACGATGATCGGCAGTATTGATCTTGGCGCTCCGGCCAGGCCGCATTGCGCGATCTTCTGCTCGAAAGACGGCAGGCTTTACGTCACCGCCGAGCTGACCCACTCCATCAAGGTCATCGATCCAAAGACACGCAAAGTGGTCGATTCCATTCCAACCGAGGAGCCGCAGTCCCATATGCTAGCCATTTCAAGCGATGGCAAGCGAGGTTATACGTCGAATGTCGGCACCGGAACGGTTTCTGTGATCGACCTCCGCGAGAAGAAGGTGCTCGCTGTAATTCGAGTTGCCAAGATTGTGCAGCGTATCGCCATGTCGGTTGATGATCGATGGGTGTTCACGGCGGATCAAACGAAGCCGCAAATCGCTGCAATCGACACGCAGACAAATGTGGTCAAGACCTGGGTCACACTCTCAGATATCGGCTTCGGTATGACCCCCACCCGGGACGGCCGCCGCCTGTTGATCACGCATCCGGCGTCCGACTCTGTTTCGATTCTGGACCTGCACTCGATGAAGGTGGAGCAGGTAATTCACGTGCCGCCAGATCCGCAGGAGATTCTGGTACGCCCGGATGATCGGATTGCTTATGTCTCTTGCGACCAAAGCAAACAAGTAGCCGCAATCGATCTATCTTCCGGGAAGGTGCAAAAGCTTATCGGTGTGGGCGCAGGCGCCGATGGTTTGGGTTGGGCAGCGGCACGCCCGCAATAACCTTTTTTAAAAACGAGTCTGCCTGCGATCATGAAGGGCCGAAACTAGTGCAGCCCTGACTTGTCGCTCCTATCCCAATCGTTACTCGCAGACGCCCTTCGCACAGGAATGTGACACCCCCGCGATACCATCCGCAACGCCGAAGTCTAAACCAAAGTCACACAGCTCCAGGATTGTCGGCCTAACTGTTTGATCATAAGGCGCTTACGCGCGAATCAAGGTCCAAACAGATTTGACCGGTAATTTTTAGCAACCCGGAAACTATCCGGAAACGGGGTCTTGGGCGAGGGAAAATGAGGTTCTGGCCGAGTCGTCGCGCAATTGTCCGGCACCCTAGACCGTAGCATAGCTCGTGAGCGAAACGAAATGTCATTTCTAGGCTCTCCGATTACAGCGCTGGAGCTTTGGTTTGTACCGTTGGTATGCGTAACCCCGTATCTTTTACTTCTGCTTCGCACTTGAGAGGAGGAAACCAATGTTTGGAAAGATGAATGTGATCCCAGTGGTTGATCTCAGCAACGCACCAGACAAGATTGGCAGATGCTCGGATGGAGCTGTGACCAGACTGCTGGATGTGACCGAGCACCCGACAATCGCGAAATGGGTGCAGTTCCCGAAGGCCCTGTTCGTGTTTCTTGTCGTCCCCGCTGATCCCGAATCCGGTGCCTTCTACATCTACGACCGCCGTGCGAGGATTTGGTTCTGGGTGGATTTTGACGATGAGAAATTCGGCGGCTACACGGTAAGCGATTTCGACCGCTTGGTACGTGAGTGCCGATTCCTGGACATCGTGGAAAGTCCTCATCTGCTAGCGGGCAAGAGTCGATGGATCGTGGAGCCCGGCTTTCGGCCGCAGCGAAGCAATCGGGCTGCCGAAGCCCTGATGAAGAAGCCCGCCTAAGGCAAAACGGCCTTTCCTCTGCCCTATTTCATCCGCGGTAATCCCAATCGGAGCAAAGACTTAGACCCTAGTCCCACTTATTTGACAAAGGCTAGTTGTCGGTTTAGCTAGAGCACGAGCTTCCTGCGTCGGGAACTGCTCGGAAAGGAGGAGCCATGGAGACTGCGATTAAAGCGACTTCCGCGCTCGTGCGGGACTACAGACACCTGTTCGTAAATCGCGGGGCTTATACGGTTCAATCTTCACGGCCTCATCCTGAGAGCGGGCGTCACTATTACTTTCGACCGAAGGCAAAGGGGGCGGGCGAGGAGTTGAGCCTCACCGCGACCACGATCCGCCGTCACCTAGAAGGCGAACTCACCATCGGGCTGTACGCGATTAACCCTTCAACGCAACGATCGAAGTGGGTCGCGATTGATGCCGATTATGCTGGAGCGATGGAGGACCTGCTCAGGTTGCAGTACTTCCTCCAGGAGGATAAGGTGCAGGCCGCGTTGGAGATGAGCAAGCGGGGTGGCCACCTTTGGATTTTCATGGAGAGGCCTGGCTTGGCCCGCGAGTGCCGAATATACATCTACAACTTGGCGTTGAAAATCGGAGTCCGAATCAGAGGCGCTGGTTTGGCGGAGGGAATCGAAGTCTTCCCGAAACATGACGAGCTGCGCAAAGGAGAATTCGGCAATGCCATTCGTGGACCGCTAGGAATACACCGTGGCGCAAATCGGCGGTATTGGTTCTATGGGGCGGATTACGACCTCGAAAAACAGATCGCGTACCTGAACCGGCTTCGAAAGGTAAGCGAGGACCAACTGCGGACCTTCATTGAGGGCAAAACCATGCCGCCTGAGTTTGATAGAAAACGCCCTTCGGCCGACCAGTCCGTTCCGTTCGTTCACTCATCCGGTCGGGAGTTTCGAATTCTCGAGCACGTAGGCAAGGTTCGGAAGGCCGGCCGGAATTATGTGACGCAGTGTCCGTCCTGTGTCGAGGCCGGCCAGGACCGAAGTGGCGACAACCTGGCGATCTCCATCGATGACCCGCGAAAGTACATCTGCTGGGCGGGTTGCACGAAAGAAATGATTCGTCGGGCGGTGGGTTGTCCGATCCCCGTTCGGCAATCCGCGTGAGGAGGTGGCACATGCCGGACAAGCAAGATTCTTTGGCGCGTCGAGGGCTCACGCTGTCGAGGCGAGTGCTGCGGCGCTTGAATGAGGTAGGCATTTTTGCACAATCCCAGGTGAGCCTCGAACACCAGCATCTGGCCAAACGCTATGTGGTGCGAGGGATCGAATCAGGCGGTGCCGTGAAGGGCCTCGGCCGGTACATTACGTTCTGCGGGCCGGATGGTGAGCCATTGCCCTACCTCCATCCAATCGATGCCATCGGAGTGAACGGGGTTCACGCAGTGGTGGTCGCTCCCGTCCTTGTGCGAATCGAATTGTTTCGAGCGGGACGAACCTGCCAACTGCTAATCACGAAGCATCAACCAAAAGAAGTCGAAAATGGCAGACGCCCCCCACTGGAGAACAGTGTTGTATTTCGTGGAGTGAATGGTTTGCTTGATGTTGAGGATCTGGGCAAAGAGGACCATCTAGTCGGCTCGGTCGTTCCTCAGTTCTGGTCACGCGGGGGAGAAAAGATTGAAATCCCGTCCGTATTCGCCGCCGCCGTTGCGGCAAGCACCAAAGGAGTGAACTGCATCGGATGTTCTCACGCGCACTATCTGGCGGCTCCCGGCGTGACCGCCAAAGCAGAGAATGGAAGGAGCTTGCCCGCAGAACCACAATATCTAGTTGACAGGCTCAAATGAGTACACTATGTTTAGCGCGTCGTTGGTGGCGCTGTTTTGCCGCGCCGAATAGGGAACCCAGCGAAAATCTGGGACTGCCCCGCAGCGGTGAGCAGGAACGAACACCCATCGAGGCACTGGTCCTCTCCAGGACCGGGAAGCCGGGGTTAGTAGGAAATCCGATCCAAGTGATTGGAAGAGCCTGCAAGTCCGAAGACCTGCCAACGGTCACGCCTTACGGGCGTGGAAATTGCACAGGCCTCCGAGGGGAGGCGGGCAATGGCTGGCAGTTTTTTCCTGCCCGATCATTTCCCATTCTCCTCACATTTGGCCAGCGAGGTAACGATGGCGTCTGCCACACAATCTACATTTGCCAGTGTTGATGGATCTTTTCCTGCGCCCCGAAAGGGAGCCGCGATGCATGTCCTGAAGCGGAATGGCTCCCTAGAAGCCGTCAACGTGAACAAGATTGTCCGCGCCGTGGAACGTTGCTGTGGCGGCCTGAGTGAAGTGGATCCCATGCGTGTGGCGAGCAAGACAATCGGTGGCCTCTACGACGGTGCGACGACAAAAGAACTAGATCTGCTTTCGATCCAGACAGCTGCAGGAGTCATTTGTGAAGAGCCGGAATACTCGAAACTGGCAGCTCGCTTGCTAGCAGGTTTTATCGCGAAAGAAGTAGCGAACCAGAATATCCATTCTTTTTCCCAAAGTGTGACGGCCGGACATGAACACGGACTTGCCTCGCAAGCGCTGGCCGATTTTGTCGCCGAGCATTCGAGAAAATTGAACAATGCGGTGGATGAAGGGCGCACCGAACTTTTCGAATACTTTGGCATTCGCACAGTCTACGACCGTTATTTGTTACGGAATCCCGATACGCGCGACGCGATCGAAACGCCGCAGTATTTCTTTTTGCGCGTGGCTTGCGGGCTTTCTCGCAGCGTCCAAGAGGCGATTGACCTCTATCACTTGATTTCTTCGCACGAGTACATGCCCAGTTCTCCTACCCTGTTTAACTCAGGGACCCGGCATGCGCAGATGTCGTCCTGTTACCTGCTGGATTCGCCCACCGACAGTTTGGAAGGGATCTACGAGAAGTACAAAGACGTTGCTTTGTGTTCCAAATTCGCCGGCGGAATCGGGCTGGCCTTTCACCGCGTGCGGTCTCACGGGTCGTTGATACGTGGGACGAACGGTCATTCGAACGGAATTATTCCGTGGCTCAAAACCCTCGACTCGTCGGTTGCGGCTGTGAACCAAGGGGGTAAGCGCAAAGGCGCCTGCTGCGTTTATCTTGAGCCGTGGCATGCAGACATCGACGATTTTCTCGAGCTTCGTGACAACACCGGAGACCTTGCGCGGCGAACCTATAACTTGAACCTCGCGAATTGGGTTCCCGATCTCTTTATGAAGCGAGTGGAAGCGGACCAGCTCTGGTCTCTTTTCGATCCGAAGACCGTTCCCCATTTTCCCGATTTGACTGGAGAGGCATTTGAGGCCGCCTATGCGGAGGCAGAAGAACAGGGGCTTTACGTCCGCCAAGTCAAGGCACGAGAGCTTTACGGACGGATGATGAAGACTCTGGCCGAAACGGGCAATGGCTGGATGACTTTCAAAGACGCGTGCAATCGGAAGTCGAACCAGACGGCCCGATCGGTGAACACGATTCACCTTTCTAATCTTTGCACTGAGATTACAGAGGTGAGTTCCTCCACGGAGACGGCTGTTTGCAACCTTGGATCCATCAATCTGGCAAGGCATGTGACCAACGGAGAGTTCGACTTCAGCAAGTTGGCGAAGACGGTCCAAACCGCTGTCCGGTTTCTCGACCGAGTGATCGATATCAATTTCTATCCGATACTCCAAGCTCGGGAGTCGAACAGCAAGTGGCGACCGGTAGGTTTGGGCGTGATGGGTCTGCAGGACGTTTTCTTTGCATTGCGGCTCCCGTTCGATGCGCTCGAAGCGCGCGTGCTGTCACGAAAGATCCAAGAGGAAATTTACTACGACGCGCTCTCCGCATCGTGCGATCTCGCGGCTGAGTACGGGCCTCATGCTGCCTTTGCGGACAGCAGGGCAGCACAGGGGCAGCTTCAATTCGACCTTTGGGGTGTACAGCCGGGAGATAGGGGTCGCTGGGAAACGTTGCGAGCGAAAATCCCGACGATCGGCTTGCGAAACTCGCTCCTCATTGCGATTGCCCCTACAGCCACTATTGCTTCCATTGTTGGCGCCTATGAGTGCATCGAGCCGCAGGTGTCGAATCTATTCAAGCGGGAAACACTTTCGGGTGATTTCTTGCAGGTCAATCGTTACCTCGTGGAGAACCTCAAAGCCCTAGAGCTGTGGACAGAAGAAACGCGGAACATGCTCAAGCTGGCAAACGGCTCAATCCAGGGGATTGAAGAAATTCCGGAACAGCTCCGGCTGATCTATCGGACCGCGTGGGAAATTCCCATGCGGTCTTTGATTGACATGGCCGCGGATCGCGGCCCATTTATAGACCAAAGCCAATCTCTCAACCTATTTGTACAAAACCCAAACATCGGAAAGCTATCGTCGATGTACATGCACGCCTGGAAAAAGGGTTTGAAAACGACGTACTACCTGCGCTCCCGGCCTGCCACGGAGATTTCCAAAGCGACGGTGTCCGCCCCAGCTGGTCCGAGCGTTTCCTGCTCGATAGAGAACCCGGAATCTTGTGAAGCTTGCCAATGAGCGAGCCTCGAGGGGAGTGAAGATGGTCTTAGATCCTGGATTCAACTTGACACTGCGGCCTATGAAGTACCCGGCTTTCTTCGAGATGTACAAAGCTGCCATCAAGAACACGTGGACCGTGGCGGAGGTGGATTTTGCCGCGGACTTGGGTCATCTGCGCCAGCGGATGACCAGCGCCGAGCAACATCTGATCAGGCGGCTCGTGGCGTTCTTTGCCACTGGGGATTCCATCGTGGGAAACAACCTCGTGCTGAATCTTTACAAGCATGTGAATTCGCCAGAAGCACGCATGTATCTATCGCGGCAGCTGTTCGAAGAAGCTCAGCATGTGGAATTCTATCTGACGTTGCTGGATGCCTACATCCCTGACCCAGGGGAGAGAAAGGCGGCCTTCGACGCGATCGAGAACATACCTTCGATTCGCAGAAAGGCCGAGTTCTGTTTCCGGTGGATCGATTCAATACAACAACTGACGGAGATTCGAACTGAGGAGGATCGGAGGAACTTCCTTCTCAATCTGATCTGCTTTGCTTGTTGCATTGAGGGTCTGTTCTTCTTTGCGGCATTCGCGTACGTGTATTTTCTGCGCTCCAGAGGGCTGCTTCCGGGGCTAGCTACGGGAACCAACTGGGTCTTTCGCGATGAAAGCGCGCACATACAGTTTGCATTCGAAGTGATACGGACCGTTCGAACCGAAGAACCGGGCTTGTTCAACCGAGCGCTGGAGGCTCGAGTTGTTGAGATGCTGAGAGAAGCCGTGGAGTGCGAGAAGGCATTCGCAGAAGATGTTCTGAGCTTGGGGGTTAATGGGTTGGCACTGTCGGAGATGAGCCAGTACCTCGAATATGTGGCGGATCGCAGGCTCGAAGCACTGGGCATCGCGCGCGTGTTTGGCTCAGGAAATCCTTTCGCGTTCATGGAACTGCAGGACGTTCAGGAGCTGACGAATTTCTTCGAGCGGCGAGTATCCGCTTATCAAGTCGCTGTGAGCGGACAGGTTGAATTCCATTCTGATTTCTGAGGTGCCAAGCCTTTCTGGAAAGGCGAAGCTTCATCAAGGATGACCCGTGGTACTTGCAACGAATCTTGGTTTCCCTCGGATCGGCTCGCATCGGGAGCTGAAGCGCTCCCTGGAAGCGTTCTGGGCTGGAAGAATCGACGCGGGCGCTCTTTTGGCGACGGCTCGAGAGCTTCGCACCCGCCATTGGCGCCTGCAGCGGGATCTGGGAATTGAGCATGTGCCGAGCAATGATTTTTCTTTGTACGACCATGTGCTCGATACCGTCGTGATGGTGGGAGCGGAGTCCCCACGGTACAAGCCACTCAGGTCCGATACTCTTCGTCAGTATTTCGCCATGGCGCGTGGCCTGCAAGACGGTGCTCTCGACCTGCCTGCAATGGAAATGACCAAATGGTTTGACACCAACTACCACTACATCGTGCCTGAATTCTTTCCCGGCATGAGCTTTGAGCTAGCCTCGGCGAAACCTGTTGACGAGTTTCTCGAAGCCAAAGCATCCGGTATCCAGACGCGCCCGGTGTTGATTGGTCCCATTTCCTTCCTTCTCTTGGGGAAGATGCCGGATGGGAAATCTCCGCTTATATTGATCGACGCGCTTCTTCCTGTTTACGAGGCACTCCTCGCACAGCTCGGACGTGCTGGGGCCGTTTGGGTCCAGATGGATGAGCCTTGCTTCGTTTTGGATTTACCGGAAGACACCCGCTTGACGTTTCGGAAAGTCTATCAGCGGCTCAGCGGCGTCGCTCATGCTCCGCAACTTCTCGTAACCACTTACTTTGGCACCCTTGGAGACAACACGGAGATCGCGGCTTCGCTCCCCGTTTCAGGCGTTCATGTGGACCTGGTTCGTGCTCCAGAACAACTGGAGCCTCTTTTGAAGATCTTGCCTAGAGATCGCTTCCTGTCCGCGGGCGTGGTGGACGGCCGAAACGTTTGGCGAACCGACCTTGACGCGGCTCTCGGTCTCTTGCGCCACGTGGCGGATGTAGTGGGCCCCGATCACGTATTGGTTGCCCCTTCTTGCTCCCTCTTACATTGCCCGGTTGAAATCTCCCTTGAAAAGCAGCTCGATCCCGAACTTCGCGGCTGGCTCTCATTTGCCATTGATAAGCTCCGCGAACTCAAAGCTCTGGCCACTGCGCTAACCACGGGGGATACATCGTCGGAGGAGTTCGAGGGCAGCCGGCAAGGCAGAGAAGGCCGGAGAAAATCCAACCGCGTGCACGACGCAGCAGTGGCTGCGCGCCTGCGCTCGATTACAAAAGACATGACCAAGCGCAACAGCGGTTACGCGATCCGGCGCGAGAAGCAACGATCCCTTGGTCTGCCTTTGCTTCCCGCGACGACGATTGGTTCGTTCCCGCAGACCCAGGAGGTTCGCGCTGTGCGAGCTGAGTTCAAGTCGGGCAAGCGCGATCGAGCGAGTTACGATGCATTCCTGCGGGATGAAATCGCCCGCGCTGTGCGCCTGCAGGAATCGCTCGGTCTCGACGTGCTTGTTCACGGTGAGTTCGAGCGAAGCGATATGGTGGAGTACTTCGGCGAGCAACTCTCGGGATTCGCCTTCACGGAAAATGGATGGGTCCAGAGCTATGGCTCTCGATGCGTCAAACCTCCTATCATCTATGGAGACGTTTCCAGACCATCGCCCATGGCTGTCGAATGGGCAAAGTACGCTCAATCCCTCACCAAGCTCCCCATGAAAGCCATGCTCACAGGGCCGGTCACAATCCTCCAGTGGTCCTTTGTTCGCGATGACCAGCCACGCGCCGTGACGTGCCGTCAGATTGCCCTTGCGATCCGCGATGAAGTCGCAGACCTCGAGGCGGCTGGCCTTCGAATCATTCAGATCGACGAGCCGGCGATTAGAGAAGGGCTTCCGCTTCGCCGCGCGGCGTGGCCGGAGTACCTTGAGTGGGCGGTCGAGAGTTTTCGGCTGGCCTCCTCAGGCGTGAGCGATGAGACGCAAGTTCATACGCATATGTGCTATTCGGAATTCAACGACATCATTGACTCCATAGCGGCCATGGACGCGGACGTAGTGTCCATCGAGGCATCGCGGTCAAAGATGGATCTCCTGAATGCCTTTGCGCGGTTCCAATATCCCAACGAGATTGGTCCTGGCGTGTATGACATTCACTCGCCGCGTGTGCCGCCAGCAGACGAAATGGTGGAGTTAATCAAGAAAGCAGCCGCCGTCTTCCACCCGCTGCGACTTTGGATAAACCCAGACTGCGGCTTGAAAACTCGGGCTTGGCCTGAGGTCAAAGCTGCGTTGGCTAATATGGTCCACGCAGCTAAACGAATTAGGGCAGAGCTGGCCGCAACGGGGTGGACAACAGCGTAAACATCGTGACGATTTTGCTGCCGGGAGTACCTATGTAAAGCTATAAAGGATAAAGACTTGCATGAGAGCGAAACATGCTTGTTTCCGTCGTGTACGAATTAGGAGCGCAAACGTACTAACCGCCATCTTGCCTTGTGAGTACGAATGTGCTAACGTCTATTCATGGGGAGGCGAACTATGTCAAAGGTGAGAGCCAGAGTCCGGCACAAGAAAAAGGCGCCTGATGCCGCGATGGTGAGGGATTCCGGCGTGTACCGTGGCAAGCAGGCGAAGACTGGCAACTCTCTCGGTTTGCGCTTCGAGCGGGCCCTGTTCCACAGTCATCCCGAATTCAGTGGCGAAGTTGAAGCCCATGTCATCGGCCCGGGACGAATGCTGGTGGTTGCCGATCCCGAACTGAAAAGAAAGAACACAGAAGAAGATCCCGTGCTTTCCTCATTCATGAGTTTTCTGGCGGCTGACATGCAGCGCTCTCCCGAACACATCACGCCGCTCGATGCCGGGGTCATGAAGCGCATTGGCACGCTTGTGAGCAATGTGAACACCTCTCCTGAGGAGGATTTGGGCGGCGAGGCGCTCACCTAAATGGAAGTGAACGGCTGGCGGCTGTTCCAGTATCCGCTTTTTGAGGACCAGTTGGAAAAATTGACGGAAACGGTGGAGCAACTCTCGATTACGCAGCCGGATACCTACAAAGAACATCCCAAAACGAAACTGCTCGCGACGATATATCGCTATGTTGCGGAAATTATTCCTCGCGATCCCAACGCTCCCGAGTTTCGGCAAGGCGATACATTGGGACCAGACAATCGGCATTGGTTTCGGGCAAAATTTCATCAGCGCTATCGCCTGTTTTTTCGCTTCTCTACGAAGGACAAAGTGATCGTGTACGTCTGGGTCAATGATGAATTTACTCTGCGGAAAGCAGGTTCGAAAACCGATGTCTATGCAGTTTTCAAGTCGATGCTGGATGCAGGCAACCCACCCAGGACGCTTGAGGCTCTGCTGCAGCGCGGGAAGGAAATGCGAGAGGAGACGAAGCGTAGGAAGCCCCAGAGTCCAGAGTGACGAGAGCGAGCGCCGCCCATTGGTCCTTCCCAATCATCTTCAGTCAACGGATTCGGGGATTACACGCTGGCAGGCTGCGCGGTGGTTCCACGTAACGGCCTGGCAACTCCTCCTGTTGAATCCGTATTAGAAGTAGGAAGCTAAACTATCCCCGCACGCTTCTGGCTCGCCCCGCATGTGACAGTTGAATTCACGTGAACTTGGTTCATGCAGTTCTCCTCCCGCGTATCCACAACCAGAAAAAACAAGCGCTGAGCAAATACGTCTATTGCCATTTCGGAAACTGAGGCGGAGGTGGCAAGGAATTGACGCGCGAAGGAGCATATGTGGCTCTGAATGTTCGAAAGAAAAAGGAGAGAATGTCGTGAGGGAAGATCAGGAACGGAAAATGGAAGTACTCAAGTTTGCAGGTTTGCTGCGAGCTGCCGGCGTCGCAAGAGTATCGGTTGACTATCACGGTGAGGGCGATGAAGGGGCTGCCGAAGCTCCTCAGTTGGAAGATGCAACGGGGAATCCCGTTGACGAAACGACTCTGTCGTCGAACCTTGACTTTCGGAAGCTCGGCGATCTCCTGGAACAATTTGCGCCCGAGGGTTATGAGGACGGCGAGGGGGGCCACGGAACGATCACGTTCAACGTTCAGACACAAAAGATTCTCATCGAACATAACTGGTACGAAACCGTCAGTAATCCAGATGAACCGCGTGAGATCTAATCCATGGCTCATCCTTTAGACCACGCAAAGAACAGCGCGCGGAAATTCGGGGGCATAGCAGAAGACTACTTGCCGATCCACCAATGGTTTGATGAATCGAAAGCTATGCTTGCGGATTTTCGGCATCGTTCCTTGCGCCATCACGCGGAAGGGATTTTCCTCGCCGAGCGCATATTCGGTGTGACGATTCGGAATAGCCATGGTAAAGATATTCCGGTCAGATACATCGGCGAACAGCATGTGCGGGAGGACTTGGGGCGCATACCCAGCTTTCAGGATTGGGCGAAGAATATCAAGCTCGAGTCGTGGATGTGCGGCCAGAAGCTGACAAAGACGACCCAGTTATAGCACCTCAAATTGGTGCATGATTACCGGTATCTTCGGCTTGACGCGTGATGTGGACAATATGACTTCGCATCAGGGAGTTATTTTGGCAACTCCATGCAATGAGTTGTTGCGTTAGCCTAAAGCTAAGCAATTGATCTGTCTCTAAGAGCTGCCACTTGAGCGCAGCGTCGGTCTGGCATACCGCCAAGAGTCTCTCCATCAGTCGATCTCCGTGATGCTGGTCATCAATAGGAACTGTCTGCTTCATTACATTAGCACCGGACGATTACTGCTGTTGAGCCCCCTTCTCATTAACCGAACGAACTTGAGGGTCCGCGTCTGCGAATAGCCTCGCTGTGCGGACTTTCGAGTTGATCCAATACATTGAAAGGAGAACGACACAGATGGAGCAGTCCCAACTTTTGGCTCACTGCGGAAGTTCGAAGATCACCCGGGAAGAATTGAAGGTGATCCCGACACCCGCAGGGAGCTCAACCCATCAACCTCTACCGCACTATGAGATTGTCGGGGCGCTAGTCGAAACCCTGACTTTCCGGCAGATCTCGGTAGTGCGAGAGGAATACGCGGTTTCAGGCGACGGCATGAAGATGTTCGGTGTCCTCGACCTCGAAACCGCTTTCGACGGATGCCGATTCTCAGTCGGCGTCCGAAACTCCAACGACAAGTCCATGCGCCTCGCCCTCACCGTGGGTTATCGAGTGCTTGTATGCGACAACATGGCGTTTCACGGAGATTTCACCCCCGTGCTCGCCAAGCACACAAAGCACCTGAGCCTCGTGGACATCCTTTCGGTCGGGGTGGACCGCATGCAGCGGAACTTCGAGCCGATGAGGAAGCAAGTGGAGGCGTGGAAGGGAACGCGCCTTCAGGACGAGGGTGCGAAGCTCGTCATCTACCAGGCCTTTGTGGAGGGCAAGCTCGACGCACCGAAACACCTGGCCGGGCGCGTTCACGAACAGTACTTCGACCCACGGCTTGAGGAGTTCGCCCCGCGAACGATGTGGAGCCTCTCGAATGCGTTCACGAGCGCGTTCAAGGAGCTCGATCCGATCCCACAGTTCAAGGCAACAGCGAAGCTCGCATCGTTCCTCGGACTGGCCACAATGTCCTCTAACTAAGTGCATCAAAACCACCCCGTTGCCATGAAAAGCGGAGAGGGAGGTAGCTCTTTCGGCAGCCTCCCTCTTAGCCGACGGTGGGGTGTCTGTCTCTCAATGAATTGTGTTGAGTGCTGCGACCATCTCTTCCAACCAAATTGGTTTCAGGAAAACGCGCTAACGAAGTTCGGCCTTTGAACCTCGACCAGTACCGAGCACCGACTCAAATCCGCGCAGAATTAGGAAGGATATCCATGAAGTGTGTCATCTGCGGTCAACCCATCGAAGAAGGGCGCCGTCAAGGTCAGCCGCCGCGTCTTGCAAAATATTGTTTGAAGTGTCGAGCGGAACGCCGGCGCCATGCCAAAGTGAAGTACATGTGGCGGCCAGAGTACGACGCCTTTCTCAAGGCACAGTATTTCGGCGGGCTGAATCGTCGCTTTCGAGTCCTCAACCGCATGGTCCGACTGACTGGCCTGCCGCGCTGGTACATCAAGCGGCAGGCCGCACGGTTAGGCTTAACCATGCGAATAGACCGTAAGACTTGGACGCGTCGCGAGATGGATCTCCTCGAGAAACTGGTAGGCCGCGTGTCATCAGCAACAATCGCAAAACGATTGCACCGCCCGGAGAGTTCAATCGTGAATAAGCTCAAGCGTCTGGGTACCTCTCGGCGCGTACGAGACGGTTACACGATGCGCGAGCTTGAACTGTGCCTGGGGGAGGATCACCACAAGATTGCCGCGTGGATCAAGAACGGCTGGTTGCAGGACCACCTTCAGGGTACACGTCGACACAATGGAAACGGCAACGACATCCACCGAATCCGTGAGAAGGAGATCCTGGACTTCATTAAGGGCCATCCACAGGAAATCAACCTCGGCAAAGTAGACCAGACGTGGTTCCTAGACCTCGTGTTGTTGAAAGGCAGGGAAGTGCGTGAAGCAAAATCGGCTCCCCACGCAGTGAAGGGAGAGCGCGATTTAGCGGCGTAGCCACCTGCGTCGAAACGTGAAGTAAACAGGGCCTCGCTTGACGATTTCCTTCTCACCCTTCCGTCCACCCCTGACGGCGGGATCTTTCTTATCAAAATTCAGAAAGTCCAGCTTCATCTGTGGAGTGGTCAAGCAGAGAGTGCTCGAAGACGCGTTGCTCTAGGGAAGCGTACAATATATTGACATTTGTCGATGAATCAGCTATGTTCGTCTCGGTCACGAGAAGATGACCACGCATGGCTCAGACACAATGCTTGACGAAGGTAGGCAGGACTTGCTGTCCTGACGTCAAGTCTCCAAAGCTCACTCAGTTGCGGGCGCAGGAGTATGCGGAGTGGTTCAAGGCGCTAGCCGATCCGATTCGCATCCGGATTCTGAATCTGCTTGCCACGAACGAATCCGCCGTCTGCGTTTGCGACATCGTGAGGCACTTTCCGGTAGGTCAGCCCACGATTTCACATCATCTAAAGATTCTTCGAGACACACGCTTCGTGCTGGCAGAACGACGTGGCACTTTCATGTATTACCGCGTGAACCGGAAGTGCCTGGCTGAATTTCCCCACGCTGCGCGACTCATCATGAACGTCTAGGAGGGAGGTCAAAGTGCCAATTCGTGTGTTCCATTCAATCGAATATCGTCAATATTCAATGAATGAGTCCGCCTACCCGAACCACGCCCGACTGGTCGATCGCGATTCGTCGCGGGCCTAGGGAGGGATTTCTACGGAGGAACTATGAAAAGGAGTGATCTAAGTAGAAGAGCGTTTTTGACAACGGCGAGTGCCACCGTCGGCGCGGCGGCTATACCTTCAGTTGGCCTCCCGCAGCAATTGGGAACTCCACGGCGCGCCTATGGGGAGCGGTCGCCGTTCGAGAAGTCGAGTCGCTACTTTCGGGAATCGGCCACACCAGCATCCGGCTCAAGCAGGACGCCATTGCAAGATCTGTTCGGCATTATCACGCCCTCTGCGTTGCATTACGAGGTTCATCATTCAGGTGTCCCGCAGATTGATCCTCGCCATCACGAAGTCATGGTCCACGGTCTGGTAGAGCGCCCGCTCGTCTTCACAATGGAAGATCTTCACCGATTTCCTTCGGTTTCCAGAATTCATTTTCTCGAATGCGCTGGCAATAGTGCCGGTGAGCAAATTGGTCGGCCTGGCGCCGATCCTCAGAGGAGCCACGGTCTTCTAAGCTGTAGCGAATGGACCGGAGTTCCGCTGCGAACGCTGTTGGAGGAAGCTGGATTGAAGCCGAGCGCCAGCTGGATTGTTGCCGAAGGCTCAGACGCTGGCCGCTTGGCGCGGAGTATCCCCCTCGAGAAGGCCCTGGATGATGTGTTGGTCGCCTACGGGCAAAATGGAGAGGCGCTGCGTCCCGAGCAGGGATACCCTGTCCGCCTCGTGGTTCCTGGTTGGGAAGGCAACGTGAATATCAAATGGCTAGGTCGCCTTCATGTGGTCGACCAGCCATACATGACACCTTATGAGACGGCCTCTTACACGGATTTGATGCCTGACGGTAAGGCAAGGCAGTTTACATTCGTGATGGAAGCCAAGTCCGTCATCACTCGCCCCACCGGGGGACAGAAACTCCCTAGTCCCGGCTTCTATGAAATCACCGGGCTAGCATGGTCGGGCAGAGGTCGAATTACTCGGGTCGAAGTTTCGACGAATGGCGGAGCGAGTTGGGGAGACGCACAGCTCAATGAGCCGGTTCTCTCGAAGGCACTCACGCGCTTTTGTCTTCCGTGGTCGTGGGATGGCAAAGAAACCTCGCTTCAATCGCGCTGCACTGACGAAACCGGATATCTGCAACCAACGCGTGATGAACTATTGACCGTACGTGGAGTGAATGCAACCGACCACTACAACGGTATCAAGCCGTGGTACGTGCATACCGACGGGAAGGTGAGCCATGTTTAGACTCGGAATCGCACTCGCGATAGCGCTACTTGGCGCACTCGCTTTAGCTCAGACTCGTCGGTACAACGTTGGGCGTGAGGCGACGCCGGATGAGATTCGCGCTCGGGATATCTCTGTTAGCCCTGGCGGATCAGGTCTCCCGCCGGGGCGCGGAACACCGAAAGAGGGACGCTTGGTTTACCAAACCAAGTGCTCAAGCTGTCACGGCGACCGCGGGCAAGGAAGCCAATACTATCCTGCGCTTGCCGGAGGGCGAGGCACTCTGGCGACCGACAAGCCTCTTCTCACAGTTGGGAGTTACTGGCCCTATTCCACAACAGTCTGGGACTATATCCACCGCACGATGCCGTATCAAGAGCCTGGAACGCTGACGGCCGATGAAACATATTGCGTGACAGCGTACATCCTGTATCTCAACGAGATCATTCGCCAAGACCAAGAAATGAACGAAAAGACATTGCCCACGGTCAGGATGCCCAACCGGGATGGCTTTGTCCCGGATGCTCGCCCTGACGTGAAATCGAAGAGCAAAAAGCGCTGATAGGGACTGCTGCCCTGTATCTGTCCTCAATCCGGCGCCGGCATCGACCCCACAACCGCCTATTGGTCAAAATTGGCGTCGAGCAGTTTTCGCAGTCGTTTTCTGTGCAACCCGTCAGCAGGCCCGCGCCCTCTGTCATCCAACCACCGAAGCATATTCTTCAGGTTCACTTTGTAAGTTTTCGGAGCTTCATGCACCCCAATGATGAATTCCTCAGTTCGAAAGGATTCGTCGAAGGTCTCATCCGATGACTTGAATTTCGCCCATCCCCGGCAGGCAGCCTCGAACAGGGATGAGGCTTCGACCTCAGTAGAACGCTCGACACCACGACCATTCGAAAATCGAACTGTGCAGCGCTGGATGCGACCCATGAGGAATTTGACCCGCGAGTGGGATTGTCGGGCAGAGGAAGGTGCCAACAGTTTATCGCTTCTCGAACAAGAACCAAAACAGTTTCACCGTGACCGGCAGTGGCCTGCATTGTGATAGTTGGTCATGTCTCATGATTCAATCTAATTCTCGTGCTTGATGTGTTCGTTGAAATAGGTAACGATCTTTGTTTCCGATGACTCCAGCAGACAAACTTCAGCTCGACATTCGCGATTTCTGGAGAATACATGATGGCCTGGAAGCCTATGCGGGACTTGGCCCGAAGGAGACGTTAGAGCGGTTGAGGGCGCACCCGGAAGACGCGTTTTGTGAGGTCAGCGATTTGTCTGGTTCTGGAAAACTGATCTGCACGCGCGACGCATTCGAGGCGGTTTTTTCATTGGCCCAGCGTCACGTGGATTCACTCCCTGTTCCGGATGATTACTCGGTAGAAGAGTTGGCAGACGGAATCCGGAAGCACTTGGCGAAGGCTATGGTTGAGGAGAAGGCTGATGAACCTGCCCTGGTGCGAGTATTGGCAACGGTCGTAGCAGAATCAACCGCCAATCATGGCGAGCGGATATATCACTTCCCTTGTGTGTTAGTTCGCCCGGAGCAGCCTCCACAATTCCGGATCGGTCCGGTTGAATTTACAAGTGCGCGTGAATTTTCCCGACTCAAAACAGGCGCATTCGAGCAGTACGTTGAGGAGAGTAGCGACCAAAAACATTCTTTGCAACGAGTGGAAGATTTCAAGAGGTATGTTGCTGACATCGGATGGGTTGGCACGGTCACAATCCCTCCCTGCTCGAACGCATCGGCGGAGAGTCGGGCAGAACGTGCGATATCGACCGCAATCAACCTCCTCCGCCTGTTTTTCGGCGTTCCTCATGCGCGTGATATGCGTCTGGCTCATGCTTCTCAAAGCAGAGCGGCATGCGGCCAGCATGCCGTCCAGATGAACGGGAAATTGCATCTCAATATGTTTCGGAGGGTGCCAGAGGCACTCGTTGGCGATGATTGGCACATTGCCATGGGTCAGTTCCAGATCTTTTGGAAGCGGGCGGCCCATCTTTTGTGCACCACGGTCCAAGGAAAGAGATCGGAAATCGCCAATCGTCTCATTGATGCACTCAGCTGGTTTGGAGAGGCCGCTTTTGAACCAGCGGCGGGCACCCAGATCGTCAAATTCGTTGCCGCACTCGAGCGTTTGACGACAACAGAGCAACTAAGAACTCGTTTCTTTTGCGCTCGTATAGCTCTTTTGTCCTACGACGACGAAAACAGTTTTGACCAAAGGTTTTGGGATGCTCACGCTATCTACAACGCAAGGAGCCGAGTAGTGCATGGTGACATTTCACCGACGAATACTACCTTCCAGAGACATCTTCGATTGGCGCATGATGTGACTCGAAGTGCTCTGTTCCGTGGATTGGAGATTCATTGTAGGTTGGACGATACAGGAACCATGAGTACATTGAGCGAGCTACGCGATTTTTTCCAAAACGAACAGGTAAAGAAAGCACAGCTGCTGACAAAGCTGTATGGTGAGCTTAAAAGTAGAACGAAGAGTGGCACCGGCCCCTAAAGTCCTAGGCGATTCCGGCCAACACACTAAACACCAAGAGAAGCTCGGGATAAGTTGTTAGACGCGACCGAATCGCGAATCGGATTGTCTCACGGCTCCCCCCGGGCCACGGAATCAGAATGGAACTCGGACGCACGATTTCGTACTTCCACGGTAAAGCACGCTTTCTACGTATCAAAAAAACGAAAAACCATAAACCCCAGCCGTAAATTCCATCCGGAATAGCTTTTCTTCGTTTGCCCTTCCTGCGAAAAACCTGCGCCCGGACCGCCCGCTTCTCCTGTCAAGATGGGATGAGAAGGGCGGTGAGCGTCGATTGCAGTAAGCTGCCCTGATCGACATGCACGCAGTGAGTGCAAGAACAGGAGAGCGGCGAATGCAGGAGCACACTAATGTTGCTACGTTGGTTGAGCTTAGAAAACGGGAACCCGTTGGACGAATGACGATTGGCATCGATCTTGGCGACCGAAAGAGTCACTTCTGCGTTTTGAACGATCAGGCGCAGGTCATCGCCCGAGGATTCCTGCCGACGACTATTACAGCTTTCCGTCGCGAGTTTGAAGGATTACCAGCTAGTCTGGTCGCGATCGAAGCCGGCGCTCATTCTCTGTGGGCAAACCAAGTCCTCAAGGTATGCGGGCATGAGGTCCTGGTCGGAAACCCTCGAAAGATCCGCTTGATTACAGAGAGTGACCGCAAGAGCGACCGCGTTGACGCTGAGAGTTTAGCTCGCCTGGCGCGTGCTGACCGCTTGTTGCTCGCGCCCATTCAACATCGCACTCAGGAAAAACAAGTGCAGCTATCTGTCATTCGTGCCCGCCATGTCCTGGTGCGTTCTCGCACGGCGCTAATCAACTGCGCTCGTGGTCTCGTAAAGCCGATGGGTCTCCGCTTGCCTATATGTTCAACAGAAGCCTTCGCAAAGAGAGCTGCCTCGACTTCCCTCCCGGAACTTTTGCGCGCCGCACTGGCGCCATTGCTGAACCAAATCGAAGCACTGAATCAGGGGATCCGAGATTACGACCGACAGATCGAACACATGGCAGCAACGCAATACCCTGAAACTTGTCTCTTGAAACAGATCAAGGGTGTTGGGACGCTGATCTCTCTAACTTACGTATTGACCTTGGAAGATCCCCATCGTTTTGCTAGGAGCAGAGATGTTGGAGCGTTTCTGGGGTTCTTGCCACGGGAAAAACAATCGGGAGAACGAGCGCCGCGGCTCGGTATCAGTCGAGCGGGCAACGAGTACCTGAGAACTCTGCTGGTCCAGGGGGCGCATTACATTCTCGGTCCGCTGGGCCCAGATACGGACCTGAGGCGATGGGGCTTGCAGCTCGCCGCTCGTGGGGGCGGTGGTGCTAAGAAACGCGCAGTGACGGCGGTCGCTAGAAAGCTGTCTGTTCTACTTCATCATTTTTGGAAAACCGGGGAAGTTTACGAGCCGCTCAGGAAAACCCAGATAGTGGAGATCCCCGCAGCGTAGCTAGAGTTTGAGTTCGAGCAAATGCCGTGTTCCGGGCGACTGCGCGAGGCCCTTGGCTCGGCTGGGCTGTTTCGCCAGTCCGAGGCCGATGTCAAGATTGCAGCGCCCTCCATTACATTCGGACCCCAACATGCACCGAGCCAACGAAGGCTCACCAAGAGTGCGAATAGAAGCAGGGCGTAATGCAGGATTGAAGAACACGGTATCCGAAAGGAGAGACCAAGAAAGAAAAAATGCGACCAAAAAAATCGAGGACGCTATCGGCGCAGGCTCAGTTCATTCTGAGCGTAGGCAACGAAGCGTGCGGTTTCTTGCAAGAGTTTCATGTCAGCGAGCTGGCGAACCTTCACGCCAAACCGTACGCCTTTTCGCTCAGCCCATGCCTGCTGAATCAATTCGTGCCATTCTGCGTCTAGCGACTGCTCGGCCCATTGCACGGCAGCAAGCTTCGATTTCACGGCGCTGCTTTGAAGCGTATGCAGCATCCTGCAGCAGGTCAGCACCGTGAACGACTGACCAAAACGGGTATTAAACCACCCGAGTGGCTTATCAATTTCAGCGAGAAAGTCAGTCCTCATCTTTTCAATGGAGGTTAGCATTTCGGTGCGTAATGCCTCAGTTGAGACTGGCTGGATAAGCGCTTTAAGGTCAGGCCCCGTCAGCGTGATTGCACGCTCGCGCAGAATCCACCGAACGTGCCATTGATTGTCGTGAACCGAACGCTCCAACAATGTACTTCCATTGTCAACGTACCAAAGCGGCTGCACCCCGACCAGATCAGGCCGAGTCAGCGAGTGTTTACTTATGTAGGAGCCTTCCAGATGCTGGGCTGCATAGCACTCAAGATTGTGAATTTCGAGGTGCAAAGCTTGTAGTAATGGAACGTCTGTATCGGTCAACTCTTCGCGAGTGACGATCAAGAAATCAATGTCACTGTCGAGATCAAAGTCTCCGGTCGCGAGTGACCCTACGAGATATGCACCGACGAAGTTCCCCTTGAGCGCATTTTGAACCTCTACGACGAATCTCTCCAAAACCAGACGGAGTTCAGGGTATGGCTCGCTGGGGATTCCTTTTGCGGCCTGCTCAATAATACGTTGCACTGTATCCCTCAAGGCCCCAGAACTCACCCTAACCTAACACCAACATTACAGACATTCCTTTCTCGCGGGTAACTCTCGCACCCGGCGTGAGCGTGTCAAGGCTCGAAGCCCGCTTCGCGGCGCACTCCGTGCGGCCTTGACACGCTCACTCGTGCCGGGTGCGACTCTCCCGCCATGAAAGCAATGTCATCGCATCGCTCTTAAAGAGCCAAAAGTGGGAAAAAGGCGCTTGACCGGGACGGCCCTTCTCATAGAAGGCTCTCCGCTTCGCTCCGATGAACGCGAAAAACACGCGGCCTTGACAGCGCGGACAGCCAGGCGCCTCGCCCCGCCAGGAAGGGCATTTGCTTTTTATGCGCCGCTCTGTGCGGTGCCTCTGAGAAGCAAAAACAAAACCAACGAAAGGAGTTTTTCCAATGCAACATCTCAGCAAACAACCTGCTTTCGAACTCGGTCAGATCGTCGCAACACCGGGCGCTTTGGCCGCGCTTCAGAAGGCGGGACAACAGCCGGGCGAGTTCCTCACGCGTCATGTCAACCGCGAGTGGGGCGATTTGTCCGACGACGACCGCAAGGAAAACGACTACAGCGTAGAGCACGGGTTCCGGCTCTTGAGCAGTTACCGCACAAACGCAGGCGACAAGTTGTGGATTATCACGGAATCAGACCGCTCCGTGACCACGTTCTTGTTGCCCGAAGAGTATTAAACGGAATGATTTCGAGAAGAGGAGAAGAAAACGATGGGCGCAACGATTGTAGTAAGTGAAGCGAAAGTGGTAACCCCGGTGATTTCGTCTGTTCAGGATATTCCGGTGGAGAGAATCCGCGAATCCAGCAGCAACCCGCGCCGGGTTTTCGATGAGGCCCAGCTCCGGGAGTTGACGGCCAACATCAAGTCGCACGGCGTCTTGCAGGCAATTCTTGTACGTCCTTCGCCTGATGGAGCGGCCGAGACATACGAACTGGTCGCTGGCGCACGCCGTTTTCGAGCATCGAAATTAGCCGGCAAGAAGTCGATCCCGGCAACAGTGCGGGACCTGACGGATGCTGAGTGCCAAGAAATTCGCCTCATTGAAAATTTGCAACGGGCAAATATTCACGAGTTAGACGAGGGAACCGGTTATCGATCGTTAATGGACCTAAGGCCGGATTTCTACACAGTGGAGACGATCGCGGCGCAGGTTGCTAAAAGCCCGTCATATGTGAAAGGTCGCATTTCTCTCACCGAGCTGATCCCGTCCGCGCAAACCGCGTTCTACGACGGCAAGCTGACCGTCGCTCACGCGCTGGAGATCGCCCGTCTTCAACGCAAGGATCAGGAACGGGCCCTCATGGAATGTTTTCCAGGCCATCGGAGCACGGGT
>Ga0209648_10000787_pt1 | contig 24910 bp, 25 predicted proteins | sample GraSoi2013_115cm_FD_185830 | JGI IMG/M metagenome (GOLD analysis project Ga0209648, IMG submission 185830) | Grasslands soil microbial communities from the Angelo Coastal Reserve, California, USA - Sample 9_17_2013_115cm (SPAdes) (version 2) | ecosystem: Environmental > Terrestrial > Soil >... | reverse complement strand
CGAGGGCGTGGTCATCGAAGATCAGCGTTAGTTTGATCTCGAGGTCAGCAGCCTTTGAATGACCGCCTCGTAGCTGTCCCGCGGACCTTCGCCGAACATATGTCCCGCCTGCCTACCGTCTTTGCCATAGAAAAACGTAGCCGGAAGAGATCCGTTCCAACTTGGAAGCACTGCTTGTGTGAATTGTCTGAACTCCGCCTCCTCGCCTGCTTTTTTCCGGTAATTGGGAAACACCGGCTTGTAACGGGCCAGAAAACGCCGCATCAAGATCAAATCGCCATCGTCATCCATGCTTACACCGACGACTTTCAATCCCTGCGGCGCGTACTTCTTCGCCAATTCATTCAGCATGGGGTACTCGTCGCGGCAGGGTTCGCAATAGGTCGCCCAAAAATTGACCAGCAGCGGCTTCCCGCGGTTTTGCTGGAGCAATTTCTGATAGGCCTGTGCGCCGATGAGCTCTGGATCCCGGGAAGCCGCGGTCTTGGAGGCCTGCGGTGCGGCCAGGGCCGCCGCCGCGGCCAGCAAAATGAGCGAGAAAGAACAAATCTGGATTCTCATGGACATTCCTTCCGTTCCCATTCTATCCATACCTCTGTCGGTTGAGAAACTCCTTCCCCCCGCGTACAATTCCCCTAGCTGCTTGTTGCGCCGGGCAGCCGCATGATATAAGGAGTTTTTGCCGGGTGTGCTGTTCCGCTGGATGAGCCACCGGTCCGCTGCCCGAATAAAGGAGACCCTTAATGGCTTACGTGATAGCCGAGCCGTGCATCGGCACAAAAGACACCGCCTGCGTGGATGTCTGTCCGGTGGACTGTATTCATCCGCGCAAAGATGAACCGGCTTTCGAGGCTGAGACGCAACTCTACATCCATCCGACCGAATGCATCGATTGTGGTGCTTGCGTACCCGTTTGCCCGGTGACCGCTATTTTCGCGCTCGAAGATCTCCCGGAAAAGTGGAATAGCTTCACGCCGATCAACGCTGACTGGTATGCAAAACAAGGAAAGTAGCTCGGTCTTTTAGGACCCACCCAGTTGTTGCAGTTTTGGGCGGCACGCTCCAGCGCGCCGCTTTTTTTATGTCGGCCTTCCCCACTGCAGGGCCGATATTTGGGTATTGACGTAAGCCGAACCTCTCCTCCGCGCTCTTTGGCACAAATCACCATTGCCAACTCTTTTGGACCGGGAATCATCTACCATCCTGAATGCGTCGTGGAGGTCTTGAGTGAACGCCCGAACCCCGTGTCTAGCCTTGGCCATTTCTTTTTTCAGCCTCGCCATTCTTCCGACGACCTCGGCCCAGACTCCGGCCGTTCACAAACCACAGCCGCAACGGAGATCCGCCGCGCTGGAAGGCCACTGGACCGGTTCGCTTCAAGCGGGCGAAGCGGTACTCCATCTCGTTCTGCATGTTTCTAAGGCGGAAGACGGTTCTTTCAAAGCCACCATCGATAGCCTGGACCAAGGGGTCTACGGAATTGAAGTGACCTCTCTTAGCCTGAAAGACTCTTCTCTTCATTTCAATGTGGCTTCCGTAGGCGCTTCCTATGAAGGAAGGTTTGCGGCGGATCATCGCAGCATTAAAGGTGACTGGACGCAAGGCAGCGCAAGCCTGCCGCTTGTTTTTCATCGCCAGGCTGCAGGAGCGGGTGTTAAGAATCCCTCCGACGTCATCGCGAGCGCCGAAGGAGTGTGGCAAGGCGCTCTGGAGGGCAACGGCATGCGCCTTCGCCTGCAATTGCATGTCTCGCATGACGATCAGAAGCACCTCGTTGCTGCGCTCGACAGTCCCGACCAGGGAGTCAGTGGGCTGCCTGCTATCAAGGTGAGCCAGAAAGACGCGGGCTTTCATTTTGAAATACCTGTAGTGAGCGGCGTTTATGACGGCACGCTTAACGCCGCGAAAACGGCTATCAACGGAAGCTGGAAGCAAAACGAAGTCGAGCGGAAACTCAATTTTCAGCGCTCGGACCAGCTTCTTGAACTGGTTCGCCCGCAAAACCCCGTAAAACCTTATCCGTATAAGGAAGAAGAGATCATCTTCCCGAACGCAAAAGCAAAAATCTCACTCGCAGGCACGCTCACTCTCCCGAGCGGCCAGGGTCCGTTTCCCGCGGCCATTCTCCTCGGTGATTCCGGGCCGAACGACCGCCATGAATCTCTTGTTGGACATCGGCCATTTCTCGTGTTGGCGGATTACCTGACGCGAAAAGGCATCGCCGTTCTTCGTTTCGATAAGCGTGGAATCGGCAAGTCCACGGGCGATTACGCGAACGCGACGACGGAGGATTTTGCCGGCGACGCCGAAGCCGCCATCGCCTATCTGAAAACTCGCAAGGAAATCGACCCTCAAAAAATCGGTCTTATCGGTCATAGCGAAGGCGGAATAATCGCCCCCATGGTTGCGACGCAGTCGCAAACAGTCGCCTGGATCGTGCTTCTGGCTGGTCCGGGCCTGAAAGGTGAAGACGTTCTTTTGCTACAGTCAGAACTCATCTTGAGAGCCGCCGGCGTTAACGATGGTGAAGTCGCAAGAACCCTCGCGTTCAACAAACAAACCTACGCTTTTGTACGGCAGGAAAAAGATCCTGCGGCACTCGAAGCGAAACTGAATGACCTTGTGCTGTCCACCAGCACGGGCGCGGCGCTTTCGCCTTCCGCCGTCCAGGCGCAAGTCCGCATGCTGGTTTCGCCGTGGTTTCGATACTACCTCGACTACGATCCCGTTCCCGCATTGCAAAAGACGGCGTGTCCGGTCCTCGCCCTCAATGGAGAAAAGGATCTGCAAGTCCCGCCGAAGCAGAATCTCTCCAAAATTGAGAAAGCCTTGCAAGAAGGCGGCAACAAGGATTTTCAAACTACGGAATTACCTGGGTTGAACCACCTCTTTCAACACAGCCCGACCGGCTCGCCAACCGAATACGGTGGCATTCAGGAAACCATGGCGCCGGAGGCCCTGAACGCCGTCTCTGATTGGGTGCTAAAGCACACCGCGCCCTGATCGGACCGCGAAAGCCGGTCCTCCATGGGCGTGTCCTGCATCTCATCGAGGTGCGCACTTCGCGCATCCCACCTGCGGCTGGAATTCATAAATTCGCAGAGCGGGTTATGATGTTAGAGGGAAAACTGTCCCCATGCCGCAGAATTTCCATCTCGCTCTGCTCATTCACGCCCATCAGCCTTGCGGCAATTTCGAGCACGTCCTGGAAAGAGCGTATGAGACTTGTTATCTCCCTTTCATCGAACAACTCGAAAAACATCCCGGCGTGCATCTCGGTCTCCACTATTCCGGTCCTCTCCTCGTCTGGATCGAGAAGCATCGGCCCGAGTATTTCGCGCGCCTGCGCAATCTGGTCCAGGCCGGCCGGGTTGAGCTTGTCGGTGGCGGCTTCTACGAACCCATCCTGATCTCGATTCCTCCGGAAGATCAATGCGAGCAAATCACGCGTCTGGCGGTGTATCTCGAGAAGCATTTCGGCTATCCCCCCTCTGGAGCCTGGCTGGCCGAGCGCGTCTGGGAACCGCAGCTTCCTTCCGCGCTGGCGGACGCAAACGTCGCCTACACACTGGTCGATGATATTCACTTCCTGTCTGCGGGCTTCGAGCCGCACGAGCTTTTTGGCGCCTACGTGGCTGAAGATCGCGGCAAGAGCGTCTTGCTCTATCCCGGCCAGAAAGCGCTGCGCTATCTCATTCCCTTTGGCAAAGTGGAAGACGTGATCTCTTATCTTCGCGATGCCGCCAGCCTCCATCCGGACGGCGTGGCTGCCATGGGCGATGACATGGAAAAGTTCGGTGTCTGGCCCGGTACGCATGAACACTGTTACAAGGACGGCTGGCTCGCGAATTTCTTTGACGCGCTTCAGGACAACTCGGACTGGCTGAAGGTTTCCACCCCCGGCGAATATTTGGCGGCGCACTTGCCTCTCGGCCGCGCTGATCTGCCAACCGCGTCCTACACGGAAATGATGGAGTGGGTGCTCCCCACGGGAGTCCGCCAGCGCTATCACGAGGTCCTGAAAGAATTCAGTGCCCGCCCGGAAGTTCTCTCCTTTTTTCGTGGCGGCTCCTGGCGCGGCTTCCTTCGCAAATATCCCGAATCCAACCTGCTCCACAAGAAAATGCTGCGAGTTTCCTCGCGCATCGCCGCTGTTCCTTCTGCTCGAAGTGACGCGAAAACCGCCGGCGATCTGATGGAAGCACGCGATCTGCTCTTGCGCGCCCAGTGCAACGACGCCTACTGGCACGGCATTTTTGGCGGGATTTATGCCCCGCATCTCCGCACTGATCCGTGGCGTAATCTCATTCGCGCCGAAACGATCGCCGACCAGCAGACTCCCGGTGCGCTGGCTCCACGCCTCGAAGCGCTTGACTATGATGCCGACGGCGCCCATGAATTGCTTCTTACCGCTCCCGAATACCAGGCGCTCTTGAAGCCCGGTGATGGTGGCACCCTCGCCGCGCTTGATTTTCGCCCGGCTTCCGCCACTCTGGTCAACTCCATCTTGCGCCGCCCTGAGGCCTATCACACGCGCTTGCGGGAAGCTGCCGGCAATCCCACGCCTTCAGGCGTGGCCTCCATCCACGAACAAACCCGCGTAAAAGAGCCCGGTCTCGAACGCTTTCTCCGTTATGACCGCTGGCCCCGTCACGCTTTTCGCGTCTTGATTTTCGATCCGTCGCGCACCCACGCCGATTACGAAACTCTGGAATTACACGAGGATCCGGGTTTTGCCGGCGGCGCTTTCACCATTCAGAATTCCGATCCGCATGACGTTGAGCTCTTTCGCGAGGACACGCTGGCTCTGCGCGGCAAGACCGAGTCATCCGGGCCGAAATTGCTGCTCATCAAGGAATACTCCTTCGGTCCCGTTCCCAATGGTTGCGAAGTGGTCTGCGAGGTGGTCTTGAAACTAGAGGAGCCTCTTGAAAAGCCCATCGCCCTCGGCATCGAGTCGATCATCAATCTGCTCGCGCCGGCCGAGCCCGATCGCTTCTTTGAAACGCCCGCGGGCCGCGTGAATCTGCGCTTCAGCGGCGCCCTCCCCGCGCCGGTCCTCCGCATGGAAGACGGCTGGCAGCGCGTCCGCATCGCCCTCCATGCTTTGTCGGCGAAAGAGTTCTGGGTCGCGCCGATTGAAACGGTTTCGGAGTCCGAGGAGGGTTTCGAGCGCGTTTACCAGGGTTCGCAGATTCTGGCCGTCTGGCATCCCGGCCTCACCACCCAAAAATCCTGGTCCGTCCGCCTCACCTGGCGCATCGAAGCGTTTTGAGGTCGCACCGAATGCGTTTCGGGTACGATGGGTCAGCGGTGCTTCTTTGCTGGTGGTTCGACCTGCAATTGCGCGAGGTCATACTTGGTCATATCCGGCGTGTCTTTGACTTCCACCCAAGTTGTATACCCCGAGTCGAGCTCTCCTACGTCATGTTCCATTAACAATAACTTGGGGGGCCCCTTCTTATTGGCCCGAAAAGAAGGGACAACGATTTGCATGTAGTATTCTTCGCCATCCTCTGCATGCAGCAAGTATTGATCGCCCGTCTGCCACAACCGGAAATGATACTCACCGGGAGGAAGCGTGAAGTTCATCTTTTGTCCTTTTCGAGCTTTCCCAATTGGCACCGACCCGCACCAGAGAGTCAGCGATGGGCCCAACCATATGTGAGGGTAGTAGACTGTCACCGAGGCGTCTCCGTGCTTCCTTACCACCTGCGCCGGCTGTGTGGCCTCCACCGTGGAACGATCCAGCAAGGTATCCCCGCTCATCACCGCTGTGAATACTGCTCCTCTCGGGAGGGTCTCTTCGTTCAACGCGAGTAATAAGAGCGTCCCGCCCCCGCTCTGAAGGATAGGCTGTGCCCATTGAACCGCCGCGTTTGTAGCCGCTTCCTTTGGCACGTCTTCCGCCTGCAAGGGTTGTTTTTGTTGGTCAATCAGCGTTACCGAATCCAAATGCACTTTTAGCCCGCCTAGGGGCCAGATATCGACATCTCTATCTCTTGCGCTACCCGTATGGACCTCTGTAATCGTGGCCGACGCGGGTGCCTTGTTCGCGATGACCACCAGGTTGTCCACCTTCATGGGGCCGAGAACCTGAAGCTTGATGGAATCGCCCGCCTTGGCGGTCCTTGTCGAAATCGGTTCCATCAAGAACAGCCTTACCGGCGTTCCTTTCGGAAGGAGGATCTTGGTTGCCGGAATCTCCGCCTTTCCGGAGGTATTTGCCTCCGCCTTCATTGTGGGTCGCGGCTGCTCCTGCGCGAGACCGTATGAAGCGGCGAGAAACACCATTCCCAATAGCAACGGGCTTGTTTCACACGTCGTTTTCATGCGCTACTTTTATACACCCAACATGATTTTTTTATTAAAGCCTTTGCCTATTGAAATCACCCCGCAAGGTTCGTCAGCCACTCATTTCTGGCATGCAAGAGTCCGGTCGCGCTGACCGCAATTTTTTCCTGTAAGTTGGCCTTGACTTTCTTCCCTCTCATGGTATATTTAACTTTGTAGAAAGTTCCATTTGGAGTGCGGCAGCTCGCTGCCGCTTTTCTTTTTTCAGGGCTGCCTTGTTTGCAGATACTCGCCCTGCTTAACCAAAAACATGTCCTTTGGAATCTGTTATTTATGAAATGCAAATTTCTTAAGTCTTTTCTTTTGATACTCATACATCATTGATGGGGGGTGTAGGGGGCCGCCGACTCTTCGGAACCACTATCCCTTATTTCCTACCCTCTATCCCCTTTGTTTTCATATCCTTGCGCACTCTTTTGCACTCATCAAAATCTCAACCCTTTTGTTTTCAATCGTTTCCGCACTCTTTGCCAAAAACCACCCGGGGTGGGTACCCCTGTAGATTCGTCACTGCCACTCATTTCGTTAGAGGGTGGCGGATACTTGAAGGATTGGGGCCCGACTTCCGTCGAAGGCGCACTCTATCCTGCTATCAGTAGGTTTTGCGCGAAGGGCCATTCGCCGTCGATCCACTGTCCATCGCAGCGGAATCCCGTGCGGGCCGCCATCTCCAGGATTTCGCCGGCCTGGTACTTGTGCGAGCTTTCCGTCCAAATGGTTTCATCTTCGTCCAGCATGAGCCGCAGGCTGGCGGCCGGAATGTGCACCGTCTGCCGGTGCGTGGAGCGCAAATGCATTTCAATTCGCCTCTCCGCGTAATTCCAGCGCGCCTCGTGGCGGAAGCAGCTCAAATCAAAATCCGCGCCTAATTCCCGGTTGATCCGCGCCAGCAAATTCAGATTGAACGCCGCTGTCACGCCCGCCGGATCGTCGTAAGCCAGCATTTGAAGCTCGACGCTCTTCTCCAAGTCCGTGCCGAGGAGCAAAGCGTCCCCCGGCCGGAGAATCTCCCTCGCCTCATGCAGAAACTCTTCGCCGGCGTCGCGATCGAAATTGCCAATGGTGCTCCCCAGAAACAGCACGAGCAGATGATCCTGCTCCGCTCGTCCTTCGGCCACGGTGCGCAATCCTTCCAGATACGGCTTCTCGTACCCAACGATGCTGACCAGATCGATCTGCCCGAGTTCTTTTTCAACCGCCGCCAGCGCAAACGGTGAAATCTCGATGGGGTAGTAATACGTCATTTGCCGCCGCGAGAGCGCTTCCAGGATCCAGCGCGTCTTTTTTCCCGATCCGCTGCCCAGCTCCGCCACCTGAATTGGCGAAGGAAGTCTGCCCACAATCTCTCCCGCATATTTTTCCAGCAGCCGAGCGTCGGCGCGCGTAAGTCCGTACTCCGGCAAGACGCAAATGGTTTCGAAGAGAGCCGAGCCCACTTCGTCATACAAATATTTTGACGGAAGTTCTCTCTGCCCGGGTTTGGTGAGGCTCTCGCGCACGTCCGCCGCAAATGCAGACACATGCCGGAGCGATAGTGCAGGCGTCGCCATTGGATCTCCCTGGTTTGAGCTTGATTAATCCTCCACGCAACGGAACGTTGCGTAGACATATGGATAATGCGGCTGGAACCAATTTCGGAACGACCGCCGCAGCATGCACGCCGCAGTTCGCGGCGATCCACCCTTCATCACGTAGTGTTTGCCGTCGAAGAAATTTGCGGAGTAGCCCGGATAGAACGGCATGGGCGTGAATCCCGGAAAAGGTGCGAACTCCGTCCTCGTCCACTCCCACCCGTTCCCCACAAGATCGTGCACACCGAAGGCGCTCGCCCCTGCGGGATGTGCCCCCACCGGTGAGGGATCCCACGATTTGAAATCGAAGTTTCCTCTGGACGCGCTCGGCCCTTCTTCACCCCAGGGATAGCTGCGCTCTCGCGTGCCCTCTGGCGTCCCATAGGCGGCCCGGTGAAACTGCGCTTCGGTCGGCAGCTTGCGGCCGAGCCACTTCGCATACGCAGTGGCCTCGGCATGACTCACATAAACCGGCCATTCCTGCGGCAAACGAATCTCGCCAAACATCGTTCGGTAAATCCAGAGGTTGCCCTCGCGCCCCCAGAACATTGGATGCTCGATGCTTTCCTGCGCTTTCCAGGCCCAGGCTTCGTCACTCCAAAGAGAGCGGTTCCCATAGCCCCCGGCCTCCATAAACCGCAGAAAATCATGATTCGTTACATTGTAATTGTCGATCGCGAACTCGTTCACCGCGGCTTCATGGGCCCCAAATTCGTTGTCCCACCCGAATTCATCGCTGTCAATGCGCTCCAGTCCCAGCGTTGCGGTTCCGGCCGGGATTTCCACGAGATGCGACTTCACACGGTGCGCTTTCCACCCCGCACGTTCCTGACCGCAAACCTTCCTGGCGCTCGGCAGCCGGTGCAGCATGTAGGCCAGCGTCTCCGCATGCATCAGCCGATGCTCGATCGCTACTTCAAGCATCGCGATCAGCTGCGGATGCCCTTCCTCCGGCCGCTCCAACGCATGCTCGATCGCGCGGTCCAGCTCTTGGCGCAGACGCCGGTTGTAGCGCTCGACTTCTTCGCGCGCCGGCCAGTCCGCCGGCGTGTCTGAAGGTAATCCCCCACCCACGGGATCTATGCCAAACGCAAAAAGGTGGTCGAACGTCCGCTGAAAAGACCGCAGCCCGAACGCGCGTTGCGCCAGCAAATTCCAGTCAAACGCCTCGACATGTCCCACGTAGAAAATAATCCGGTGTCTCTCGGGGATTGGCCGGTCGTAGAGAGCCTCTTCGCGAACCACGCGGAATACTTCATCGGTGCGCGCGCGAGCGTCCAGCATTCTGCTATGAAGGTCGTGCCGGATGCGGACAGCTGTGGCGAGAGCTCCCATGGCGTTTTACCCCTTGCTCTTGGATGCAGCTTCCACGCGAAGGATGCGCCAAAATTCAGCGCCGGGAGGCCAGGTGCATTAATATGGTCCCTCCGGGATTTGTTGCTGTCAATCGAAATGAATACGAAAACACCACTCTCCCCTAAGAATATGATCGAATTTCGTGACGTGTCGTTCCACATAAACGATATTCTTAACCGCCTAATCGTTTCCGGCGTCTCCTTAGAAATCCCTCAGGGTGAGACCCTCGTCCTTCTCGGCCGCAGCGGCAGCGGTAAGACCACTCTCCTCAAGTTGATGAACGGGATGCTTCTGCCCACGAAAGGAGAAATCCTGGTTCAGGAACGGCCGACCGCCACGTGGGACCCCATCCGTCTCCGCCGTGGCATCGGTTACGTCATTCAGGACGCCGGCCTCTTCCCCCATTTCACGGTTGCGGAAAACGTCGGCCTCGTCCCTACCCTCGAAAGCTGGGATACCACTCGCACTGCCAAGCGTGTCGATGAAATGCTCCAGCTTGTCGGCCTCGATCCTCGCGAATTCGCGCATCGCCGCCCTCGCGAACTCTCCGGAGGCCAGCGTCAACGCGTCGGCGTGGCGCGCGCTCTCGCCGCGGATCCCCCCATTCTGCTCATGGACGAGCCCTTCGGCGCGCTCGATCCCGTCACCCGCGCCGAGCTTCAGCGCGAATTCAGCGCTCTTGTCCGCCGCCTCGGCAAGACTATCGTCTTCGTCACGCACGATTTGCGCGAAGCACTGTTCCTCGCCTCACGCATTGTCCTGCTCGAAACCGGCCGCATCGTCGCCAGCGCCGCGCCGGAGGAATTTCTTCACCTGAACCACCCCGAAGTCCGCGCCTTCACCTCATCCCTCGCCATGACACCGGGAGCCTCCACATGAGCCCCCAATTGACAACTTGGTCTTTCTTCGCCGATCACCGCGCTGAAATCCTCGGCGCCACTCTCGATCACCTCACGCTCGTGGTCATTGCCATGATCATCGCCATTCTCATCGGCGTGCCGCTCGGCATGTTTATTGTGCATCGCCCCGCTCTTCGCGCCTTGGCGCTCGGCGTCGCAAGCATCTTCCAAACCATCCCCAGCCTCGCCCTTTTCGGCTTCTTGATTCCTATTCCGTTCATCGGCGGCATTGGCAAGCGCACCGCCATCGTCGCCCTCGTCCTTTACGCGCTTCTCCCTATCCTGCGAAACACCTACGTCGGCCTTACAGGCATTGACCCCGGCGTCCTCGAAGCCGCTGAAGCCATGGGCATGACCCGCGCGCAAATCCTCTTCCGCGTCCGCTTCCCTCTAGCTCTCGCGATCATTCTCGCTGGAATTCGCACCGCCACTATCATCACCATCGGCGTCGCCACCATCGCCGCCGCCATCGGCGCTGGCGGCCTCGGCACTTTCATCTTCCGCGGCGTCGCCCTCGTCAGCGACTCTCTCATCCTCGCAGGCGCCATTCCTGCCGCCCTCCTCGCCCTCCTTGCCGATTTCCTCCTCGGCCTCCTCGAGCGCCGCCTAAAGGTCTACTGACATGCGCTGCGCTCATTTCCGATTCCTTTACTTCGTTTGTTTCCTTAACCTCATCTGCTTCCTTTCCGCCTGCCACCAACCTCCTCAATCCAAAATCACCATCGGCTCAAAATTCTTCACGGAGCAAGTTGTCCTCGCGGAGCTACTGGCTCAGCACATCGAAGCCCGCACTGGGATTCCCGTCATTCGCAAGACCAACCTCGGCGGCACGCTCCTCGTCCACAAGGCGCTCCTCGCCGGCGAGCTCGATCTCTACGTCGAATACACCGGCACGGCCCTCACCGCCGTCCTCAACGAAACTCCTCAACGCGATTCCGCCGCCGTCTACCACCGCGTCAAGCAGTTCTATTCCGACCGCTTCCATCTTGAAGTCACCGAGCCGCTCGGCTTCGAAAACACCTTCGCCATGGTCATCCGCGGCGACGACGCGAAAAATCTCCATCTGCAAAAAATTTCCGATGTCGCGCCGCTTGCCCCCAAATGGCGCGCCGGTGCCGGCTACGAATTCCTCGAGCGCCCCGACGGTTTCCCCGGCCTCAGCAAAGACTACGGTCTCCATTTTGCCGAGTCCCCCAAAGTCATGGACCTCGGCCTCATCTACCGCGCCCTCGTCGATCATCAAGTGGACATCGTCGCCGGCAATTCCACCGACGGCCTCATCGACTCCCTCGGTCTCGTGGCCCTCGCTGACGACCGCCACTACTTCCCGCCGTACGACGCCGTCCCCATCGTCCGCCAATCCACGCTCGCACGATTTCCTCAACTCCGCGCCGCCCTCGCCGACCTTGCCGGAAAGCTCTCCGCCTCCGACATTCGCGGCCTCAACTATGCCGTCGACGCCCAGCACCAAGACGCCGCCGCCGTCGTCCGCGCTTTCCGCCGATCCAAAGGATTGTAGAGGCGACTTAACGCCGCCATCCTGTTCTCTCACGCGGCGAAAGATCTCTGAGTTATTTTATTGGAATCCAGATTCAGACAAAGGTTGGAGGACGAAAACTCCTCAGCGCAGCGACCACACCTGCAATTCTTTTCCGTTCATCGTTGAATACACCATTCGGCCGTCGCTCAAAAAGCCGCCGCCATTCGCCTTCAGTTCTGGCGAATCATTTTTCTTCAACACCTCCCCCGATTCCGTGCTCCAGACCAGAATGGGTGTGTTGCCGAAAGGCTCGTTGGCGTCCCGGTATACGGCCGCGATGCTCTTCCCGTCCGGCGCGATTGCAAGTGCAATCACCGGCATTTTCTGTGCCGGGAAATTTCTCGTTACTTTTCCCGAACCGGCATCAATTACGTGAAGCGCATAATCGCCGCTTCCCGCGAACAGCCATTTGCCATCGGGCACAAACGCCAATCCAAACGTGGTCAACAACAGATCGCGCACAACATTTTTTACTGCGCCGGTATTTGTGTCCCACACGTAAATATTTGTGTCTTCGCTCGAGCCTGCGAGCATCTTCCCGTCCGGAGAAAACGCCAGATCCATTGCTTCACCGAGTTCCAGCGCCAGCCGATGCGCCAGCTTGCCTGTGGCGAGGTCCCACAGATGGACTTCCCGGTCTCCGCCGGCCGCAGCGAGCCATTTGCCGTCCCTGGAGGCTCGCACAACCCATGGCGGCACGCCGTTGTCCAGCGACCGCAGTACCTTACCCGTTTGGACGTCGTGCAGTTGAATCTTGCCGTTGCGCAACCCCACCAGCAGATGCGTTCCATCGTCGAGAAAGTCAAAAAACACCGGCTGCTCAACGCCAAATTCGATCATCTGAATCTGGTGTGCATCCGCAATGGACCAGATGCCCACTTTGTTGCTTTTCAGCATGCCCGCTATTTTTCCATCTAGAGAAATCGCCGTGGAGCGCACCGCCTCGTTCACAGAAATCTTGGTTTCCAGTTTCGGTTCGGAAGCGATTGCGGCCAGAGGGATACTCAGGAAAATTCCAGCGAGAACCAGTCCAGCAAAGGAAAAGCGGCAGCGATGCATCACAGCCGCTCGAGGCACAGCTCGAAATTCACCGCCGCGTGCATCGTCTTGGGGTCGCCCGTCAGCACCACCGGCCGCACCAGTTCGCGGCTTATCAGCAGCGGATCGCGCGTGAAATTCTTGTCCGGATCGCCCTCAAAAACCGGGTCCGTCGCAAAATAGAGCTGCGTCACCAGCGTCTTGTGTCCCGGCGCGCTTACCAGGAAGTGGACGTGCTGGCAGACTCGGTCCGGATAGTGACCCGGCATCACCGAATCAAAGCTGTACGCGCCCTTACCTTCCAGCGGAATCTGCGCCCGGAACCGGTATCCCTCAATGTCGTATTTCCCAAAGTGATCCGCATGCCAGACCTCGACCCTTGCGTCTTCCAGCACCTCGCCGCGCGTGTCCAGGACGCGTCCCGTCACTGTCAACGGAAGTCCCGGATCACCCGCGGCTCGCAGCTCTCGCGCTTGCGGCGAGTGCTTCTTGTAAAACGGCCCAAAATCGTTCGGCGGCGTGGCATGGCGAACTTCGCGCTCGTCCCAAATCTTGGCAATCGCGGAAATCGGCAGGCTCGTCGCGGTCACCACAACCCCCAGCGCCGCGCACTTCTCGATCAATTCTCTTCGGTTCAGTTGATACTTGGGCATGGACTTCCTCCCGATTGCCGCGGAGTATACGCTCGCTCCTCGTTTCCCACAAGCACTCCAGCTGATCGCTCCTGTTTTCCTGCCGCAGCAGGCATGTTTTTCAGCCCAGTATCTGTCAGCCTAAAGTAGTTGCGTATTACAATGTCAACCTATAATGGTTGCTACTTTAAAGATCAACCTTGTTAGGTTGACATAGCGAGAATTTAGCGTATGATCGGAGACTGGGTACGCGCGATGGCTAATCCTACTGTCCGCAGCAAGCCTTGTATCGCTCTCATCGCAGATATGGTGAGATCACGCGAACTCCCGCGCGCTCAGCGTCCCAGGGTGCAAGAGCGGTTTAAAGATTTGGTCGGCTACCTCAACAAGACGTATTCCCGGAACATTCTGTCCAGATTCGTCATAACATTGGGCGACGAGTTTCAAGGTCTGCTCTCGTCGGCGACACCGATTCCCGACTTGATGTGGGACATCGAGCATCGATTTTCAGATCGCAACCTGAGGGTAGGAATGGGATTTGGCGCTCTGCATACTCCAATTCAAAAAGAAGCATTAAACGTGGATGGCCCCGCCCTTCATCTGGCCCGTGCGGCCATACAGACTGCTCATGAAAAACGCTTGTACGGCGGCGTATTTCTCGGCTTCGGTGAACTAGATCGTATTATGAACGGGCTAGCGCGTATCCTATGGTTCCAGCGCTCAAGGCTTACCAAAACTCAGCTGACAATTGCTGAACTCCTGCGCCAGGGCAAGTCTCAGTCCGAGGCTGCAGAAAAATTGAACATAACCAGGCAAGCCGTCTCGAAGCAGGTGATCTCGATGGGCTGGTGGCCCTATGCCGAAGCGGAAGAAGCTTGGCGTATCCTTCTGGAAAGATATATAAACCCGATGATCGAGAAAAGAAATGTCTCACATCAGCGTTAGCAATGAATTCCTGCTGTGGTCGCAACTGTGCGGTCTATGGTCCGTCTCTTCGTATGCTGTGGCTTCTGATCCGCTGCCCGAGGATCGCGAGAATGCCAATTTCTCCTGGCGGACCTGGAGAATGACTCTGGCGGTAAGAATCGCCGGAACCGCGCTTCTCAGTTATGGGATGACCCATTCGATTGTTACGTGCGGCTGGCTGACAACCCTAACGGCGATACACCCTTGGATACGTCTTCGAAGCCCTCTGAAATGGATTGCCGAAATCGAGGTCCTGGTTCTAATTTCGAACCTCTTTTTCATCCTTGCTTTCGTGAGAAAGTTTCACTTGCAACTGCATACCCGCGTCTCAACCTCCCTCACCACAGAGCACCTGGCCGCGATCTCTATCCTGGGATCAATACTGCTGTTCGTTGTGCGCGGCGGAACATATATTGTGAGAGGTTGTCTCCGTAAAACAGGAACTCTGCCGCACATCACTGTCAAGAACGCAGACCAACACGAAACATCGAATCCCCAAGATCAAGCGAAAGGGCCTGGAATACCACGGCAAGTCTTGCCTCCATCCTCGCCCTCGTCTCCTGAGATGGAAGGGGATCGCTTGGATGTTACAGAGATCAATCGCGGCCGCTTGATCGGCAACCTGGAACGACTAATTCTCACGATCGCCGTGGCTGCGGGCAGCTACGCCGCGCTGGCCTTTCTTGTGGCCGCTAAAGGGCTTATTCGTTCAGAGGACCTGCAAAAACGCGACTTTGCGGAATACTTCCTCGTCGGATCGCTGTCGAGTCTGCTCGTCGCCCTCTGCGCAGGTGTCGTTATTAGGTTCACGCTTTCCGCTTTGTGGCCTGAACTCTTGTCATTGCAAATGCAGTAGCCGAAAGAAGGGCGGACACGCCCCTTCCGCCCCTTCTCGCGCCTCTTCGATTTTGTAGCGCCGGGCGAAACTTGTCCCGGCCCGGTCGGGAGCCCGCCATCTTTGCATGGGTAAGGCCGCTTGGAGACTAGGCGCACCAAGCCTGAATCACCTTGCGAGGAAGGACCTAATGCTCAGGGACGGAGGTTGTAGTTCTCTACCGCTTGCTTTCCAACAGCTCGCAATTCTCGACGCACTTCACAAACTGCATCTCGATTTCGGCTTTCTTGTGAGGGACCTTCCCGGTGGCTTCCGGCGCGACGATTAGGGATTGCGGGCCATCGGCCAGATTAAACGTGCACTGGAACTCCAAAGACTGGACGCCGCGCTGCTGGCAGGGATTCTTCTCCAGCGCGGGCTCGAACATTTCCGGCTTGGCATGCAACTGGTTGGCGACATCCGAGGGCAGCATCGCCACGACCATCGGCACAGGAGACTTGATCTTGATGCTGACTTGGGCGCCGTCATGGTCCGGCGTGAACCCGCCGTACACTTTCAGGAACGACGTCAGCTGATACTTCTCTTTGACCTGCCAAGTCCACTGAAACTGTGGCTGGATGCAATTTTCCATACACAGCCAGCGAAAGTATTGGACGTGCACGTCGTTGGGCGCCTTGAACTGCCGCTTGGCAGATTCCCGCTCCGTCAATACCGCCGTGATTCCCGTGATTCCCGCGCCCACTGCGCGCTCGACCCTATTACTCGGATCCAGCACCGCGCCGAGACCGGCAAACACCGTGTGATCGGGACTATATCGCTCGTCGCGAATGATGAGCGTCATCGCCACCGGCGGGACGAAACAAGAATACCTGGTTTCCACCACATGTTCTCTCGCGCACAACTGTTGCAGGTTGTTCAGGCCTTCGGGATGTTGCAACGCCCCGTTCCACTCTTCGGTGCGCGCCAGGAAGATCGTGACCGGCAGCTCCGATTTGATATCCACCTGCATATTGCCGCCGTCTCCGCTGGCGTGATACGTTGTGCCGGCGTGATAATTCGCCGGGTCCAGCCGCACATCCTCTTGATTGCCGGGCAGCCAGTTGAAAACGCGCTCTGGCTGCTGCCCAAAGGACGGTCCAGCGAACGCGCAGATCATCAGGAACGCGAAAAGGAACGGCATTTTGGAATTTCTCATAGTAATCCCATTGGAACGCCAAGGCCCTTCCCCCGCAAGGTTTGTGAGCGAAAGTGTCTCTTGGAAGTATCCTGACCTTTGGGACAGTTATCTCAAGTTTGGTTTTGAAGCCTAAGAGAGCGCCACCGCTTCTCCTCTCCTCATTCCTTAGCCGCCTTGCCGTTCGGGCTCCTGATTTGAGCGATGTTCAATTTTGAACAGACGAGGCCCCGGCCGCCGTCATAACTTTTACTTCGGTAGTGAAAAGGGAGAATAGGCCCGCGATGTCCGTCGTTAGAACGCCTCTGAGGACGCCATCGCGGGCTTCTACTTTACACAGGGGCAAGGAACCGGCATCGCATCCTTTGCGATGAGAGGAAAACCCCCTGGCAGCCCACGCTAGCGGCGCACGCTCACCATCGCGCGATCGGCTTCATAGCCCTCATCCTGCACAGTCTTCTGCGCCGCCGCGGCAACCGCTTGTTCATCCGCATTCTTCGGCAAATTGCAATAGCGGCGAATCACCTCTTCTCCATTCACAATGCGAACCAGCCATTTGGCCTTGCCTCCGTCCCAGGAAACTTCCACTTGATCCGCACGCATATCTACCTCCCACTGCGTTTCAGAGCCGGCCGCCTCGCCGGGAACTGTCGCGAGAAGTCTCGCTCAGACTTGGTCCATCCCGAGCGGCTCTTCGGGACGTGGTGTCCCGCTTGCTCTGCGCACCCTACTTATACCACCACATCCCGGCCTTGTAGCACAGCCACTGCTGCCTTTCCCACGATAGCTCTGCTAGAATCCCTGCCATGAAAAGACGCACCTTGCTTCAATCGCTCCCGGCAGTAGCGTTACTCCCAGCGGCAGACTGGTTTGCCTCGGCTCAAGAGAAAGCGGGCTCCGGACCATCCGCAACTCCTGTCTACGAACTTCGTATCTATCACGCTTACGAGGGCAAGCTCGACGACCTCCTGCGCCGCTTTCGCGAACACACCATGAAACTCTTCGAGAAGCATGGCATGAAAAACATCGCCTATTGGATGCCTACCGACGAGCCTCTCAAAGGCAGGACTCTCGTCTACATTCTCGCCCATCCGAGCCGCGATGCCGCCACTGCCAACTGGCAGGCCTTCCGTGACGATCCCGAATGGCAAAGCGCGCGCGACAAGTCCGAAGCCAATGGCAAGCTCGTCGAGAAGGTGGATTCCACGTTTCTCGTGATGACCGACTTCTCGCCAAAGCTCCGCTAAGTCGTTTCCTGTCTCAAGGGATTCTCCTGAATGGAGAAAGGAGCGAGCCCTTCGTGAGCGAAACGAATCCTCCTCGCCGTATTGGCCGAAGCATTGCCGCCGTGCTAATTGGCATCGTTGCGGGCATCATTTTCACTCTCGGCACAGACATCGTGCTGCACGCAATTCATGTCTTCCCACCATGGGGCGCGTCGATGGCCGGCTTCGAGGGGGCCCTCCTGCTTGCAACGGCCTATCGCGCTGTCTACGGCGTTATGGGTAGCTACATCATCGCGCGGCTCGCGCCCGACCGGCCCATGCTGCACGCCTTGGTGGGCGGCTTCATCGGTCTTGCCGTGAGCATTGTGGGCGCCGCCGTGACCTGGAACAAGGGACCGGCCTTCGGGCCTCACTGGTATCCCCTCGCCCTCATCGTGCTCGCCATACCGCAGGCCTGGGCTGGCGGCAGACTCTACGAGATGCAGTCGCGCGCACGCGCCCAGGCCTGATGCTGAAGTCCATACGCCCCGGCGCCGGGCTAGTCCTGGGCGTAAGTTTGAAATGAACACGCTTGGAGGAATCCCCAGTATGAAAAAAGCGAAAGCCCGCGCTCGCGGTTCGGCCGCGAAACGCAGCGCCGCTCCGAAGGACATGGACGAATACCTCGCACGTGTCCCGGAACCCGCCCGCAGCACCTTGAACAAGATGCGCGCCTTGATTCGGTCCGTTGCGCCGCCGGAGGCCACCGAGACCATCAGCTATGGGATTCCCGCGTTCAAATACAAAGGAATGCTGGTGTGGTTCGCCGCATTTTCGAACCACTGCAGTTTGTTCCCGGGTTCGTCCGTGATCGAGGCGTTCAAGAACGAACTCAAGGGCTTCTCCACATCCAAAGGGACCATCCACTTTCCCGTGGACAAGCCTCTGCCGGCCGCTCTTGTGAAAAAGCTGGTGAAGGCTCGCGTCGCCCAGAATGAACAAAAGGAATCGAGCTGATCCTGCGCATGCTTGAAAGAAAAAGCAGGGTCAAAAGGCGCAGTTGCGGGACCGAAACCTAAGGCGACACACTTTTCAAGTGTTCATTCTAAAGAGGTTACACGGCTGAAGGATTTTTCAATACGTCAGCGACCAGCCAACCACCGTCATGGTCAACACCAACAACAGCATCCCGGTACTAACTATGCTCAAGGTTCTCCCGTGGCCCAGCAGGTAGTCGCGCGATTCGGGATCAATGCAGAGGATTATGGTCACGACGAGCACCACGCCCCACGCCAGCAGGACTGGCACGGCCGCGTGCCGGCCGATCATATCGAAGAATTGCGAGGGAGGCTGGCCCGCCGGAATCCACCAGGGCAGCAGCGGCGCTATGCCCGCCGCCAGCGAGAACGTCAGCAACTTCCGTGTGAACCAACCCTTGACCTTCGGTCGTGCTTCCTTCCACACGAAATAATCCCAGGCCAGGAGTCCAATCGCCAGCGGCACCCAGCCATACAAGGCGGCCTCCTGGTTGAACCAGTACCATCCGCGAAACAAGACTCGCCCGTGGTGCGCCGTGGCCAGCCGCGGCAACAAGAACAGGCCAAGAACCGTGTTGCAAAGCACGGCCACAAAAATCGTCACCAGACTCATGAATTGAAACCAGTACCGCGTGGGCACTCTCTTGCATCGAGTACACACGGACTGTTTGGGCAGGAAGTTCAGTCCACAGCGGTCGCAATACACGGTTACTCTCCCAGATGGAAGGATTCAAATCAGTGATCGCTGTCAGCTTACTGCGCTTTTCGTTCCAAAAACTACTGGTCAGAAGGTCAGTTTTGGTCCTAGCGTTCTTACTTGCACAAAAGTTTTAGTCACTTCATTCCAGCAAAATTCCATGTTAAATCACCGCGCATTTGTTCTGGCGCCGCGTATTCAGCGGAACCAGGAGGCCGAGGCTCCCGCTTTCCGTCCCTCGTCTTGCAATTCGTCCAGTAGCTTTTCCAGATCTGCTTTGCAGGCCTCGGATTCTGCGGAATCTTAGGAATGATCATTTCTCCGTGCCCTGCATGAGCTGGATCCCACGGAGTTGCTCGCGCTGGACGGCGTTTGATACAGTGCCAATTCACGCAATCGAATGCTCGAAAGCCGGACGGAGAGACGAATGGCAATCCCGAAGTATGCTCTGGACATTCTGGTTTGTCCTATTTGCAAGACGCGAGTGGAACTGCTGAGCGACGGATCAGGCTTGAAGTGCGTCACCTGCCGCCGCGTGTATCCGGTGCGCGATGATATTCCCGTCATGCTGCCGGAAGAAGCGAAGATCGAGCCGGAATAACCGACCGAGCAACGGAAAAATCAAAGAGACCGCATGTCCTCCAACATTGCCACTGCCGTTCCCCGGTTGAAGCGATTGATCCCGCGTCTGCGTGGGAAGCGCATCGGCGTGCTCGGCGATCTGATGCTGGACCGCTACCTTTGGGGCACGGCTTCGCGGTTGTCGCCGGAAGCGGCCGTTCCCGTCGTGGATTTCGTGGAGCAGAGCGAGTGCCTGGGCGGGGCGGGGAACGTAGCCGCAAACATTTCGGCGCTCGACGCGAAAGTAGAAGCGTTCGGCGCGATTGGAAATGACGAGGCCGGGCGCGCCTTCCAAAAATGCCTTCGCGCCGCGAACATCGGGGACAAAGGGATCATCGCCGATTCCAAGCGCGTCACCACCGTGAAAACGAGGATCATCGCGCGGCACCAGCAGGTGGTTCGCGTCGATCACGAGCGCCGCGAGCAGCTCCGCGCTGAAACCCAGGAAAAGCTTCTCCGAATTTTGTTTTCCGCACTAAAGAAACTTGACGCACTGGTGCTTTCCGATTACGACAAAGGCCTGATCACTGACGATTTTGCCGACCGCGTTCTGAGCGCAGCGCATCAATTGCACGTTCCCGTTTTCGTGAAGCCGAAAACTTCCAGGTTGTACGCGTATCGCGGCGCGCGGGCTATCGTGTGCAACGCCAAGGAAGCGGGCTTCTACGTCACGCGTGCGCTCGCCGACGAAAAATCGGTTGAAGAGGCCGGCCACGCGCTGCTCGCGCATTTCGGCTGCGGCGCGGTGGTGATCACGCGCGGCGAAAAAGGGATGAGCGTATTTGAGGAATCGTCGCCGCGCCATTTGCATGTTCCCGCTACGAGTCTTGAAGTTACCTACGCCCGTGTCGGGCAGCCGGGGATCGAGCGCGGTGCCACCGGACGTCAAGTCTTTGATGTCACGGGAGCGGGTGACACCGTCCTGAGCGTTCTGGCTCTCGCCGTTGCGGCCGGGGCGCCTTTCGCAGACGCTGCCGTGCTCGCGAATATTGCCGCCGGCGTCGTGGTCGGCAAACTCGGCACCGCGAGCGTGAGCCCGCAGGAACTCCTTCACGCGCTCGAGGAAATTCGCTGATGGCCGTAGCGAAGGATTTTTGAGGAAGCCGCTAAGCTCAGGGGACGGGGAAGCTGAACGATTTGTCGTCCGCCAAAACCCACACTTCGACGATTCTGCTCTTGCGGCTCTTTTCCGCGTCGGAAATATCCGGCATCGGCGAGAAGGGACTGACCTCCACCGAAACGGCAATGGCATTCGAACTCTTGGGCGCTTTGGCATGGAGAATCTTGTAACTCTTCACCGGGCCGTAGTAGCCCTGTGGCCCCCAATCGGCGAGAAAATCCTTCATCGCGTAGGTCGGGCCAGGCTTCCAGAGTTCATAGGCCTTAGCGGTGTCGCCCGCGACGAGCGCGTCGAAGAAGCGCTCCGCGGCCTTCTTTTCCGGATAGTAGCGGAACGTGAACCACAGCGCGACAATCGCGACCACAGCAAGCGCCGCGATGGTGAAAGCCATGGCCCGGGATTTATCTGGTTTATCGGCAGGTGGATCGAGAAGTGACATTCAGTAGTCTCCTGCCCCGCGAGCGTCGGAATCGAACTTGCCGTTGCGCGGCGCCATCCCAGCGCCGCAAAGCAACAACAAATCCTAACAGACTCCGTGCATCTGAGTAAAAGGCGGAAAACCGAATTGATTGTTGCGGGTCGGTCCCCGTTTGATCCATTGCGGAGGCGCTGAGCACTTCCTTGAAGCGGACTCAGGCGTCGAGGGCGCCGCCTGAACCGGCAGGGAGCTCGATCTGGTATTTGGTGCGGGCTTTTTCGGCGTGCTGTTCGAGGGCGAGTTCGATCAGTTTGTCGATGAGCTCGCGAAAGGGGATGCCGCTGGCTTCCCAGAGCTTCGGATACATGCTGATGGAAGTGAAGCCGGGAATGGTGTTCACTTCGTTGAGATAGATCTTGCCGCCTTTTTTCTCGAGGAAGAAATCGACGCGGGCCATGCTGCTTAGTTCGAGCGCGCGAAAAGCGTCTACCGCGTACTTTTGGATTTTCTGGACTTGGGCGGGCTTGAGGTTTGCAGGGATCAGGAGCTGCGTGCCTTCTTCGAGATACTTCGCGGCGTAATCGTAAAATTCGCGGTGCGGGATGATTTCACCGGGGACGGACGCCTGCGGATCGTGATTGCCAAGGACAGAGACTTCGATCTCGCGGGCGACCACGCACTGCTCGACGAGAATTTTCATCGCGAACTCGGCAGCTAGATTCAGCGCGGGCGTAAGTTCGGCGTGCGAGTGGACCTTGGTCATCCCGACCGAAGAGCCGAGGGTGGCGGGCTTCACAAAAACGGGATATTCGAATTCCGCTTCAACCGCGTTTTGAATTTCTTCGGAGTTGCTTTCCCAGTTGTGCCGGTGGACAGTGATCCAGGGCACAACGGGAATCTTCGCAACTTGCAGCAAGCGCTTGGCCACATCTTTGTCCATGCCGATGGCGGAGCCGAGGACGCCCGCGCCCACAAAAGGCAATCCCGCCAAGTCGAGCAGGCCCTGGATTGTTCCGTCTTCGCCGAAGGTGCCGTGCATCACGGGGAAAACGACGTCGATGCGCTGGCCGCCGCCGCTGCCGTCCAGTTTGACGAGGGCAGCATCGGTGGGGTCAGCGGTCATCATGACGCGCTGGCCGCCCTTCAGAACTTCGGGCAACATTTTTTGCGCGCCCGCGCCGACGAGCCAGTGGCCTTCCTTGGTGATGCCGATGGGCACGGCTTCGTATTTGTCCGGGTCGAGCCCGCGAATCACAGATGCGGCTGAGGCGAGCGAGACTTCATGTTCGCCGGAGCGACCGCCGAAGAGAATGCCAATACGGAGTCTTTTCTTGTTGTCAAGGGTCACGAGTCGGTCTCATTCCGCCGGGCTGTGCAGCAGTTCAAAGTCATCAGTTTTCAGTTATAAGGGAAAAAAGAGGATTGGTGGGGTGGTTGTTTTTTGTGCGGTTCTGAATTGACAACTAATGACGGATTACAGGATTTTTTGGCCGAGGCCGGAGAGGACGAGCTCGACGCCGAGGAGCGCGGTGCGGTTGTGTTCGTCGAGAATGGGATTGATCTCCACGACTTCAAGGGAAACCATGGATTCGGTGTCAGCGATCATTTCCATGGCGAGATGAGCTTCGCGGTAGGTGACGCCGCCGCGGACGGGAGTGCCGACGCCGGGAGCGTCGGCGGGATCGACGAAATCCATATCGAGGCTGACGGCGATGCCGGCGGTGTCGTCCATGGCATACTTCAGGGCTTCGGACATGACGTCGCGCAAGCCGCGCTCGTCAATGTCGCGCATGGTGAAGACGTGGACGCCGGATTTCTTGACGATTTTGCGTTCCTGCGCGTCGAGGTCGCGCGCGCCAACGATGACGATATTGGCGGGTTCGGCTTTGGGCTTGAAGCCGAGAAGGTCGACGAGTTCCGGCGCGCCGTAGCCCATGATAGCGGCGAGGGGCATGCCGTGAACGTTGCCTGAAGGAGAGGACTCAGGCGTATTCATGTCACCGTGCGCGTCCAGCCAGAGATAGCCGATCTGTTTTTTATCTTTGCGAAAATAGTTGGCCACGCCGGCGGCGACGCCCGCGGCGATGGAATGGTCGCCGCCGAGAACGAGCGGGAAAAAGCCTTCACTCAAGGATTTTTCAGCGGCGGCAGCGATGTCGCCGCAAGTCTCGGCGATCTCCTGCAAGTATTTGGCGCGCTTTTCGCCGACGGGCATTTCTTCGGGTTGCTTGACGGAGAGATTGCCAATGTCTTCGACCTGGAGACCGAGCTTCTTGATGCTGTATTGGAGGCCCGCGCCGCGCAGGGCGGAGGGGCCCATGTCCACGCCTCGGCGGCTCTGGCCGAGGTCCATGGGCACGCCGATGATGCGAACTTTTTGGGCCATGAGAAGCTCCGTGACTGGTGATTGGTGAGCAGCCGAGCCAGTGGCGCGGCGGCAGACCCTGCCGCAAAATCCAAGCCAGTCCTTAAATCAACAGAAAGCGGGAACAGCGGGAAAGCGCCGAACTACCCCGCACTAAGGATACACGCGATAAATCATGCGAGGGAAGGGGATGACCTCGCGAATGTGTTCGGTGCCGCAAATCCAGGCGACGGTGCGCTCGAGGCCGAGGCCGAAACCAGAATGCGGCACGCTGCCGTAGCGGCGCAAGTCGAGATACCACTGGAAAGCTTCTTCGGGGAGGTTGTGTTCGCGGAGGCGCTTGAGGAGCAAGTCGTAGTCGTGAATGCGTTGGCTGCCGCCGATGATTTCGCCGTAACCCTCCGGGGCGATCATGTCAAACGCGAGGGCGAGCTCGGGGCGCTGGGCATCCGGCTGCATGTAAAAGGCTTTGATCGAAGTAGGATAGCGATGGATCAGAACCGGGCGGTCGAAGGAGCTGGAGATGATGGTCTCCTCGTCGCCGCCGAAGTCGTCGCCGAATTTGGCGGGATTGCCGTTCTTGTTGAGGACCGCTACGGCTTCTTCATAACTGATGCGCGGAAATGGGGGCTCTACGTTTTCGAGTTTGGTAGTGTCGCGCTTGAGCGTTTCGAGTTCGCGCGATTTATTTTTCAGCACGGATTGCACGATCGCGCTCACGAGGCCTTCGCCGAGCGACATGATTTCCTCGAACTCGACGTAGGCGGCTTCCGGCTCAAGCATCCAGAACTCGGTGAGGTGGCGGCGGGTCTTGGATTTTTCAGCGCGGAAAGTCGGGCCAAAGGTGTAAACCTTGCCGAGGGCCATGGCGATGGCTTCGGCGTAGAGTTGGCCGCTCTGCGTGAGGTAGGCCTTTTGGTCGTCGATGTAGTTGACTTCGAAGAGTGTCGAAGTGCCTTCGCAAGCGGCGGGAGTGAACATCGGCGCGTCGGCGAGCGTGTAGCCCTGGCCGTCCATGAATTCGCGCGCGGCGCGGATGGCTTCGGCGCGAATTCGGAGTATGGCGGCCTGGCGGGGCGTGC
>Ga0209648_10000786_pt1 | contig 24925 bp, 19 predicted proteins | sample GraSoi2013_115cm_FD_185830 | JGI IMG/M metagenome (GOLD analysis project Ga0209648, IMG submission 185830) | Grasslands soil microbial communities from the Angelo Coastal Reserve, California, USA - Sample 9_17_2013_115cm (SPAdes) (version 2) | ecosystem: Environmental > Terrestrial > Soil >... | reverse complement strand
ACATCCGGTTTCTCGCGCATCCGATCGGGAAGTGAATCAGTCATGGCGCTCATTAACGCGTTAACATCAGCATTCCGAGGAGGATCAAACCCGCGCCCATCCACTTTTGATATGACATTCTCTCGTTGAAGAAATACATAGCGCCTACTGTGATGAGTACGTAAGTAAGGCTCACAAATAATGGATAACTGACGGTGAGACGGTCGGTGGATAGAATGCGACACCACAGAATGCCAGCCACGCCCACCAGAGCGATCCCGGAAACGTACAACGGCTGACGCAGCAGAGAGAGCATTCCTCCCAGCGACAGTGAGAATTGCCCTTCCAACCTCAGCAAACCGCCTCTCATGAGCAGATTCGCTATCGCCATGCATACTGCCGAGACAAACAGCACAAGAAAACTTCGCGCGTTCATAGCAATCCTTTCGGATGGAAAACTGTCATCGGCGTAACTCGAAAAACCTTGTCTCCCCGACCTTCTGAAAATTCTCGCGAACATAGGACAAAAAAGCGGGCGGATACAATGATTCACTCAGGGGGAAGAATCCCTTTTTTAGCGTTGTGGGCTCAACTTTTTCGACGATCAGGACAATCTTGCCTTTCTGAGCTGCAAGATTCTCGATCAATCGATCGACCATTTTTGGATTGGGCATTGCTTCAGCAAGCGGCCAGTCCATTAAAAGGGGGTTGAGCTGGTCGGCTTTCACCCAATAACCGGGAATACCCGGAACAACGGCGTACTGCGATCCACGGACTTCCTTCGTAGCAAGCCGCAAATCTGCGAGAAATTCATAGGTATTTGGATTCGTTCGAAGCAGCCCCCCACCAGGGAGAACTCCATCCAACTTCGCGGTCAATTGCGATGCCGCCCGATCGCGGTAGATATGCTGGCTCCTTCCGACACTATAGCTCACCAAACTCACTATCAACAGGGCCGCCATGCCTATAAGAGAGAGGCGAGGGTAACTGAACCACCTCCCCGTAGTCGCCAAGGGTGCCTGAAGCAAGAAAAGCACCAATAGACCGCAGCCCAAAATCGGATAGTTGAATCCCATGGAGATCGACATGGCCCAGGTCACAATCAAAACCAGCATGCCGGCCGTCGCCGTTTCCCTGCTTGCGCCAAAGCGCGCCAACAACCCCAGCGTCGCGCCAAGCACAAACCCGAAAAGGACGAAAGCCGTGTGGGAAGCGAACCAATAAAGTTCGGCACTGAGGGTTAGCGCCGAGCAAAGAATAATTAGATAGCCCAGGCAGATTCCCAAATCCTGCGTCCGGCTCCCTTTTCGCAGGAGGAGTTTGGCGTAACCCAGCCCGACCGCCGTGGCGGCAAGCACCTGTTTGCTCATCAGGTAAGGCTTGATTCCGTGCTCGATGATGCTTCTCTGCGCGGCAATTTGAGCGAGAGCATGGGGAACGGCCCCAAAAACCGAAAGAAAGCCCACGTAAATAAAGACTGGAAAAATCGCCGTCGCCCAGTACCTGATCCTTTTCCAGTCACCGAGCAGGATTAATGCAGCGGGGAACACTACCACAAAATTCTGCTTACATACGTAAGAAAAACCGATCAGGAAATAGCCAAGGCTCTTTGATAGCGAACCCGTGCGTAAACAGAGCAGCAAACCAACTGAGACCAGAAACAAACCGTCAATCGTGGGCCAAGGGGTAAGGAAAAGAGTACTGCTCGTGAAGAGAAAACAAAGGAACCCGAGAGCAATGCTTTGCAGCCGACTCGGCTTGCTGTTCGTCAGCTTAGCGAGAATCTCCGGCCATGCCCATGCGATCACAGCGAACTGAAGCCAGACGATCAGGCGCGAAATCCAATACGTGTGGTCACCTCCAAATGCTACTTCGGGGAGGTGCAAAAATTCGGACCCTGCCGGCTGGAGCGCAAGAAAATCGCGATGGGGAATTTGGCCCGCCAAAATGCGCCGACTCCCGGCTAATACCCAGCCATCGTCTGTTGGAGTGTAGCCCATCCATGAAAACTCCAGATGGGCCGCGACCGCAACCACGATTGGAATGGAAAGGAAGCCAAGCCGGCGAACAGCTTCACCCTTCTCACCAGGGCGGGTCATTTCAGACTGATGCACTCATGCTCCTTGGGGCTTTAAAATGATCAAAACTCAGACAGAATGATTGCTTAAGTACTTTCGACGCCCTCCTAAAGGACATTCATGTTTTCGTGCCATGCTTGGGCGGCCCTATGATTGGGCTCGAAACGGGGACAGCTATCCCTCAATAGAACTGGCAGTCTTCTTGTAGCATCGCAACCAGTCTTCCAAAGATGGCGGCCCACGCTTTCGATATTCTCAGCCTGCTTAGTCTATAACTCCTTGATACAAAGGTGTTTATCCAGTTCAAGGAAACGAAGGGCGTTCGAATTGGTTAAGATTGCCAGGCGATTATCGAGGTCAACGGAAAACGTTTTCGTCATTGAGCTAGAAAATTCCTAGGTTCCAGCTTAGCCCGTGAACAACCCAACAGGGTCACTGGGTTTCTTGGTTCAGGACATTCGGGACGATACTACGGCGCGTTCCTCTAGGACCTTCTCAGAGAGAGCTTGGCCAGAGTGCGGGCTTCGCTCTGACATCTCCAACAATCGGAGAAATCCCATTAACACCGCGAGTCCAATAAGAAAAAAAATGACGCCACCCTCCTGGTGGAGGTGCCCAGAAAGGAAGCCGCGGTCTACGTAAACCGCCAACAACGAGAGAGTGACGATCCGGACGGAATTTTTCGCAACCGCAATCGGTACGAGGAGCACGCAAAGAATTAGTTTGCGCCAGTTCGACTTGAGGGAAAGCTGGGCAGCTAACAGGGCGAATATGAATAGCGCTATGGACGACCGTATTCCGCTGCATTCCTGGGCAACAAGGATACTGACACCCGGCAAGTCGAAAAGAAGGCCATCTCTGTGAACAGAAATCCCTAGCACATTAAAGATTACCCCTACACAGTCAGCAGTCCAGTATTGCAGGGAATGAATAATTTTGTTCAGTGCAAACTCTGGAATCGGAACCATTAATAAGAGAAAGAGAAGCGGAAAGGCAGCTGCCCGCGCTGCTTGGAATCCGTAACACAAGACGAAGGAACCAACGAGAAAAACGACGAGCGATAAAACTGAAAGGGACAATCCGTTCCACGCGGTGGGGACCCTGGCGGAATTGCTACCGAACCAGCAGAGAACCGACGCTATAAAAAAAAGAAGCCCGCCTGACGGGAGATCAAATTTCACTTTCGCAAAAATGTTCTTTCTCTGCCAGCAGAGGAAGGTCGCGCTCACAAGCGGAATTAGAATTGTGTGCGAAAATGGATCTAACCGGAAGGAAAGCTCCGCCAACATGTACAGGGGTCGCCAGAATATTCCGAGCAACGTCAATCCCAACGAGGTGAAGAGAGCAAATCTAAGCAAGGGGCGATCATCCCTGGAAGCTTCAGTTGTGCTGAGAGTTAGTCCCTTATGTTTGTCGTTGTCCATTGATTTCTCTTCGCCCGGTCGATTTTCGGCTTACTCGACGATGTAGGTGAGCCGTTGCCCATTTGAATTCGCGTAAGCGATCCGCGCACGTTCTTTGCCAGGCCCCTCGATTTCCCACCGACCGTGCTTTTGCACCAACGTCATCCGGCTGCGCTCTCTCCACCAGCGATCCACTTCTCGCGGCAAAGCGAGCCAAACATTTTCCTCTTTCGCGAGAGCTGACAAAGAAGCCAGCAGTCGAGAATAGGTTGCGCGCGCTCGTTTCTCAATAATATAGTCTGGATGAACGATGGAGCTGATGAGACCGTTTCCTCCCAGGATCAGGCTGATTTGACGCGTCCAGAGATCGATCGAGTAGTCTCGCAAAATGTGAAAGAGCGCGTAATCTTGCGTCAATGTCACAGGGACTTCGAGAATTCGTCCAATAAAATAGGGCATGACCGTGCAGCAGCCGCCGGGCTGTGGATCTAAGTGACCAACATTGGGCACTGACATATCGTAGGAAAAAGTAAAGGCATCGTACCAGTCCGTATTCCGATAGAGCACACCAGAACGAAATCCTTGCGCTTCAAACTCTGCCGCTGCCTGATTGATTTTCGCCGCTCTCGTCAGGAAAACCTCTCGGTCGGAAAAAAGACAACCGTCATGGTTCCAGTCATGAACATTGACTTCAAACCCCCGGCGCCGAATGTCATTCAGGACTTGCGGATCAATACGATATCGTCCCTCCGGAACGATCTGAAACGAAGACTTAATTCCGTATGAATCATTAAGATCCATGAGAGACGGACAAAATTCCAAACCAGTTCTTGTTTCCACGTCGTGGGTCATGATAGCGCAAGCGGACTTGCCTTCCGGCCAGAACCAAATGAAGGGGATCCGGTCAATTCCCCGTGAATCCAGCGCCAACATCATGAGCCTTTCGAAAATCTTGTCCACGGACCGATCAACCGGCCAGCACGGAAACGGTTTCTTGTCCCAACCCTTCAATGCAATGCGCTGTAGATGCTTGCGAACCCCTACCGGGAGCAACGGCCGAGCAGCATAATACGCCTTGCGAATAAAGCCGTCGCGAGGATTTTTGCCCGTTGCGTTTGCAACGTCGGCGATATAGCGTTCGCGGCGGAGATTCTCTACAATTTCGGTTGGTTCGAATGGGATCAGGCACCTACCGTCTTCGACCTGGACTTGGGTAAAGGCATCATTCAGCTCCGCGCGGACATCATCAGCAGTAAAACCGACACTTACCTGCCCGTAACAGATCGCGTCAGCGCCAAAACGAAAATAGCCTGGTGCCCCGGAGGTCTCGCCCATGGGTCCAAAATCGGCTGCTTGGTCCACACAGCGATAATGTTCCACAAATGCTCGATTTATGCGCATCATAAAAACGCTAGCCAATATGGGGGTAAAGGAGCTTGCCGGCTAAGACCAGGCAAGAATCTGGCAGGCGAGAGAAAACCTGCTCAGCCAGCCCCGCACGCCAGCCATTTTCACTGCTTTGCTTATTTGTGGGAGGACGCCAAGGGAACCTGTAATATCGAAGTCTCGCCCGAGTACATCCCCAGTGATCCTTAAAAGCTAACAAGCCTTCGTTCTCCACCTCAGAACGGCCAAAGTCGAATTCTTCGAGACTCTGATCCTTCGCGACTTGGATGGTCCGCCAGAACAGAGAAAGCATGCCCCCTAAATCGTGAAAGGCGGCATCGGAGCAGCCATATTTATAAACGATAGTCTTCTTGTAATTTATCGTGAAAATACTGGCAATCGGTGCGCTGTCTTTGAAGGCGACTCGGATCACAACTTGGTCGCCGAGACAGTCGGTCAGATTGCGAAACCAATCGAATGGTTGTGGTGGAATGCGGTGCCGGCGCCGGGTCATTATCATCAAACGATAAAAATGCTCTAGTAGCGCTCCAGACCGCCCCTCTTCAATCCTTAGTTCTTCGCGCCGGGCGCGTTTTAGCTTCCTTTGCACGCAGCTCTTGTGGAAATTCTTAAAGAGCACATCAAGGGGAGGACGAAGGTCCAGAAAATGTATGTAATATGGATCATTATTGGCGACGTGGCTTGCGGATTCGATCGCGGGATCAAATGCCACGAGCGGTCGGAGCTCTACGTACTCATAATCTTTGTTGGTTACACTATTTTCCAAGAACTTCAATAGCTCCAGCAGATCTTCTGGTTCATCCACAAGAGGCTGGCAATGATCGGAGAACGGCAGAGACACTAGACGGGAACCGGTCAGCCAGCTCGACACTTTGCAGAGAACTAAGCCATTCTTAAGCGGCTCGCCGCTTCCAGTCGTGGTCAGAACGACTGGTGGGTAACCGTAAGTACGAAGCAAGGCCTCAAGCCATCCCGGCGTATGAAACACCGTCGCTTTCGGGTGGGCTTCGATCAAATTTAACCAGCGCGGATCACGAAGCGGATCGATTTGGTAGACAGTCATTCTCTCTCACGATGTTCGGAGCACAACAGCATCATTATTGATGATCGCGGAAGCCTATGCTATCGGTCAGCTACGACTGGGAAGGGTACGGCGACCTGTCGATCAGGCCGCGTGCCAGCGAGTCCTGGCAGATCCACGAACAGGTTCAGCACCGATGACTTAACTTCCGGCATCTTCTGCTCCAGTTGTTGGCGAATCGCGGCCCTGTCGTCAAGGGACTGCTCGACAACTTTAAGGACTTCGCTCGCCGTCAGCCTACGTATGTCCGCCACGATAGAAGCGACGCCGATCGACTCCATGACGCCGATAAATTTGTCGCTGTACGCCACGCAGACGGCCGGAACGCACTGAGACACTGCGGCGATGCAAGCGTGCATGCGAGCACCGATAAAAAAGTCGCACTTGCCAATGATGTATTTGATCTGATTCTGATTATACCGGCCGCGGAGGAAGCCCAGGCGGCCCGGGTACTTATGCTTTAACTTCTCATAAACCCGCTCGCACGCGCTCGTATCAGCCTCTGAATCTGGTCCCCCTTCAAAGACGTGCGGGACCAGGACGACAGACGCCCCCTTCTTCACGGTCAGGTATTCGATGAGATCGTCGACAAGCTTTTGATACTCCACCCGAAGGCCAAACATGTTGTTGCGCGTGTATCCGCCCATGAAGAGCAAACCACTGATATTCAGACCGACCAGCGGCTTAGTGCACTCAATCATGGAACGCAAGCCAATAAGATCAATGTGCGCCGGAAGAATGGGGTCCAGCACAAACCCCACGTCGTAGCAAAACCAAAATTTAGTCGCGGCTCGGCCGCGACCGACGAGGGCTTTCAGCTCTTCGAGACCTCGATCGTCTCGTGAATACACTCGTTCGGCACGGTTCAAAATGTATCGAGCTACAGACTTTGCGAAACCACCGCGAAAGGGACCGATCGTCTGCGGCAAGAGAATCAGCCTTTTGCCCAATAGGAGCGCCAGAATTTGTGGGAGCGAGACGTAAAGGAGCCGCTCTATCCCGTAGATATCGCTGAAGCTGTCTCCGCCTGCAATGGAAGCAAAGACATCCATTTGATGAATCTCGTTGAGGTATCCATTTTGGGAGATGATCCACTGCCGCAACTTTTTTGAAGGAATCATCTTTAGCATACCAGCGATCAACAACAGGACGGCGATATTGTTTGGCAGGTGAAGGCGCTTGGAAAATCTCATATTGATTACGGGAATCGAAACTTTATTGCCATTCAGCTCGATTGTCTGCACCGAGCGTGCCATCGCATAGTCAAGAAAACTGATGTCTGCCTCTGGGTATGCATGGAGCAAGCATCGGATTGCTCCGGCGGCGAGCGCGCCAACCCCCATATTGGTTGTTTCCAAGGTGGCGCCCAAAACGGCGATCCGCATTTGTTTCTGAGGGACCAAGCTATTTCTCACTCTCTTACGCACGGTGACTGCCATGCGTTGGCTTGACGGAGGCCTGGAAATGACCAATTTTCGACACCGCGCACTCCACAACGCTCGTCCCACCGATGTAGAGGTGGGACTGGGAGTCTTTCAAACCTTGCTTGGTTCGTCAGGACGCTCCACCCTCGTACCTACAATGAGAAACTCGGCAGCGAGCAATCCCGCGCCCAGCCTGCCCAAGATCTGGTGCACCCGTTCAGCCCGCTTCGGGATTATGGGGATGACCTCTCGGAGCGCAAGATCGGCATTAGCGAACCATCTCCGAATCATCCCATACGATGCGAGATGAACGCCAGTGCGTTGGAAATTACCGACATGAGAATAAGCCGGATGGCGCGATATTCGGTGCCACCACACTGGTAATTGGTTGAGATTTGGAACTGACGTAATGATGCTACCCCCCGGAGCCAGCACCTTGCACAAAGAAGATAGCAAGTAATCTGGCTTCGGAATCAGGTGGAGCACATCTGTGGCAAGAATGCAATCAAACCTCTCACTTGAAATCTTTGCGAGCGCGCTCTCCAAATCTCCGTATACAACTTCAATCCCTCTTGCCTCTGCGCATGCCCCAATAACTGAATCCAACGGGATTGCAGTGACTCGCATTCCCCTCCGGACCAGCTCAGCTTCCATTTCACCCCAACCACAGCCGTACGAAAGGACACGCGGGGCTCCGTCCGGAATCAGATCCAGAATATCGTGTCGTACCGGCTCATAATATCTCTTGGACCACCTCAATTGTCCTACATTCGCTTCTCCGTTCAAGAGGGCCGCGCACAACCGCGTTCTGTTGTGAATAGCCTCAAGCGCCGTGATTTGCCGAAAGAACTCCGAGTCTTTTAATCCCAACTTTCCAATATATTTACTTGGAAGATGCGGTAACACGAAATCTTCGATTTGCGATATGCAGATCAGCTTTTTAAAATTACATTGTGTGTAAGGATCGGTGGCCGCCGAAACCAGCAGGTCGTATTTTTCTTGATGAGGCCCTACCAGGAAACCGCCGGATTTGATTGCGCGTTTCAGTTGCTCCCGAGTGAGAATGTAGCTGGCTGAATGCTCGTTGGTAAAGAACGCAAAAGTGTAGGGGCCGCGAGAGACGACGGACTGTGGGTCCCAATGGAAATGATTGTGGACTGCTGAAAAATAAGTCGTTCCGTCCGGGCTTTTCTCGGAGCGAATGAACCCCGCGATCTCATTCACTGCGAGCACTTTGGTGACTTCCAAGAACGCGCTAATGTTTCTTTCGGTAATAAGAGTGTCATCTTCAGAATAAATGAAGATATCGTAGTCACCGAGTCGATCCGCCAGGATTTTCTTGTGCGCGAACGGAAAGGTCCATGGATCTCCCTGCGGAGTTTCGACGACGACTTCCACACCGTCCCCCAAACTCTTGGGAACATTCGTCAGGACCACGGTGTGGACTTCGTGAGACATCGATGCATATTCATCGAGTAGCCGCCGCAAGTATTGATCGTTCTTTGTACCGAAGTTAGCAATTGTGACCAGAATTTTCATTGTTATGGCGTTCTTCGGGACCTCGAAGTGCGAGTCAGTTGGAAGAGGTTGGCCCTTCGCTCGTGACCACCGGCTGGTTCGTCAGGTCTGTCGGACGAATGCCAGTCTCCATTTCTTTCGGAATCAGGAATTCTCGCGAGATAAGGAACAGACTCGGAATTGCCGCGATTAAGGCGAGAGCGAGTCCGACGGGAGTTCGAAAATTGGCAAACCTGGTAGACGGCAGAATACGTACGATGAGCGCGGCCGCGGTAGCGGCTAGAATCATCTTCTTATTGCTTGCAGTCCAGATGAGAGGGATCTCGCGGCGTATAAATGCCCAGACAACGAGGTAATACATGATGTAAGCTACGAGAAACCCGATTCCCAGCCCAGGCAGACCAAACCAACGCACGCACAACCACGCCGCCAGGAGATGGAATACCCCTCCGGAAAGTTCGCTCAGGAAATAGACGGTACTCCCACAGCGCGCTAGGATGGCGAACGACATTGTCCAACTCGAGAATTTGAAGAGGTCACCGATCATTTGCCACTCAAGGATTTCCACTGTTGGCCCGAACTTTAGGGAATACACGAGCGGAACAAGGAAGGGAACCACTGCCAGCGTGCCCAAGATCATTGGTACTGCAAGAATCATGACGAGGCGATGTTGTTCGTTTATCAGCTTTATCAATGCGCTAGGTTGATCCGCTACTGCTGAGAGTCGCGGATAGTAATCCTGGCCCATTGCGGTGATCAAGAATCCCAAGTATCCCACAGAGATTCCGACTGCCGCCCGGTAATATCCGACGCTGTCTGTGCTGAGCAGGTGCAAAATGACAATTGGTAGAGCGAGCTGGACCCCCGTACCCACCAGCATGCTCGCCGTGTAAGGCCCGCCGAAACGGAGCAAAGACCAAGCCGCATCCAGAGTGTCGCTTGGTGAAGGCCGCACTCGCACCGGCCCCACTTCGCGCTGGAGGAAATACCGCGATACCCCCCACGTGGCGACAGCACCTCCAATGACAGCCGGGACAATACCCTGCGTGCGCCAGATTACAATCGCCCCCATGGTAATCAAGGCGCCTACGAGTGTGTTTACGACGCCATATTTTGCTAGCGCTCCCACGCGGTGGTAGGCATTGAGGGTGCCAATCTGGATGTTTGCAGCGACGGTGAAAAGCAGAGCGATCCCCAACAAGAGAATTGTTTTGCCATGGTCCGGGCTTCCCAGTGCCCACCGGCTCAGTGCCATACGAAAGAAAAACAAGAGCACAAGGGCCAAGCTCCCTAATCCCCCGAATAAGAGCCAAGCGCCCTTGCGAAGGCTGGCAAGTGCGACTTCATCATTACGCGTGGCCGCGCCCGCACCAAGCCGTACGAGGCCGGTTGCCATTCCCAACCCCGCGAAGAGGGTGGTTAGTCCAACAAAGCTCTGAAGCAGGCCGTAATATCCGTATCCAGCCGGCTGGAGAACTACGGCCAAAACTTTGGCCGACCCCATTCCAAGGAAAATGCTTAGGACGGAGCTGCCACTCAGCATTGCAGTTGCTTTGAAGATGGATCTCAATTTGCGAACTCCCACACTGCTTGAACCACCCTGGCGGTTTGCAATCCGCACGGATGTGCACCCACGCCGATCATGACGTGCCGCTCGAATCGCTCGCGCCTGGCGTTATTCTGTTCCATTCCGGTACAGGTACCCGCACGGAGCTCGTTACGTGCTCCGTGTTTCTCCGGTGCACCGAGAGTCCTTGTTCGCGTCTCGCCTCCGGCTCTCGTCACCAGTTGATTCCATATCCGTGACGCTCTTCTCTCTCGTCGCGCAACGTTAGAAGCTTTCTGCCCAACCGCGGCGCGAAGTGCGCCAACGCCCACTTGAGAGCAATCCCCGGTGTCAAATCGTACTTTGCTGCGGTAGACACAGCTTCCCTGGCCTTCGCGTATTCGCCATTCTTGAGATACAGGTTCGCCCACTTGCTGTAATGAGACCGCATGTTTTCACGGGCAGCCTCTCGAATATCCGGGGAAAGCCCCTCGGTTAAGTGCAACTGTCTTTCGAGGCGGCGCCCGTCCATCCGCAACTTAAAATCCTTCTTCTGCCATGCCGTACTCGCACCCGAGTGACGCTCCTTAGAAGGCTTTCGGTCAATCAAGGTCATCGGTATCCCGACGTAGCAGAATTTGGTGATAACCGCCATGCGAAACACAAAGTCATAATCCTCACTGAATCGAAGCTCAGGGTCGAATCCTCCTGAATCACGAAGAAGATCGGCACGCATGACTGCGGTTTGCACCCAGACCGGTTGGTTGTACAGCAATAGGCGGACGGGATCGTCGACAATCCCCATCTCTCCCGGGAAGTTCTTCTTTGCAAACTCGAACAGGGTGATCTTCTTCATATAAGGATTGTTCATGAACCAGGCATCCGTAAAGCACAACCCACATTGCCCCTGGTACTTTTCGAGCGCCCGGAACTGCCATTCCAGCTTATGTGGAAGCCACATATCGTCACTGGCGTTGACTGCGATCCATTCACCCTTCGCCCGCGCTATTCCGTTGTTCAGAGCAACGCTTTGGCCTTGATTTTTCTGATAGATATACTGGACGCGCTCCCGCCATGCCTGCTTTTCGGCTATATTCCGGCGGACTTCTTTCTCGACGTCCTCCGTCGAGCCGTCGTCTACCACGATGACCTCCGCAACCGGAAGCGTTTGGGCGAGAACGCTATCTACCGCATATTTCACAACGTCCGGCCGGTTATAAACGGGAACGATAACGGAGACACTTGGATTCATGGGCCTTCCTCATTGGGAGGTTTAAACTAGAGCAGCCGGGTATTCGGTTTCGCGTGACACTCCCGGAGATCTGATCGCAAGGATTGGCGCTTGCGTTGAAACAGCTTGTGCGGCGCTCTCGATTCCAGGCTACTGCTATTTTGCTTACTCGAAGTCAAGAAAATGCGACTTTCATCGAACACACTATTGCAGACCCCTTGGCAGACCAAAGCATCGGATTGCCCTTAAACTGTCCGAGGGTACAGTAGACGGGGTTGCATCGCTGTGCGACTCTGATCGCGGTCGGGCGTGTCGAAAGATTAAGCCCTCTGGAGCTTGATCAAGTCAACATGCAGGTAAGGAAACTAACTCCCGTTACGGGAAACGAACTCGCATAGGCAGACGCACAGGGGGTAGCCTTGATGTGGTCCGGAATTCTAAAAAAAGCTCTTGAGACTGTCTTGATCACTTTCCTGTCGCTCCTCGTTCCGGGTATTGCTGCGGCAGCGTGCCACGCCGTCAGTGTCAATGGTAGCGGAAATCTAAGCGGCTCCGACTGGAACAACACGATGGCGAACCTGCCCGCGACGATGGTTCGCGGTGACACCTATTACCTGGCCGATGGCAGAGGTTATAACCTCCAAGGACTCGCAGTTGCCTCTGGAACAATTGTAACCACCGTGAAAAAGGCGATGGCTGCCGACCAAGGGCAGGGATGCACACCGTCTATCGGCGCCTGGTGGAATGCTGCGACGATGGGTTCAGGACAAGCGGTCTTTGTGGGCGAGCAGGATTTATTTGGTTTTGCTTACTTCGTGATTGACGGGCAGAGACGTACAGCCCTAAACAGCGGCCACGGCATAAAGCTTGATGGTTCAGGTTGCAAGGATGTACTTCCAGGCGATAACACGGCCAACTGCCACGGATGGACGCTGGGAGCCAACGGCTCGGCCAAGGCCAATAATGTGACGATTCGCTATACTGAGACAACCGGATCTCAGGCGGCTACACTTGGCCTGAACAACTCCGACCGCCCTGTGTTTGCTTACGCGAACGACGTTGGAGCAGGACAGCTTCACGATATCACATTGGAGTACAACTATTTTCATCATTCGGCCTGCGACTTTATCCTGACCAGGAACGTGACAAATTTTACGGCACAGTTCAACTATTTTTACCTAAACAACGGCGGTACCGAATGCCACGGGCAGGCGTGGGAGGAAAATCTCAGCACTAGCCTTATCGCCCGGTATAACGTCTTCAACGACATTCAAGGGACTGCGACCTTGGTGGTTCTCAACGACGATGCTAGCGCTAGGACCACGACAGGCTGGGACATCTACGGGAACGTCTTCTACGACTATATCGGCGGAAGCGGCTGGAACTCCAACGGGACTGTGGCCTGCATCAACACAGGAATTACCTGCGTGAACATCCATGTATATAACAATACATTTGCCAATCAGCAGAACAACGCCGGAGCCGGATCGAACAGCGTCGGGGCAACCATCCAGCAGTCCACCTGCACGAACTGCGACTTCAAGAACAACATCTTCTACAACGTGAACGCAAACGTAGCCTTTCAAATTGATTTCACCGAGGACTATAACTCGATTATTTTCAGTGGCGCTCGCTCAGGTATTCTGCGCGGAACACATGACATTGTGGACGCGGCCAATACGAACCTATTCACGAATTTCAACGTTGCTCCGCCTGCTTCGTCCAACTTCCTGCTTACCGGACAAGCTAATTCAGACTATACCGGTGGAGTCTCATTAGCCCCGCCATATAATCAGAGTTGTTCTGTCCTCACCTGCAGCAGTTTGACGCTGATTGCACGCGGAGGGGGCGGCATATGGGAGCGCGGTGCTTACCAATTCATTTCCGGCTCGGCGTCAGGGCCGAACCCTCCGCAAAACCTAGTTCTAACCAGCGTGCAGTGATCCGCGCCGGTCTGCCCTCGCAAGAGATCTTTAGGCCGCACGTTTCCGCCGCAGATGAAGAAACCGCGCCCCTGCCAAGAAAGCCGCCAAAAGCAATAAAAAAGGCGTCCAAGGTTCGATGTGTCGCTCGACCTCATCTAGGTGATGCCTGTAATAGAAATCTGCAACGTCCCTCCCTAGATTGCTTCTCGAGAGTTTCAGATCTCGGATATCTGAAATCCGTCGCAACAGGTTCACGCGGAAATTAGTTTTTGCAATGTCGATCCGACCAAGATTCAGGTCGTTCTGATAGAGCACTTCGACGTGCCTGCTCTGCCCAGGCTCTATGGAAACATCAAGAGAGATCTCTCCTTTCAAATTCCTGTATGGTTGAGGGTCGCCATCGACCTTAATTGAAGCAATCCCTGGGATAAAGTTCTCCGGTTTACGGACATGAAAGACAACGCGGTGCTTCCCTGAGTTTGTAAGATAGAAGTCTGGGGAATAAGCGCGGACGTCGGAGTCTTGATCCCGCCTCGATCGAACTAGATATAGATGTTGCGTGAGGGAACCCAAGCTCGCCCACTTGACATCCGGTTCGACTCGATTCACCGTATCGGCGACTTGGTTAAATGCGCCTATTCCCCGATGGAAGTAACCCTCGTGTACGTAGAACAATAGTGGGTTCCCCAAGTATGCATTAACCGCAAGATCGACCGGGGGAACTTCTCCTTCTGCGGACCATCGGAAGATGCTCAAAAAATTGGCGAATTCGAGGGTTTCGAACCTCAGGGCGAAAAGCGGATCATCCGGCGGGTGTGAGCCGAGGGGCGCGTTTTCGGAGTTTATCGTAGCCCAGTAGTTGTATTTCTTGAGAATTCCAAAGGTCTCTATGGGTGCTACACCATGCGGAAATACCATGACGCGATCATGCGGAATTTGCGTCAAATTGGTAAATACCTCCATCCGCGCCAGTGCCTGCTTGACGCTTATGGTTTGCTTTGTAAGGGGCTCGTCGGCGTAATCGCCAAACTCACGGTGGGCATGGTTGTTTCCATGAACGCAGATCGAAAATCTTTCCGGATGTTTGCGGAACAACGAGACGACGTCCGGCTGGCTCCTGTCGAAATTCCAGGGAATAAATGCAATTGTTGTGTGGAAGTTGTGCCTCTCCATCTCTTCCAGCAACGCCTCGTAATTGAGGTTCCCGTACGGTTCCGTTAACCAGGCATCATCAACGGTCAAGTTCGCGTAGTGCCCGATTGTATGCCACGCCCTATCGCCAGCCGAGTTCCGCAGAAACATCATCAGCGGTGCAATCGCGGAGAAGGTCCCGACGACTCTTTGGGCCTTTGGGTAAGACGCGCTCTCCGAAGGGACCAATTGGGCCAGGAAAAAAACATGTTGGCCGTGAACGACCGATTCCACGAATGTGGCCAGATACTGGGCTTGATCTGAAACCTGAACCAAAGGGCGTGCCCCCAAGACTTTTTTTTGAAACTCGAGACCGCAAGCTACCTCGCCTAGAAACGGAAGGGTGACTCCTGCGAGCTGATAGGCGATGTCCCTCTGGTCCTCAATGGCGAGTTTCCACGTGCGCGATTCACGAGATGGAGCTCTGCAACCAAGGACTTCTCCGCCAGACCATTTCGATAAAAGCAGTGAATTAGATTGCTTACCGACATTCAGAATCAACAGGGGGACATTGTTCCCGCCCGACCTCCGTAAGGCAGAAAATACTTTAGCCTGATCAAGGTATGGCAGCACCCCCTCGGCAATCACAGCTGCCAAGGTGTCGGGCTGCCTCAGCGCCTGGATGACCTGCCCTGAGTCCTCGGGGCCTTCGACAAAGACGCTCTTTACCTGCAAACCGTAAAAGTGGGATGCCGTTCCAACTTGGGCAGTCACCGTCGATGCATCACCGGGAGCTTCAATCGAAACGACATCAAATGCACGACATGCAGAGACAGATAACAGAACGAAAATTGCCGCCCTGAGACTAGTCATGCCGTGTCCCCCACGACAAACAGCTAATGACGTCCTGCGGAAAATGAGTGTCCTCAAGGTATCACTTGCCGTTGAATTGCGTACGAACAGATAACGCCTTTCCGAGAAGCGTGAGCAAACCTTATCTGACTCCCAGACGTGTGGGAGTCTGTCATCGAAACTGTTTTGTTAAGCTTCGGTTCCTTGGAAGTAGCGGTTGCCATTGTTGCGGCAATTAGTATCCAGAGCATGTAGCCATTTTGGCCCCAGGAGTACATCCCGACGCTTAACATCATAAAGTAATAGACGGACATGCAGACAAAGAGATGCAGATCGAGATACCGATCGGGTCCAGAATGCTGCCTGAAATCACGCCAGGCGGTCCTCGCAGGTGCTAGCAGCAGCATTGCTATGAGCAGCAGCCCGACGTAGCCGGTCTCGATCGTCAATTCAAGCCACGCACTATCGCAGCTCAGGAAAGTATAGGGCTTCCCCTCCAGTTGGCCAACCAGATGCAGGTCATAAAAGGACTCCATTCCATAGCCCCACAATCCGCGTTGCGGGCTCTTGGCAAGAGCGTCGACTACCACGTGTCGGAGGGCGTAGCGATAATCGTATGAGGACCCAAGGGGAGACTCGGGATCAAAAGACTCGTAATAGATGTTTGTGACGGTCGCCCAAACGCCCGGGCGGATCACTAGAACGAAAAGCGTCAATAATCCGACAACGGCCAAATAACGACGCACTTGGCTAGAACCAAGAACTAACAACAGGATGTAGGAAAGGACTAACGCGAGCCATGGACCCCGGCTTTCCGCCTTATAAACACAAAGAGACATCGAGAGAATACCAATCCACAGGAAGAGCCTTCCCCGTGCACGCTGCGTTCGGGTAAGCAAATAGAGTGCACAGGTGATGCCCACTACAAGCGCTCCTCCGAAGAGAATCGGATTACCGAACGTAGACTGAACTCGAATGTCTCTCCCCGACTGGGATAGATCTGCAGCGCCAGAAAAGTGGTGCGTCATAGAAGGAAACCATTCCATGATGCTCCAATTACGGTACGCTTCTATGGCACCGAACACCGATGCGACAATGACCGCCGCGGATATTCCAAACAGGATGCGGGTCACCGTTTCCTTGTTCCGGACGGTTTTGAACGATATGTAATAAAGAAGATAGTACTCCAGCACTACCGATAGCATCTTCTTACCGCTCATGATTGGTACGACAGAGTTCGCCGTCGAAACACAGCACCAAACCACATGAGCAAGAATCAGCCACTTGAGAGGCGTCTTAAGACTGCTCAGCTCACTCTTCCCGCCTGGTAGGAGCAGGTACAGAAGGGCAAGGGCAATCACGACTAATCGCTGCGTCGTAAGGCCGAACAGTCCAGGCAGGGGAATAACAGCCTCGACGGGGGCAAGGGTTAGGACAAATGCCACAAAGGGAAGCGCGGGCTCCAGGCCTTTGGACAGGGCGATACCACAAAGGATCGTTACCGCCAATAGGTCAATAATGATGATGAGCGCCATTATCTGTCGGCTGTTCTGAAATGGGTGTCCTAAGGACAATTCACTTGATTCTCTGCATCCAGAAACTTCCTGGTCTTCGGTTCTCACGAGAATACGAAGGGAACGCTTTTTCCAGCCTGCCTGGGTGCTTAAGGTGCATGAAGTTTCCAGCCCATAGAACCTCAAAAAAGTCATTGAAAGTGAGAAACGACTGAAGCAAGTACTGCTCGTTCCAAAAGCGTATTTTTTTCAGAATCCATTCCTTTGGGTACTCTGCGGGTAGAAAAATGTCGTGAACGTGAACCACAACCCCTTTCGGAAGTCGCGGAAGGACCTCCAGAAAAAGATACTGTACGTCACTTCCAATCTTTAATATATGCGAAGAATCGATAAACAGAATGTCGTTCGGTTCTAGCTGTTCGAAACGCGAAAAAGGAAGTTCTTGGACTCCGCAACGCAGAACAGTCGAGAGGCCCGGAAAACCCTGTTGATGGACCTGGCTTGAGAATGGATCTACCGCGGTTAGATCACAACTGTTTGTTGGATCTTCACTGACGTTCTTAAGGATCGCTTGAGCCGCGAGAAACGTGGAATTTCCAGAGCCGATTTCCAAAAACCGCCGCGGTTTGAAATGGCGGATCATACAGTAGAGAAGTTCCCCATCTACGCTCTCAAACGCATGATTGTTGACGTGGTATTGGAACGGGATCGGCGTTGCCTCTCGGGGAAACTCCTTATACTCCTTGCGGAATTGGGATTCGAAAATGTCCAACCGCCCAAGTTGACGCTCCTCATTCAAGTTGACTCCAAGAAGATCAGATGTCTTGGACCAAAGCGTGGCCGGTAAGTTTCTCGTATCGGGTAGTGGCGAGTAGAAATTGTTGCGAGTGATGTGGAAACCCACTTTATGACCGATAGAGAACAGGATTCGGTAAAGACTCTCGGCGGCCACGCTGTGGAAAGCCACTTTTGCCCTTTGCTCTGGCTGCATGACCGCCCTTCCATCATGCCTTGACTCTTGTCCACTCTTTATGTCACGAGTTCTATTAGGATGTTCTTGGGATTTGGCCATGAATTTTCGCTCCCGGTTCTCCTCGCCCCACAAGCGTAGAGAAGATTCTTCGAAACTGTTGTGTCCTTCTGGTTTGAACGAAAATCGGATCTTGGATACGAGACTCACGATGGAGATAGCAGGAAACGAATCCGGCGAAGAAGGCAAAGGGTTTGAGGAAGGAGAATTTCTCGGCCGCCAGTTTAACAGTTTTTCCCGCAACAAATAGCGGGTGGCTCCAAGTGTAATATTCAGCCTTTCCTCTTTCCCAGTAGATGTGGTTCGCTCGAATTCCTTCGCCCGTGGGGCGGCGATGAATCACGCGGTACTGGAAAAAGCTCTTCGTCTTCCAACCTTTTGACCAAGCATAGACCTCGTCAATGGTATCCCAGCCAATCCGGGTTGTGATGCCACCGATCTGTTCGAAGCACTGGCGGCGATACATTTTGAGGGCTCCGCGCACGTGATAATCGGGCGCCCTCTCTAACTCTGAACGACCATTCTTCTCAACGTAGAGGCCACCCCCAGCGATGCCAAGCTTCGCGTCCCGCTCGAACTCATCGAGAATCCGGCCGATGTAGTCAGGTTCAAATAACAAATCCGCGTCAAAGCGCGCTAAGAAATCGTACTCAGACAGCTCTAGATGGCGTAATGCATGGGCGATGGCGCCCTCACCGCCCGGCTCCCTTTGCTCGCGCCGCGACAGTTTGACAACCTCGACGAATTCCGCATTGCGGGCACATGACTCGATGATTTCGGCTGTTCTGTCCGTGGACCCGTCGTCAACAATGATCCATTTGGCGGGGCGCACTTGCTGAGCCAGGATCGACTCCATCATTGCACCGATGTACTTTTCTTCGTCGCGTACCGGGGTGATCAATGCGTAGCGCGTCATGCCGCGACCGATCCTTTGGGTTGTCTGTGACATCAGAGTTTGGTGCGGGACGTTCGCTGGTGCCCGGCCCGGGTTCCGGCTTTTAACCATTCCTTAAATCCAAGAGCCCAGCCAAAAATCCTCGACCACTTCTGAAAAACATAACTCGGCGTCTTCCCCTGCAATCCTATTCCTCCTAAGGGAGCCACACAGATGACCAATCCCAGTCGAATCGCCGCGATCCCAGCGATGACGGCGCGATACGCCCCGCAATACACGCTCCCGCGGGTCTGGCGGAAAAAGCGTGCCAGCGAGTCGCGCTGTAAAAGGTCAGAAAAGTGCTCCTCCTGCTTCGCGGAGCTCTTCCCTCCGTGATGAACGACCTGGCAGCCGTTCATGTAAAGAACAGAATATCCAGCTTTCTTGATCTTATAGCTGAGATCAAGGTCATCGGAATACATGAAGTACTCCTCGCTGAAGAGGCCAACTTTCTCGAAGACTGGTCTTCGTACCATGAAACACGCCCCAGAGATCGCGTCCACAGCAGCGGGCTCACTATCGCCGCGTAAAAGTGCCTGCATCCCCCATAGTCTCCATGTTGGAAATGCGCGCCGCAACAGATCAAAATCTAATAGTTGATTGGAAATGGTCGGGAACGCTTGCACGGAAGTTGTCTGCAGCGAGCCGTCCGTATTGAGCAATCGCGCCCCGACTGCGCCCGCTGATGAATTCGATCTCAGGCAGGCTACCATCCTGACCAGGGCGTCCCCGATGATTTCTGTATCGGGGTTGAGAAAAAGAAGAAGCTCACCGGATGAACGCGAAAAGCCCAGGTTATTGGCGCCGGCAAACCCGAGATTCTCGCCGCTCTGCAAGAAGGTTACGCCAGGAAATTCCGCCAGGATGATTTCCTCGCAACCGTCATACGAGGCGTTGTCCACAACGATTACCTCAAAAGTAATGCCGCGAATCTGCTGGTAAAGAGAGGCGAGGCACTTGCGGAGGTAATTCGCAGCGTTCCAATTCACAATAATAACAGACAGGTCCATAATCCAATCCTGTTCTATTCTCAGGATCCGTGCACAACCCGAGGCTCGGATGGGGCCCCTATGATTCGCTTGATAACCCTCTTGTAAAATATTTGAGGGGTATGCAGCCAATCGTAGCCGCCCTCGAGCTTTGCCTTGAGGAAGCGAAGATCATCGTAGGAGTTGACCGGAAGACGCGGCAAGAAAAACCAGTCATGTTCGCGGCTGGCCGTGCCGAGGATAGTTGAAACGCCGTTTTCGTAACCGTGTGTCAGGAGCAGACCCTTCAGCCCTTCCACGAACTTCTTGTCTTGTTCAGGAAAAGCGTACGGGTAGGAAAACGAACGGATCGGCTCGCCGAGTCCGTCCTCGATCGTTTCCTTGGATTGCCGAATCTGGTATTCCACCTCGTTACGGCTCATCTGGTACAGCTCCGGGTGGCTTACCGTGTGCGACCCGATTCGTATCCCGTAGGAATGCGCTTCGCGAACTTCCTGCCAGGTCATGTATTCCTTGCCGTCGAGGCATACCCTTTGGCCGTTCGTGCGGTCCGAGACGATAAACATCGTCGCCTTGAGGCCATATTCCGCGAGGATAGGAAAGGCGTGCGTATAAAAATCGCGATAGCCGTCGTCAAAAGTGATTGCGACCTGCTTCTGGCAATTTCGCCCCGTCATGATTGCTTCGAGCGCTTCATTCAGGTCAACCGTGGCATACCCATTTTCGCGTAAGAACCGCATGTGCTGGGCGAATAGCTCCGGAGACGTATTCGTCTCGAAATATGGGTGCCTGCCAACGATATCCGGGCAGATACCGTGATACATGAGGATGGGCACGCGCGGCTCACGGCGCCCGTTGAGCAGGCGGGCGACGGGGTGAACTAGGCCGAGGCTAATAGTGCGATCCAACCTAAACTTTAACATGGCCAATAACGATACGGAGGATATCTGAGAAGCCGAGCAACCACAGGACCGCCATGCTCGGAGAAACCATATCCAGCGCCACCTTCACGCCGCCTAACAATAGGAATTGAGCTGGGTAATTCACTGTCCGTTTGCGACCTTGCTCACAACCGATCCCGTATGCAGGTGGTCCACGAGACTTAGATACTCCTGCTTCTTCACCTGCCATGTGTTGCGCTCGACAAATCGGTTCGCTGCTTCTACGAACCCCTCGCGGAGTTCCGGATTGCCATAGAGCAAAACCATCGAATCGGCTAAGTCCGACTCGTTCCCCGATTCAAAGAATTTGACCATGGAATCATTGTGGTAATAAGTGTCTATTTTCGTCCGCGACACGATCACGGGAATTCCCAGTGACATGAACTCCATTATCTTTGTGCTAGCCGCCTCATTCCCGAAAGAGGAGCTCGCTCGCTTTGGAACCACAGCCAAATCGGAATTGGCCATCACCGTTGCGATTTCTGTAGTAGGCAAGATGCCGTAGAAGATGACGCGATCTGTCAACCCAAGTTCATTCGACAGTCGAATTAAGGAAGCCTTGTCGGGGCCTTCTCCGTAGATGTGAAATTCTGCCCCCGGCATCTTTTCCGCGACACGGGCGAATGCACGCACTGCAATATCCACTCCCTGATGTTGGTTGAGCGTTCCGGGATACAGAATGATGAATTTCCGGTCCGCGGCCCGGTGTGCCCGCCGGTAAAAGATGCGCGGGTCGGGATAATTGACGATGGCAGTGCACTTCTCACGCCGCACTGATCGAGACACCAACCGCTCCTGCCATAGGTGGTTCGCAATAATAACGTGATCGGAAAATGCGATAGAAAGTCTCTCCGTGAGAACGAGGAGTTTGAAAAGAAGCGAACGTGAGGAGATCCCGAATTTGCTGGCATAGAATTCTGGCAGAATGTCGTGAATATCGAGAATCACGCGCGCCCCGGATATTTTCGGCACTACCGCCGCGAACACTAGAAAGTCCGGAACGGAATGTATATGGATAACTTGGTACGGCTTGGAGATGTGCCTCTTCGCTAGGACGAACGTGGAGATGAACAGGAATCGCAGCGTCCGGAACAAATAGTCGAACCAGCCCCGTTCATTCATCTTTCGACATTGAATTCGGTACACATTCACGCCATTGAAGACCTCGAAATCGAGGCCCCCTTCCCGACGCAGCGCAAGGACATCCACCGTATCGCCGCGCTCGGCTAGTGCCGTCGCGTACTGCATTATGCGCGTGTCAATCTCGTAGAACGAGTAGGCAAGCATGCAAACTCGCATTGTATGGGTCACCAGTTGGGATGAATTATTTCCCAGAAGAGTTGGTTGATCGAGTCCGGCGCGTCAAGCAAGTTCTGGCGTGGAGGAATTATTGGTGACGTTGATGACCGACAAGATGTGGACCGCAAGTTTATCCGTCAGCCCACAAACGGTTAGTATGCGCCATCGCCGAAGATCACCGCAAACGGAGTGCGCAGCAGTATCTTGATGTCCAGCCAGATGGACCATGAGCGGTAGTATTGGAGATCCAGGCGAACCATATCGTCGAACTTCGTCGTACTGCGGCCACTGATCTGCCACAAACCCGTGATTCCAGGCTTTACCTCGACAACTCGACGCCGATGCCAGAAGTCATACTTCTCAAACTCATAAAGCACCGGGGGGCGTGGTCCTACCAGCGACATGTCGCCACGAAGAACGTTCCAGAACTGAGGGAGTTCATCAAGGCTAGTCTTGCGCAACCAGCGGCCAACCGCCGTCACTCGCGGATCATTTGTTAGCTTGTAGATCGCCTTGTTGCCGTTAATTCTCTGGTCGGGATCATCCTTGCCGGAAATCAGCCGTTCGGCATACTCCTTATGAATCCTCGGATCGTTATTGACGTACATCGTGCGAAACTTCAAGACTTGGAAGCGAGAGCCCAACTGACCCAATCGCTCCTGTTTGAAAAGCACTGGGCCCTTCGAAAAAAGTTTTATCGCCAGCGCGATAACGGCAAAGAGAGGTGAAAACACAATCAGAAATAATCCGCTGGCTACAAAGTCGAGCATACGCTTGATCGCAAGGGCGGTACGATTCCGATTGTCGCGCAGCTCCATGTCAGGGTAGAGCTTCCAGTCGACTAAAGAACCAGAATCACCGTCGTCCATCGGGCGTGGAAACAGGTGAACAGAGATGGCAACGTGCTTTGCCTGTTCGGGGCCCAGTTCATTTTGAAGTGCCTTTACGATCTTCGTTCGTAGCGGTTCCAGCGCGCAACTTATGCTTGCCGGGCCAATCTCAGTAAAAATGATGCCGAGAGTCGCTCTCGATTCGTACCACCCGATCAAGTCTGTTTCTCGAGTGCAAGAGGCGAGCGCGGCGGCGATCTGTCCCAGAGACCTCTCTCCAGACCCGTTGCTGAGTAGCTTGCTGACATCGAGCAACATAAGCACAAAGGCTCTTCGCGACCGCTCGGCTCGTCGCCGCTCGAAGGAAAGGTAAGACTTGAAGGCCCGCTCTTCCATCAGGCATAGGCTCCGCCCTAATAGGGAAGGACTCGACTCAGTCGCAGGGCTGCTAATGAGAAGATGCCCAATGTGCTCTGCCAAGCCCGTAAACTTCAGATGGCTGATTCCCATTTCCACTCCGCAAACTTAGGTCAGACGAGACGCTTCAATTCCAAATACGTTGGCTTTTCTTGGAACAAGCCCGAATAGGCTACCGCCATAAACCCAGCGCGAGGACGCATTAACCTTGGCAATTCCTCTGCCACACTGGGAATTTGCGGAGGGAAAAGCTTAATTCCTCCATCCTGTAGGTTATTGAATTAAAAGAGTTTATGGTATTACAAGAATGAAACATCCTTCGGATGGTCCCGGCCAGACTAGGTACGCCCAAAGGTATGAAAACCACTTCCACCAAATGCCTTGAAGTTTCCGTTCAGTCCACACGCCTTGAACTCAAAGAGCTGGAAAGGAAACGGTCTCCAGAGCTCAAAATGGACAATTCGTTGACTTATCTGCGGGCTGAACCCGAGAGTTTTTGATGGGATTCAAGGCAGCACGGGCTGCGCGTCCGGGTCGGTCGCATAGATGCGTCACGGATGTGCAGAGCGCGCCAGCGAGGGCTTAACTGCCACGTCTATCTTTCGAATGATTCTAGCTGGCACTCCGCCAACCACCGTGTATTCCGAAACGCTTTCGGCCACTACCGCGCCAGCCGCTACGATTGCACCGCGACCGATGGTAACATTCGGCAGTATGATTGCCCCGGCCCCTACCCAAGCGTCGTCCTGGATTTCCACTCTGCCTTGGATTCCCTCGAAAAATTTCGAAAGGTGTGAGTAATTAGGATTGGAAGCGGTAACAATAGTCACGCGTTGAGCGATAGCCACGCGGTCGCCGATAATGATGTGCGGATGACGATCTTCAAGGATCTCTGAAATAATCAGATCCTCTCCGATGTAAACGTTTCTCCCGAGCAGCACGCCCGCCATGCGCAAACATTGGAGCCGAATCGGCAGGTACGGGAAAAATCTTCCCCCAAGGTTTAGGAGTTTTCTCCTAGCCATGAATAAGAAATCGCGCCATCCCAACTCTGGCGCATTTGGAGAGTAAGCCACCGAAGGCCTCCCTCAAAAACCGTCCGCAATGTGCTTTTCCGCCCGAGGCCTTAGAGGCTCTAGATTCTATTCCGCTTTCCGTAAGAACGGAAATGGTAGATGAGGCCCGCGGTTTCTTGGCATACCTTTAGCCAATCTTAAAGTATGCGGCGTGAATGGAGCATCTTTCTGGCAGCGCAGACATTTCCTGAATACGAGTTGTGGGATTCGATGCGTGCCCCTCTTTGGGCACCGGAGCCCATGAATCTACGCCGAATCCAAAAGGACACGCCGATCGACGGTTCTACTACGGTCAATCAACCACGAGATTGTTGAAGTTA
>Ga0209648_10000785_pt1 | contig 24946 bp, 23 predicted proteins | sample GraSoi2013_115cm_FD_185830 | JGI IMG/M metagenome (GOLD analysis project Ga0209648, IMG submission 185830) | Grasslands soil microbial communities from the Angelo Coastal Reserve, California, USA - Sample 9_17_2013_115cm (SPAdes) (version 2) | ecosystem: Environmental > Terrestrial > Soil >... | reverse complement strand
GGGGGGGCCCGCCACTGGCGGACTTCGCCGACGCCTTGTTCGCCCAGCCCGCGATCGCCCGGCTGGAGGAGCAACGGCTGGCCGCGGTGGAAGAGCAGGCCGAGGCCCGGCTGGCACTGGGTGAGCACAGCCTGCTGGCCGGCGAGCTGAGTGAGCTGGTGGCCCGTCATCCCTTGCGTGAGCGGCTGCGCGCCGCACATATGCTGGCCCTTTACCGGGCCGGCCGGCAGGCCGAGGCGGTACACAGCTACAGCGAGCTGCGCGGCCGCCTAGCCGACGACCTTGGCCTCGATCCTGGGCCGGCCCTGGCCGCGCTTTACCAGGCCATGCTGCAGCAAGCCCCAGGCCTTCAGGGCGTGCGGGCACCGCCCACCCTGGCGGCCCGCCCGCGGACCAACCTTCCGGCCATGCTCACCGACCTGGTCGGCCGGGCTGCGGCCGTAGCCGAGGTACGTGCCCTGCTGAACGAACGCCGGCTGGTGACCCTCACCGGACCTGGCGGCGTGGGCAAGACGCGGCTGGCCGTGGAGACGGCGGCTCAGGCGGCAGGTGCCTTCCCCGCTGGCGTCTGGCTGGTCGAGCTGGCCAGCCCCGCGCCCGCGGTGGCGCTTACGCCTGCGGCCATGGTCATGACCGTCCTGGGCATCAGGGGCGACAGCTCCATGACCCCCTCAGATCTGCTGGCCGAAGCGCTCCGCACCAGCCGGATGCTCCTGATCCTGGACAACTGCGAGCACCTGATCGACGAGGTTGCCAAGCTGGCCGCCCAGCTGCTCCGGTCTGCCCCCGGGCTGCGCATCCTGGTGACCAGCCGGGAGCCCCTGATGCTCGCGGGTGAAGTCGTCTGGGCCGTCCCTCCGCTGGAACTGCCAGACCAGGCCGCCGACCATGAGTCAGCCGCGTTGGCACAGTTCAGCGCCGTGCAACTGTTCGTCATGCGCGCGTGTGCATCCGCGCCGGGCTTCCGCCTCGGTGATGACAACGCCCGGGCCGTCGCGGGGCTCTGCCAGCGGCTTGACGGGATCCCGCTGGCGCTGGAGCTCGCGGCGGCTCGCGTCAGGACCCTGGGCATCCACGAGCTCCTCGCCCGGCTGGATGACCGGTTCAGGCTGCTGTCCACCGGGCACCGCGACGCCCCGCCGCGACAGCAGACCATGTGGGCTGTCATCGACTGGAGCTGGGAACTGCTCACAGAGCCGGAACGGATGGTGCTGCGGCGGCTGGCAGTGACGGCAGGCGGCTGCAGCCTGCACGCCGCGGAGGCGATCTGCGCTGAGGATGACCTGGATGTGCTAAGCCTGCTGTCCAGGCTGGTGGACCGCTCCCTCGTTATGGTCGCGGAAGGGCCGGACGGCCCGCGATACCGGTTGCTGGAGAGCGTCGCAGCATACAGCCTGCAGCGCCTGCGGCAGTCGGGGGAATATGCCCGCGTACGGCTGCGGCACCGCCACCTCTACCGTGACCTCGCCGAGCGCGCGGCGGCGCACCTTCGCGGCTGCGACCAGCCGTCCTGGCTCAGGCGCCTGGACGCCGAGACCACCAACCTGCGCAACGCGCTCGATTCCGCGACCGACGACGGCGACGCCTCCGCCGCCCTCCGGATGGTCAACGCCCTGGTTTGGTACTGGCTCCTCAGCGGCCGGATAGCTGAGGCACGGCGCACCCTGGGGGAGGCACTTGCCCTTCGCGGCGGATCAACTGCCGCCCGGGCCACGGCCATGGCCTGGCAGAGCGGTTTCGAGGCCCTCGCCGGAGAGCGCCGCGGGCATGCCGCCCCGCCGCCGCTCAGAGACATTGCCGACCCCGGCACACGGGCCATCCTGGAATGGTTCCACGCCTTCGTCGCTTCGGATTTCGGTGATCCGTCCAAGGCCGAGGCATTGATCGACAATACGCTTGCACGCTTCCGGGCACTCGGCGACCAGTGGGGGATCGCGGCGGCGCTGAGCACCCGCGCCAAGGTAACGATGATCCGAGGCGACCGCTATGCCACCCAGCGCGCCGCCCAGCAGAGCCTGGCGATATTCCGTGAGCTCGGTGACCGCTGGGGACAGCTGCAGGCAATCGAATGGCTCGGTGCCGCGGTGGCATCCTCAGACCCCGCGCAGGCAGACCGGCTGCACCGAGACGGCTTGCGAATGGCCGAAGAGCTTGGCCTGTGGCCACAAGCGGCCGATGCCCTGTCATGGCTGGGCTTGACCGCGCTGCGCTCCGGTGACCTGGTCCAGGCCCGCGAGCTTCTCGAACGGGGCATGCGGCTGGCCGCCGGGCAAAGCTACCGGCCTGGGCAGGTCTTCGCGGAACTAGGCCTCGGCCAGACCGCGCGCAGGGAGGGCAAGCTTGATCTGGCCGAGGCTCACATGCGCAACGTGCTGCAAGCCAGTCGACGAATCGGCTCCGAGTCAGACGTGGCCCGCGTCGTCTCATTGTCCGAACTCGGCTTCATCGCAGAGCAACGCGGCGAGTCGGCCATCGCGCGCTCACGCCACCTGCAGTCCCTCGCCTCCGCGACGAAACTCGGTGACCCGGAGGCTGTAGCTCAAGCTCTCACCGGCCTTGCCGGGGTACAAGCACTCGGCGGCAAGCCTGACCGGGCCGCCCAGTTGCTCGGAGCAGCGGACACGGCCTGCCGCCCGGACGGGGCCAGCCTGCTGCCCGACGATAACCCGGACGCCGAGCGCATCACCGCTGCGACACGCCAAGCGCTGGGAGAGGCAGCGTTCGCCGCCGAGTTCCAGAACGGCCGCCGGCTGAGACCCGAGCGGGCTGCATCCCTGTTATGGCGCCCCAGCGGTTCTCTTCCCTGGACCCGGCAGGCATCGGAAGGCGACCCGTGTTCTCGTGCTCCCCTCGCGATCAGCCGCCGCCCAGCCTTGGAATTGCTTCACGACCGCCGCCCAGGGCGAGTATCACCCCACCGCCCCCCAGCATGTGGCGCGCGCTCACGGTGGCGATGTTGAAGTGGGTGGCGATGACCTTGCTGACAGGGCGGGCGAAATCGGTGAATTCCATGTCGAGCAAGGGGATGCCTTGCAGGTCATCGTTGGAGGTGGCGTTGAACGCGATATCGATGCCCCCGGTTGCGGCGACCTCGTCCGCGTGTGTCCGCACGGCGGATTTGTCCAGGGCGTCCACGACGGCAGTTTCCACGTTCCCGCCAGCGTCCCGGATCTGCTCCGCGACCTTGGCTAGTGTGCCCGGGGTCCTGCCGGTGAGAACGACCCGAGCCCCTTCGCGCGCGAACGCACCCGCGACCGCTGCTCCGACCGGTCCCGCCGCGCCGTAGACGATCGCGGTCTTGCTCCGTGGCAAGCCCATCATTGCCGTATTCCTTTCCCTGACGGGGAGCCAAGACTCTGCCCGGGATCAACGGCGGCTGTCTCGGCCTCGGCGACCTCGCTGGACGGGATTACCCGCCGCAGTCGCGCCGCGGAGACGACCGCGAGCGCTACCACGATGACAGCGCTGACTCCGGCCACCACGTCCACTCCGCTGGTGAACGCCGCGCGAGCGGACCCGAGTATCACGGCCGCGCTGTGCCGGGGCAGTTGCCCGGCGGCGGTGGTGGCACTGCCCAGCGTGCCACTGATTGCCCGCGCGGCGGCGCCGGGAACCCCCGGAGGGATGTGACCCGTCACGCGGTAGTGGTAGACGGCGGTCCCGATGCTGCCCAGAACTGCGATACCGAGGGCGCCGCCGAACTCAGTGCTGGTCTCGGACAGCCCTGAAGCCGCTCCGGCCGATTCCGGCGGGGCTGACCCGAGGACCATCCCGACCACCAGATTGGTCACCGGGGCAAGCCCTAGCCCGAACACCGCCGACCCGATTACCACGACAGCCAGCCCAAGCGAGGAGGTCTGGGTGAGGAGGCCGAACCCGGCGGCGGATAGGCCCAGGCCGGCGGCCATCGCGAAGGCCGTGTGCAGCCGGCGTGCGAACAGCGGAGTCACCAGTGATCCCCCGATCAGCCCGGCCATCACCGGCAGCATCCACAGGCCAGCTCGCAGCGACGACAAGCCCAGCACCAGCTGCAGGTACTGCGAGATCAGCAGCAGCATCCCGAGGATCACGAAGTAGACCAGCGTGTTGATGCCCAGCGCGGCGCTGAATCCAGGCTCGCGGAACAACCGCAGGTCAATGAGCGGATCAGCCAGCGAACGCTGCCGCCGCACAAATCCCCAGCCAATCAGCAGGCCGGCCACAACCGCGGAGACCGGGCCTATGCGGAGGCCACCCTCGGCGATCTCCGTTAGTCCGTACACGACTAGCAAGATCGCGGCGAGAGACAGGCCCACACTGAGGAAATCCGGCCGCCCGGCCGCGGCGTTCCGGTATTCCGGCAGCAGGACCGGCGCGGCTGCCAGCAAGACGGCCATTACCGGCACCGCGAGCAGGAATACCGCACCCCACCAGAAAACCTGCAGCAGCGCCCCGCCGACCAGCGGGCCGATCGCGCCACCGAGGGGCAGGCTGGTCGACCAGACGGCAATGGCCACCGTCCGCTGCCTCTCATCCCGGAACATGTTGCTGATCAGCGAGAGAGTCGACGGCATCAGCGTCGCCCCTGCGAACCCGAGCACCGCGCGGGCCCCGATCAGCATGTCAGCGCTCACCGAGTACGCCGCCACTAGCGACGCGGTACTGAAGCCGACGGCGCCGAGCATCAGCAGCCGACGACGCCCGATGCGATCTCCCAGGGTTCCCATGGTGACCAGGAAGCCGGCCAGGATGAACCCGTAGATATCCACGATCCACAGCAACTGGGTGGCAGTGGGCATCAGTTCACGGCTGATAACCGGAACAGCGAGGTTCAGCACGCTGAAATCCAGGGCGATGACGAACGCGGGCAGAGCCAGCACTGCCAGCCCCGCCCACTCCCGCCGGCCCGCCCGCGGCTCGCCACCGGTCATCGACGGTCCCCTCTGCGCTCTGCGGCGTCACGATGTCCAGCTCATCGTGCGAGGGTCGGCTGTCGGTCGGCTGTCGGTCGATTGCCGGTCGTGATGCCAGCCGCCACACGCGGCGGCTGGATCATGGCGGATTCCCTGAATGGTCCAGAACCGGCTGGCGGGCTGGTAGGTGATCCGGCGGCGCAGGTGCTGGCTGGCGAACCAGGTGTCGCACTGCTGCTGGGTGCCGGTCTGACAGGCAGGTACATCCGGAAGGGTGAACACCTTACCGTTCGGCATGATCGTCTCGCTGGAGATGATCCATGCGCCCGGCAGGTTGGTGACCGCGATGACGATCTGGCCGTTGCTGTTCATCTGGTCATCGGCCAGGTTCACGGTGACCGGCATCGTGTTCGTGACCGGCGTCACGAGAGCGGGCCGGATGAACGCCGACATCACGAACAGCACGGCGGCGAACAACGGCCGCTATGGGCGATCTGCCGGCAGTCCCGATGGGTTCCGCCATACATATCTCAGACCCATCGGCTTGCCGTTCAGGCGGGCAGGGTCTCCGCCTGGCGGTGGAACGTCGTCGCGCTCCACACAGCTACCGCCCCGCGCCGCGTAGAAGGCGCGGGCATCGCTGTTCTGCTCAAGGACCCACAAGTACAGCCCGGACGAGGGTGACCAGTCCAGGACCGCCTGCCCGGTCAGGGCCAGCAGCCTGGTTCCGATGCCTTGTCTCTTCAGTCCGTGCGCGACGTGGAGGTTGTCGATGAACGCGCCCCAGGTAGGGTCCTCGCCGAGGAGCGTGTGCGCAAATCCCACGACCTCGCCGCCGCGCTCGGCCAGGATCGTGCGCGCCCGCGGGTGCGGCGCGCTCAGGCGTTCGGCCCACACCAGCAGCAGGTACCCGGCGACGTCGCTGTCGAGGAAGGCATCGGAGTAGGCACCCCGGTAGTGACGCTGCCAGCTGTCGGCGTGCAGCCTGGCGATGGCGTGGGTGTCGCCCGGGCGGGCCGCCCGGAACCGCAGGTCGCCCGAAGCAGGCATGGTCCTGTCTCCTCACCGCTCCTATTTCCGGATCGCGCCGTAGCTGACGAGTACTAGCAACTACTGAGGTCGTGGCCTGGGTGGCCCGCCGCGCCACACGGGCTGCGGGCGGCGGCCGGCGGCGGCCTCGAAGGCGGCCCGGGCCAGCAGGCGGGTTGAGTCGAGCACGGGAAGCGCGACGGCGCGGGCTGGCAGCAGGAGGGGTATCTCGGTGCAGGCGAGGGCGATCGCGTCGCAGCCGTGTGCGGCGAGGCGTTCGATGATGCGGATGCATTCCTGCCGCGACCTGGTGGCGAAGACGCCGTTCACCAGTTCCGATTGGATGATCTCGTCGAGGATGGCGCGGTCGGGCTGGCTGGGTATCTCTGCGGCTACCTGCCGGGCAGCGAGTGCCCGCGGGTAGACCGGGCCGTCCATGGTGTATCGGGTGCCGAGGATGCCGACGCGCTTGCGGCCGTCGCGGGCGGCCTGATCGGCGACCACGTCGGCGATGTGCAGGCCGGGTAGCGCGAGGTCGGGTCCGGCCTGCTCCAGTGCCAGATGGGCGGTGTTGTCGGGGCAGGCGAAGAAGTCGGCTCCGGCTGCGGCGAGCCGCTGCACGCTGACCGACAGCACGACCCGGACTGACAGGTAGTCTGCCGTCTGCCATGCGGGCAGGCTGCGGGCCAGCGCGATGCAGTCCAGCGTCAGGTCCGGGTGGTCATGCGGGCCGAGCTCGGCGAAGCCTTCCTGGCAGAATGCGCGGAAGCACAGCGAGGCACCTTCCGGGGTGGTGGCGAGTATGCCGGCATGCTTCACGGGCACTCCACCGACCGCGGGACAAGATTCGGGTTGCGGCTCTTGGCGGGGTGGGTGAGCTGGTAGCCGTCGGCTGGGGTGGCATGGGTCTGCTGGTAACCGTGGGAGGCGACAAGCCTGCTCGCCTCACGGATGCCCCAGCCATGACAGGATGGCTCGCGGAGTTCGGCCTGCAGATCCGCCAGTGTCTGGGTCAGTGGCAGGAGAAGGTGATCGCGGTGTGCCCGCGCTTCGGTCACGAACGCGGCTCGCTGCGGCGTGAGCACCTCGCCGGCATCGCCGGGCGTAAGTTCAGCAAGCGTTCCCGGCTCAGTCTGGATCAAGGCTTCTCCTCTTGATAGTCTTCTGGAACTCTAGAAGAGAGTGTTTCTAATGGCAAGGAAAGCACCCATAGCGACGCGCGCTCAGCGCTGTGAGGCGGGCATGCAGTGAGCCGCCCAGCCCGCCCGGCCGCCTACGACCGGCAGCCGAAGTACCTGCGCATCCACGGCGATCTGCGGGAGCGCATCACCAGCGGCCGGTGGCTTGCCGGCACCCCGCTGCCGTCTCAGCGCGAACTCGCAGCGCAGTTCGGCGTCAGCATCATGACCCTGCGCCAGGCCCTCCAGTTGCTCACCGACGATGGGCTGGTCGAGGCGCGCCACGGCAGCGGCACCTACGTGGCCGCCCGCTATGCCTACGACCTCGGCCACCTGCGCAGCTTCGCCAGCGACCTCAGCGCCCAGGGTGCCGAGATCACCACAGAACTGCTCGCCGCAGAAGCGGTAACGCCGCCTGCCGACGTCGGTGCCCGCCTCGGCGCCCCCGGCGAAGTGCTCCGACTGCGCCGCCTGCGACTCTCGGCCGGCCGGCCCCTGATCGTCCAGACTTCCTACCTCCCGGCTGCGCTGGCCCACGTCCTTGAGCCGGAGAACCTCGGACACCGAGGGCTGTACGCCATCCTGGCCGAGCACGGGCTGACCATCACGCGCGCTAACGAAACCATCAGCCCCACAACACTCGGCCCGCACGATGCCCGCGACCTTGCCCGGCCCCAATCCAGTCCCGCACTGCTCAGCCACCGGATCAGCTTCACTGAGACCGGCATCCCGATCATCGACGATCACGCACTGCTCCCCGCCGACAGCGTCGTCATCACGGCGAACCGCTCGCCGGAGCGCCTCGAAGTGCATTACACACTCGCGGGCTAGCACGCAGTGCATAGGTCGCGCCAATGCCCGCCAGAACAGATGTTCTGCGCTGTCGGGTTTTCAAATGGCTATTGCTTCGATAGACATTCCTATTCGGCGTTCGGCGCGCCCCGATACGAACGAGGATGTTGAATTGATGATCGCTGCGACCATTAGTGGCATACAGTCTGGCGCATAAGTATACGAGGTCGCAGCGCCCTCTATTCGGCATGTGCGGGTCGGTCGCCGCTCTTACATGCATGTGGGGCAGGAGTGCGGAACTGCCCCAAGGACCTCTATTGGCAGCTGGCACCCCACCGATTACGGCTGCAGGGCCTGGGCGGGGCAGTCTTGCTCGTGGGCGCCTACCTCACCTACCGCCAGCTTGGGACCGCCCGCGAGGGACAGATCACCGAGCGGTTCACCTGTTTGCTTGATCTTCGTGAGAGACGTTCCCGCGGATATGAACCCTCGAACGCATGCGGAAGCGGCTGCCTGATGACGACGGCGCCGAGGCGCTGACGGACCGCGGCCCCAACCTTAACGCGAACCGTCAGGCGCGACTCTCGCGTCCTCTCCTGACGGGTCGCAGCCCATGCATAACCGGATAAGCAGTGCGCAGTCACGCGCGAAACCGGCACAGCCCTCAAGAGCGCCGAAGTCGGCGGTCTGGCGCCACGACAGGCTCGAAGTTCGTGTCGCGCTGGGTGACCGGGCTGGTCAGTAGCCTGCGCACGAGATCCGCCGATCTGGTCGACCGACGACTGTCTCGTATCAACGCGAGAGATGCTCCGGATCTGGACGTTCTGGGTGCCATCTAGATCCGGTCGGCCAGGAATTCCTCCCACGTCCGCTTGCCGACAGCGCGGTCCGGGGCCAGGTTCGCCCCGGCCCGCAGCGCCCTGGCGGCCTGGCCTGGAATGTGCACCGGGACCAGCGGCCGCCGCTTGCCGACCGCGCTGAGGTAGCTCTTGATCAGCTCGGCCACGGTGTAGATTTTCGGGCCTGCCAGGTCGGGGACCAGGCCGGATGGGTCGCCGAGCGCCAGCTCGGCCATCCGCTCGGCGACCTCGGTGGCGTCGACCGGCTGGAACCGGGAGCCGGTCGGGGCCGGGATCACCGGGAGTTTTGCCAGCGCCCTGGCCACCATCAGGATGAGGTCGTGGAACTGGGTGGCGCGCAGCGTGGTCCAGCCGATGCCGGACTGCTCGACGACCCGCTCGGTGGCGAGCTTCATGCCGAAGTAGCCGAAGAACGCCCGGTCGATGGCGCTGCCCTGCGGGATCCGGCCCGCGCCGACGACGGAGATGACCACGATGTGCCGCGCGTCCCTGGCCGCGCTGACCAGCGCGCGGGTCTTCTGCTCGTCGCCCTTGCTGCTGCCTGCGCAGTGCACGATGACCTCGGCGCCTCGCACAGCGGCCTCGATGCCCTCACCGGTGCTGAGGTCACCGGCCGTGTAGCGGATGCCTTCGGCGGATTCCCGGGGGTGGCGGCTTAGGACGGTGACGCTGGCGCCGGCATCTCGCAGCCGCTGCGCCACGGGCCGCCCGAGCGTACCGGTACCGCCCGTGACCAGGATCGATGTTGTCATGACGTCTCCCTTCACGGGGAGCCTGTAAGAATGCGTCACCAGCCGCAACGAGCGTAACCGTGCGGGTCTGACCGGGCACCTCGGCCGAGATCATGTCGCAGCGAGGAGCACGGCGATCCTCTACCGTCTACCGTCATGTCCGGATGGATTTACCGCTATCGCTCAAGCGCCAGCCGGCCGGCGAGGCCGATCATGATCGTTCCCGCGCCGACGTCCAGGGCCTGTCGCGCACGCCGCCGTCGCGACAGCCATCTGCCGAGCCGTCCGGCCGTGACGCCTACTGTGCCATCGATCAGTATCTCGAATGCGATGAAGATCGCTCCCAGGACGGCGAACTGCAGCGGCACGTGCCCCAGGCCGCGATCCACGAACTGCGGCAGGAGCGCCACTATGAAGGTGACCGACTTGGGGTTCACCAGGTTCGTCACTGCGCCGCGCAGGTATGCGTAACGCCCGCTCACGGGCGTGTTCTGCGCAGCGGCATGCAGCCGGCTGCCGCGCCGGGCGCTGCGCAGTGCTTGCACCCCCAGGTACAGCAGGTATGCCGCCCCGCCCAGCCGCAGCACCGTGAAGGCCGTCGGCGCTTCCGCAAATAGCGCCGCCAGGCCTGCCGCTACGGCGGTGATCTGGACGACCTCGCTGGAGACCACACCGAGGGTGGCGAGCAGTCCCGCGCGAGGTCCCCCGCGTGTGCCGGTGGCAAGAACAAACAGCATGTCCGGGCCCGGTGCGATCATGGCCAGGAACACCGCCGCCACGTAGAGGCCGAGGAGATGAACATTCACGTCGGTCCCCTTCTGACCAGGCGGGCTCACACGGTGCTCACCACTCTAAAGTCCTAGCCCGAGCCGTCCCTCTCGCAGATGCGCCCAGGCCCATGTCCTGTCCCGGTAGATGCAGCGTCGCTGAGCCGCATGCTGGGCGAGTAGATGCCGCGTCGATGAGCCGCATGCTGGTTCCAGGACGCGTCCTCGCAACGGCCGGTAGGCAGCCATCTACCTCGCGCCCCCCGTCAGCCGCAATCCCTCGCCAAGACAATTCCCCTGATGGCAAGGCTAGGCCGGCCCGGCAACCTCCGCGAGGCCGGGCAGCGCCCGCCGGAGCTCCCCGCCAGAGCTGATGCCAAGCTTTGCGAACACCGTGCGCAGGTGCCATCCGGCCGCGGGTGCCGGTGCAGCTGCACGGGACCGATGCCGGTCCTATCTTCGCCGGCGAGGGCGACATTGACGCCGCTCGCCAGGCAAGCCACCGACGCCGATCTGTTCCTCTACCCGGCGGCCAGTCCTATGTCGCCGACAGCTCGCTGCCGCCCTACGACGCGGACGCCATCGCTCACTTGATCTAGCAGATGCCCGACTTCCTCCGCGCGCGGTCGACATCCCGCCAGACGGTCCCGGTCGACAATCACCACCCGGGAACTCAACCGGTCCACGCCCGGCTGGCAGGTTCTGCTGCGGCGGGACGCCCGGCGCGGGCGAGCCGCCCTCCCGATTACCGCGCCGCCTCAGCCCTATCTGCCCGCGGACCCGCCAGGCAGCGATGAAGGCCTCTACGGAGCCATGAAGCCAGAACGGGACATTCTGCGCCCGATACACGGTGTAGCAAGCGCAATCACCACCACGCGCCTATTCGGCGGACGCTTCGTCTCTCTACAAGTCCGTCACGGTCCGTGATCCTGCCTTGCCATTGGCGAAGCGCGCAGTGCCGCCGATCTGCGCCGCTGGCCAGTCATCACCGCAGTCAGGTCATGTCGCGCAAAGGTGGTTGTTCTGTGCGCCATAGTGAAGCAACGTCCGCGCGTAACTGCACTGGCAGTCACCGCGGCGGTTACCGATTTAGTTCTTCGCGTTGCCGAATTCACCTGTATATATGGAATCAAGGCGGCGCGCTACGCGCCGCTGGCCGACGCCAGCGCTCGGCCTCTGCCTCGGAAGGCCCGGCCGGCGCGCGCCGGCCCCAGCCACAGCTAGCCACTGATCAGCCAGACTCGCACGGCATGCAACCAGGGCTGCATAATGCCATCTTCCCGGGCGGTCCAGTGTCCCGCTCCCGGCCGCTGTATCTAGGTCGCTCCCTCCGGTCGCGTCGCATGCGATCGGCTTCGCCGAACCTAGACACAGCGCCCGCTCGCCGGGGATTGGCGCCTATCGAGGAAGACGGGGCAGATCAGGGAACGGCCCGGCCGTTGCGGTCCTAGCGCTCGCGATCTATCCGGCTGAATCGGTGAGGCGCTGGCGCGCGTCCAAGGTGAAGTCCAGCGCGGGCAGGGCACTGGCGAGTTCGATGAGGTTGTCGACGTGACCGGTAAGGCAGGCCAGTACGTGGTCGATCATCGCCTCACAAGGAACCAGCGCCAGAAGCGGCGTGTGCGCATCAGGCGAGGCCAGTCACGGAGCGGGAGCCCCCGGTAAGGACTAACGTGGATGCACAGGCCCTCATCGCCAGGGAGCAAACAGCCACCGAGGCAGTCTCCCCAGCAATGCTTGCAGTGACGAATCTGCGACATCTGACTCCCGGCAAAGAACGTGGGCCGTCTCGCCGCTCATGCCTTCTTGGCAAGGGTACAGCGCGCACGGGGAGACCCAGCCTCTTGCCACAGGTCCGGGGCGGCTTCACCCGGCACGGGAGTATCAGCCCTCAACGGGAGCCGTCAAGGGTTCCAAGATCCTTTGGCCGCTACTCGCCCGCGCTCACACATCCTGCGCTCTACGGCCAACGTGGAGGGCTCAACAGCGTGGTCGCGCTCCGTGATCGGCCATCGGTGTCACGGTACGCACTAGATCCGCCGATCTGCGTGGCCAGTGATCTCTTGAAATTCGCCAGCCGATGGCTGCATACCGGGTCGTTCGGCGCGGATATGTGTCGTCGGCTCACGCTATTGGATCTGCACACATGTAGGCGGTCTGTGCGCGGCCGTCATCCTGGTGAGCCAGGAGCTAGAGTCCGCTACTCCGATGCGCGGTGTCGCGTGGAATGGCGGCTTGACTGCCAGAGGATCACGCAGGGGCGACGGAGCGGTAGCCGAGACCTACCTGATGGAAGAGGAAGGCGTACCAGTCCGTTGTCTCGTCGATGACCTGATCGAGCGGCCCGGCCAGGTGGCCGCCGGACTCCAGCCGCAGCAGCACCGGCCGGTCTGAGGACGTGGCTTGCTGGAGCCGGGCCGTCATCTTTTTGGCATGCCAGGCATCGACCCGGCTGTCGTGCTCACCGGCAGTCAGCAGTACGGCCGGGTAGGCCGTCCCGTCCACCACGTTGTGGTACGGCGAATAGGCCAGCAGCGCCGCGAACTGCGCGGGATCTTCTACCGTGCCGTATTCCGGGATGTTGAATTTCCCGTTAGTGCTGGTCTCGGTGCGCAACGAGTCCATCGCCGGCACCGCGGCCACGACCGCGCAGGCGATGTCCGGCCGCTGGGTGAGCACCGCCCCCATCAGCAGTCCGCCGTTGGAACCGCCCATAATCGCCAGCCGCTCGTGACGGGTGATCCCGGTGTTGTGCAGGTGGTCCGCGCAGGCGATGAAGTCGTCGAAGCAGTTCTGCTTAGCGGTCAGCCGGCCGGCGCGATGCCACTGTTCGCCGTATTCGCCGCCGCCGCGGATGTTAGCCAGCACATAGACCCCGCCCTGCTCCAGCCACAGCAGCAGATCGGGATCGAAATGCGGTCCCAGCGAGATGCCGAACCCGCCGTAGGCGGTCAGCAGCGCCGGCGCGGTCCCGTCCCGTGGTGTGCCCGGGGCGGCGATCACGTTGATCGGCACCCGGGTCCCGTCCTTCGACCTCGCGAACTCGCGGGTCACCTCGAACCCGGACAGATCGACGGAGGCCGTAGTCCTCAGGGCGGTGGGCCGGGGTACTTCGCCGGGGGCAGCCAGCCACCAGGTGGCCGGCTCGGTGAAGGACTCGCGCGGCCAGGCGATCAGGTCCGGGCCCAGCGCCACCAGGCCGGCGTAGTGCGACGACACCGAGCTCATGGGCGGAATCTCCACCCCCGCGAGGGGCGCACCCTGGCCGTCGAAGGCGCGCACCTGCTGCGGGCCGCCGTCCATGTCCACCACCCACACGGTGTCACCGGTCACGGCCAAGTCTGCGATGACCGTGTGCCCGGCGGGCACGATCTCCTCGGCCCCGGCAATCGTGCCGCCGCTGGTCAGCGACAGGCGGAGCACCCGGCCTCGCGGGGCATCCCGCAGCGACAGCAGGTAGAGGGCGTGCGGGCCGAGCACGGCCCGCACGCACTTGCCGGAGACGTCCGCCACCAGCCACCACGAGCCGCTGGCCTCCTGGCCGCGGAGGAAGACCTGCCACTCACCGCTGTCGCCCCTCTGCACCCGGTCCATCACCCAGTGGCCATCGGGCGAAGCGGACAGGCGGTGCTCCGCGATCCGCTCGTCGGCGAACGGGCCGGCCAGATCGAGGCGGTCACCCGGGTCACCGAGCTCGCGGAACCACAACTGCTTCTGGAAGCCCGCCGGGTCGGCGCACAGGGTGTACCAGAACCCCGAGCCGTCGTGACGCCAGGCCACCGATCCGCCTATCAGGTTCACGTGCGGGATCGGCTCATCCACGACCTCTCCGGTGCCGACGTCATAGACGTGCAACGCCCCGTCCTCGGTGCCGTGCTCGGACAAGGAGACGGCGACCTTGGTGCCGTCCGGGGACGGAACGAAGAAGTCGATGGTGGTCTCGCCCGACGGGTCGATGACATCCGGATCCACCACCACCCGCTCGGTCGCCGCATCGCCGAGGTCGGTCAGAGCGACCAGGAATGGCTGCTGCCGGGGTGTCTGAACCTTCAGCGCGAAGAAGGTGCCTCCACCCGGCCGGAGCTGCAGGTACGCCGTTTTCTCAAACTTCAGCAACTGCTCGACCCGGGCCCGCAGCGCGGTTCGCCAGCCGATCTCGCCGAAATAGGTGGCGCTGCGGTCCTGCTGAGCCCTGGTCCAGGCGACGGTCTCGTCCGCGGAGGCGTCCTCCAGCCACCTATAGTCCTCGGTGACATCAACTCCATGGAAAGTGTCGGTTACCGGGATCCGCGGAGCCCGCACCAAGGGCAGCTCGGTCATGCAGCCAGTCAACAACCAAGACACGCGACGCACAACTAAACGCCTGCCGCGGTTCGTCACGACCACATCGCCGAACTTCGCTGATAGGACACAAACGAACCGCCCACTCACGCCTTGATGAGAGCGCGGCACGTTCCTGAGGAACTGAGCCAGATAAGAACGTTCTGTGAGCAGCCTGAGCGGTATCAGCTCCGACCGCCGCGCCACGCATAATCGGCAGCATCGTTCGGCGCGAGCGCCGAGAAATACGAGGAAGGAAATCAGAGACTGCGCTAGCCATGAAGATCTGCATGAGTATGTGCAGATGAGCATAAGCATTCGGGAGCAACGCACTACTTTCGGCAGATCCGGATGGATCGGCGGGACCGTAGCGCTGCCCCGAAGTTGCTGATGGCGTGGGTTTTGCCGGGAGCGGTGCATGCAGGGGTTAGGGGGCCATGTGCTGGCGGCGGCACGGGCACTGGCGCGCGGGTGGCTGGTTGCCGAGCGGGGCGGTGAGGATCCGGGGCTGGTCCGGGGGCATGCTGGGAAGGCGGCTCAACCGCAGCACGCACTAAAGAAGGGAGAAGGTAGTTGAAAGAAAGCGCAGCCGTGCCAGCGGTACAGGAGCCTAGTGGCAGCGCCCTGGACACGGACGGGTACATCGTCGTGCCGACCGGCCTGCCCCGCTCGATCCTCGAAGCCGTCGTGGACGACATCTGGCGCCATGCCGGCGCCACACCCCGCGACCCCGCCACGTGGTACCAGCCGACAATAATCCGGCCACGGCCGGGAATGGTCGAGATGTATCACTACCAGTCGATGTGGGACGTCCGGCAGCACCCGGCGGTCTACCGAATTTTCCGCGACCTGCACCGCACAGACGAATTGTGGGTCTCCATCGACCGGGTCGCGTTCAAGCCACCAGTCCGGCCCGACCAGCCCGACTACGACCAGCCTGGCTTCATCCACTGGGACACCGACATCAACATGTACCCGGACATCCCACTCTGGCTGCAAGGGGTTCTTGCTCTTGAGGATACGTCCGCCGATATGGGCGGCTTCCAGTGCGTCCCCTCCGTCTACCGCGACCAGCAGCGCTTCCTCGACGAACGGTCCCAGGCTGGTCCGATCCCCCGTGCCCCCGACATCGCCGACCATCCGATCGTCAAGGTTCCCCTGGCCGCTGGCGACCTGGCTATCTGGAAGACGACGCTTTTGCACGGAAACGGCAGAAACAACGCGCAGCGCCCCCGGCTGGCCCAATACCTCGCCATGAACCCGCTGCCCCCGGCCGGAGAGCAGCGCGAGACGGTGCGGCGAAACCGCATTATCTCATGGTCCGCCTGCGCGCCCCCAGACGGCGATGCCTTTCCCGGTGACCCCCGCCGCATCGAGGAGCAGCGGGGTGAACCGGCGTCGCTCGGCCCGCTGGGCCGGCGCCTGCTAGGACTCGACGAATGGGCAAATGACCCAGGCACGCCCTGAACGCTCACATCGAAGTACGCGCTCCCCAATCGCGCCGGGCACCCGCTGAATCGGGGGGTGGCCGCGGTGCACGGCGCCCCAGTCCGACACCAGGTACGGCCCGTACCCAGGCGCGCCGACTGCTCGCCCGCTTCCTGTTCGGGCACCCTACGGTGCACCGACTCGAAAGGGCGTGATGCGCGGCTCCGGGTGGCGCGACGGCGCCCGCGTGAATGGCAAGTTATGGCGCGACGATGTTCCGCTTCTCGGCCTCGTCCCTCAACGGCCTATCAGCGCGCGGCTTGGTAAAGCTCGCGCGTCAGCCAGGGCGCCAGCCACTGCACCCCCTGCGGGGTCAGGTGGACGCCGTCGCTGCGTACCTGCACGCCGTTCACATTCCAGGTGAAGGTGCCGTTGGGGCAGAGCTCGCGGTTGAGGTCCAGCACCCGGGTGCCGGGATGCGCGGCGACGACCGCGCGCACCAGCCAGTTCCAGTAGGTCACCCGGATTGGATCGTCCTCCGGATAGAGGCTGCCGTCCGGCTGCTCACCGCCTCGGTTGTACGGCTCGGTGGCCACGACGACGCGCGCGCCGGTCGAACCCAGCAGGGTAATCGCTTTACCGAGCAGAGCGGCCAGGTAACTGTCGTAGGCAAGGTCGCCGAGATGCAGCCACCGGCCCTGGTAGTAGCGGTCCATCGTCTCCCAGCGGCCGACGAACAGCAGCACCTCATCGGGGCGGTCGGAGCGCAGCTGCCGCAGCCAGCGCTGCGGCCACGCGTCGCAGATGGGGTTGTCCGGATACTGCTTTCCGGAGAAGCGATAGGGGCCGCCGGTCACGATGCCGCAGCCCAGCACGGAGTGGTCGGTGAACCGGATGCCCGGTGCCGGCGGCATGTAGAGCATCAGCGTCAGCGAAACGGAGTCACCGAATACGGTGACCGTGAGCGGGCCATGCCGGGCGGCTGCCCGCGGCGCGGCTGCGGGCAATCGTGGGGTCGGCCTAGCCCGCAGGGAAAGGGGAGCGGTGAGTGCGCCCGCGGGCGGCGGTGCCACTGCGACCTGCGGTACCTGGGCCTGCGGCGCCTGGGCGGGAGCGGTGGCGGCCGCGACGACGAGTACGGCGGCGACGCCCGCGGCGGCGGCCGGGAGCACCCGCCGCGGGCGCACCCGGACGCGCTGCGCGGGACGTTCGATCAGCACCATCGAGGCACCGGCGAGCACGCCGGTGACCGCGACGCGCAGCGCGGCGAGGGAGTAGCCGTGCAGGCCGCTGCGTTCGCCGTCGAGGGCGAGGTAGACCGGCCAGTGCCAGAGATACAGGCCGTAGGAGATGCGGCCGATGCCGACCAGGAGGCGGGTCGAAAGTAGCCGCGCCACCGCCTGCCCGGAATCGAGGACGACGCCGGCCACCAGCGCCGCGGCGGCCAGGGCCGTGAGCAGCAGCAGGCCGTGCCGGAACTCGCTGGGAGCGCCATCGGCCGTCGTCGCGACACCGGTCAGCGCCGCGAGGCCGCAGACCGACAGCAGTAACGGCAGCGGTCGGCGTGCCGCGCGCTGCGGCGACTGGCGGCCGAGCGGGGTGGCGCTGCGCCATCGCCAGGTTGGTGCCAGCAGCGCGGCCAGGGCCGCACCGACGAGCAGTTCCTGGGCGCGCGTGTCGGTGCCGAAATAGACCCGCCCCGGGCTGGCCACGCGGGTCAGGACATACGTGGCAAGCGCGGACGCGGCTACTCCCGCGAGAGAAAGCGCCAGTAGGCGCCGCCGCTTCACCGCGCGGCACGCGAGCAGGAGCAGCGGCCAGACGACGTAAAACTGCTCCTCGACCGCGAGCGACCAGGTGTGCTGCAGCGGCGACGGTGTCCCGCCCTGCGCGAAGTAATCCGTGCCCGCCAGCGCCCAGCGCCAGTTGCCAGACCAGAGCGCCGCCGCGATCGCGTCCCCGCGCAACGCAGCGACCGAATCCGGAACGAACAGCGGGCGCGCCGCCAGCACCGCGACGATCATGACTAGCGCCGCTGGCAGCAGCCGCCGCGCACGGCGTGTCCAGAACCCGCCGAGGTCGATCCGTCCGGTGACCATCAGCTCGTCGTACAGCAGGGACGTGATCAGGAAGCCACTGAGGACGAAGAAGACATCGACGCCGACGAAGCCGCCAGGCAGGAACGGGATACCGGCGTGAGTGGCGAGCACCGCCAGGACGGCAAGCGCGCGGATACCGTCGAGCGGGCGGAGACGATGATCCAGAGCCACCAAGCGCACGCCTTGCACATGTCCACCGAGCTGCTGCCTTTGCAGCTCCGCCATCCTATGGCGTTATCTCCGATTTCCGCGACGCGGCTACCGCACACACGTGTGTGAGAGGCTTCTCGGCGCGCGGCCGAATTGCGAGACCAGGATCCGGGCGCGGTCGGCACGCGCAGGTCCTCTGCATCTGCACAGCGCTAATGGGCCCGAGCTCAACCGCACGGCCGCCCATACTGCGGCTCGGCAACCCCGCCGGGGTCGTTCACGCCACGTCGGGCCGGGTCATCAGGGGCGATCGCAGCTGGCGCAGCAGATCAGGACCGGTGAGGGGCACGATGTTCCAGGTCGCGACGGCACGAGGGGCGGCGACGACGAGGCGGACACGGCTCGGGCTGGTGATGACGATGAGGTCTGCCACGAAAACCGCGCCCTGCCATGCGGCAGAGCCGACACCCCGGTCGATGCGTCAATGACCGCCGTGGCGGATCGTCCGGTACTGGAGTCGCCGGTCTCCCGCGGGAGGGACAGCCGCCGCATCCGCTCGGCAAGCACCTGGCGCTGCTGCAGGTTACCTTCCAGGGCGAGCGCCGTCGGCGGGCGATGTCTGCCTACGGGCTGGTGCTAGCCGCCGGCGTCGCGGCGGGCCAGGTGCTCCGGGGGTATCCTGGTCACCGCGGACCTGCTCGGTACCGGATGGCGGCCGATCTTCCTGGTCAACCTCCCGCCCGGGCTGGCCGTGCTCGCCTTCGCGTCCCGGCGCCTGCCCCGCGGGCGGCAGGCGGCAGGTGCGCGCCTCGACGCGGCCGGCGCGGGATGGCTGGCCACCGGGGTCCTCGCGCTGATCATCCCGCTGACGTTCGGCGCCGACGCCGGATGGCCCGCATGGTCGTGGCTGACGCTGGCGGCCGGCGTGGTTGCCCTGGCGGTCTTCGCCTGGCACGAGGCCCGGCTGGCCGGCAACGGGCGCGAGCCGCTGATCGACCCAGCCCTGCTGGCCCGGACCGGCGTCCGCAGCGGCCTGGCGGGGATCTTCACCCTGCACGCCAGCTACGGCGGGCTGCTGTTCACCATGGCTGTCTGCCTCTAGCATGCCCTGGCCGAGAGCCCGCTGCGGTCCGGGCTCACATTCGCCGGATACGCGGCCGGGTTCGCGACCGCGTCGATCACCTGGACCCGGCTTCCCTGGCAGTCGCGGCTCCCGCAAGCAGCCTTCGAGATCTTCGCCGCCGCCTGCGGCCTGCTCGCGTGGCTGACCAGCGCCGCGGCATGGCCCTGGCAGGCCACCGCGGTGCTCGTCGTCGCTGGGGCGGCGCACGGCAGCGGGTTCGACGCGCTCGTGCACCGCACCGCAGCCGGTGTCCCCGTCGACCATGCCGCGTCCTTCAGCGGCGTCCTGGCCAACATCAACCAGCTCGCCACCGTCACCGGGATGGCCGTCGCCGGGACCCTTTACCTGTCCGCCGGGCAGGCCACGGGGCTCCGGCCAATGCCGGTGGTGCTGCTCGCCCTCTCCGCCGCCCTCGCGGTCGCCGGCGGCGTGGCGGTAGCCCTCCACCGCGCCCGCCGCGCCGGGCTTGCCCGCGACGAGGGCGCACAGGCCAGCGGTGACCGCCGCGGGCCAGAGCGCTAGTAGCATCCCAGGGAACGTGACTGACGCGGAGGCGGGGATGGACGACACAGACCGTGACCTGGACCTCGCCGTTGAACTGATCAACACCTACTGGGTGCTGGCCAGCCCCCCCGACCGGCTCACCGACATCAGCGTCTACCAGCGCATCCTGGCCGACGCGGGCGAAGACACCCTCGCCAGCCAGCTGCGCCCGGACGATCTGGCCGAACTGCGCGCGCTGCGCACCCAGCTCGAGCCGGTCTTCACCGCCGGCAGCGTCGAAGCGGCGGTGGCCGCCCTGAACCCCATGCTTCGCGACGCCGCGGTCACGGCCTGGCTCGCGCCCGGTCACGGCACGGCCCGATGGGACCCTGCCGCGGGGCAGCAGGGCATGACTACCTTGCGCACCCGGCTGCTCGCCGCCCTGGCCGCCCACCTCGTCCGCCACGGCACCACACGCCTGGGCGCCTGCCAGGCCGCCCCATGCAACTGCGTCTATGTCGACCACAGCCGCGCCCGGACCCGCCGCTACTGCTGCGACCAGTGCAACGACCGCGCCGCGGCCGCCGCCTACCGCCGCCGGAAGACCAGCTGAGCCGCTAGTCCCTGGGCGCCCGCCGAGCGGGCAAGAGCCCGCTTGATAAAGAACTTCATGCCGCTTGCCGGGCGGCCGGGTCCGACGGTTTGCGATCGCCGCCCCAGCGCTGGATCGGTGACCGGCCGGCTTCGTAGCGGGCGAGCCTCCTGGTCATGATGAAGACGGTGGCCCAGTAGACCACGGCCTCGTGGTTCTCGGTGCAGCGCTCGTGGTCACGCACGAGCCTCCGCCATCTCATCAGCCAGCCGAAGGTCCGCTCGACGACCCATCCGCGGCGGACGATCTGGAAGCTGTGCGCGCTGGTGCGCCGGGCAACCTCGACGGTGATGGCGGCGACGGTCTTGACCCACCGGGCGAGCGGGGCACCGCGCGTTGCCATACGCAGGATCGACACGCCGTTGACGCCGTCCAACCCGGACCTTAACTAACTACGTGGCCTTGGGGCTAGGCCTGGGCTAGGCCGCCGGTCATCATTCCGCGCCTCGCCAGCTCGCTGACCTTGACGGAACGGATCTGGCCGTCGCGTCAATACTTACTCGTGGGCGGGAAGCAGGCGACCGGGGCCATCGCGGCACGGGAGGACTTCGAGGCCGTGTTCCGGGAGCACTTCGCCCCGGTGCACCGGTTCATCGCGCGGCGCGTGGGCAAGGCCCTGGCCGAGGACCTGGCGGCCGAGGTGTTCGCGGACAGCGTACCGGCGGCGGGCCGCGTACCAGCCCGAGCGCGGGTCACTGCGGTCCTGGCTGTACGGGATCGCCACCAACGTAGTGCGCGGGCACTGGCGGGACGAGCAGCAGCTACTTGAGCTCGACGCGCGAGTAGCGCATGACTGGCCCGGGTCGCTGCCCGGGGCCCAGTTCGCCGACGCGGCCGACGAGCGGGTGATCGCCGCGACTTTGGCGCCGCGGATCGCGGGGGCGCTCGCGGCGCTGAACCGCGAGCAGCGCGAGGTGCTGCTGCTGCACGCGTGGGCCGATCTCAGCCACGAGGAGATCGCCGCCGCGCTCGGCATCGCGCAGGGCGCAGCAGCGGGCCTGGCCCAAAGGCTACGGCCCCGGCCCGCTCCCCGACGTCACCTGCGCGGACGCCAGCCACTGCGCGATGATCGGCTTCGTTGAGCGCAACGGCACAGAAGGCGAACAGTACGGCTACACGTCGGAGAAAGACGCCGTCCAGTACACCGTGATCGCGTTCTCCTCCGACGGCGGAGCGACCTGGACGGCCAGCACGCTCCCGCACACGATCCCCTACCCGATGATCGACGCCCTGACCTGCCCGACCACGCGGACCTGCTACGGAGCCGGAAGCGATAACATCGCCCAGCGGATCGGCAATACATACAACGGGTCATCCCCGGTCGTCGCCATCACCCACGACGCCGGCCGTACCTGGCAGCGGGTCACCTTCGCCGTCCCCGCGAAGGTGCCTTGCGGGATGCAGGGCGACTCGTTCATGGACATCGGCCAGATCCAGTGCCCACAGCCGGACGCGTGCATCGCGATCGGCGTCTCCGACCAGGGATCGACGTCCACGCCCATCTACACCAACCACGGCTGATCACGCCGGCTGCTCGGGATCTTCAGCGGCAGGGCGGCTCCCGGACGGTCATGGGCGGCGGTCGCTGGCAGTGGCTGCCGGATCATCGATGTGCGTCGAGGAGGGTTATCGACAGTTCCGGGCTCTCGACGTGGGCGTTGTGACCGAGGCCGGGGAGCGTAACCGTTGGGGCACCAAGCCGGGCTAGGTGCCCGTCTGTATTCATCGGGTCGTGCTCGCCGCGAGCCAGGGTCACCGGGGCCTGCGACCGTGCCAGCAGTTGCGCCATATCGGGCGCCCCGACCGCGAGGGCACCCGGGTCCATGGCCACCCCCCATCGCCCGTCCTGCTCGCGCAGCCCGGCGTCCACAGCTGGATCATCGGCGGGCAGCAGGCCGGTCAGACCGGATACCCGCAGGTAGCGGGCGGCAGCCTCGTCACGCGAGGCGTACCAGGCCGGCGGCCGGCGGGCCGCGGCCTGAGCCCGGTCCAGATCCTCATCGGTCCACACAACTTTGATCCCCAGGCCGATGACCGCCTGCACCGGCACGGGGAACCTGCCGCTGGCCAGGGCCAGACCGACGACGCCGCCCAGCGAATGTCCCAGCACGACGATGCGGGCACCGGGCGGGACGATACCGGCGACCGCGGCAGCGAAGCCGTCGAAGGTATACGCGGCCAACGGCGGCGAACCGCCATGACCGGGCAGGTCCGGCGCTAACCAGCGCCCCGGCCACCGCCGGGCGAGCAACGGCCACCACCCATCCCAGACGTCGCCAGTCGCGCCAAGGCCGTGCAACAACACCAAATGCGGCTCCCCGCTGCCGCCCTCGTGAACCCGCAAACCAGCCTCCATAGCCGCAGTCTGCCACCGCGCACGGCCCGAGGCCGCCCACGCGGGCACCCGGCATCGCCTGCTTGCGCAGCCGCATCGGCTGGCTAGAGTCGGCAACAGCAGCAACGGTGGCACGCAGCGGCGTGGCGCTCGCGACGTTTGTCGAGGGGTTCCTGGGGCGGCAATGACACTGGCCCGGTCTGCCCGGCCTGAAACTGAGATCGTATTCGATCCTGCTACCTACGTCGAAGGCGTGCCGTTCGAGGCCCTGGCCCGGCTGCGAACAGAGACCCCCGTCGTCTGGGTGGCTGAGATTCCCGTCCTGGGCTGGCCGGCAGGCCCAGGGTTCTGGCTGGTGCTGCGGCACGCGGACGTCGAATCGGTGCTGGCCAGGCCGCAGCTGTTCTCTTCCTCGCTGGGAGCCACGCAGATCCGTGACCCGGCGACGCCGCAGGCGCTCGGCAACGTCCGGCAGATGATGCTCAACATGGACCCGCCAGATCACTCCCGGCTGCGCCGGCTGCTGAGCCGGTCATTCACGCGGCAGGCGGTCTCTCAGCTTGAGGACCGTATCCGCGGTCATGCGCGGGCCATCTGCGACCGGGTGTTCACCGGCCCGCGCGGTGAATGCGACTTCGCCAAGGACGTGGCCGCGGATCTGCCGCTGCTCACGCTGGCCGACGTGCTGGGCGTGCCGCAGCAGGACCGCTGGCTGCTCTTCGACTGGTCCAACCGGGTGATCGGCTACCAGGACCCCGACTATGCCTCCTCGGCCGAGTTCGACCCGGCCGCAGGCACGCCCATGGCCAGGCAGGCGCTGGCGCTGCGGCCGGTGCCCGGCAGTGACGGCCGGATGCCCGATCCGCGGACCCGCGAGGGAATGCCGGACCTCTACGCCTACGCCCACCTGCTGGCTGACGACAAGCGGCGCCACCCTGGGGATGACGTGATGTCGATCCTGCTGGCACAGGTGGACGACGACGGCGGCCAGGTGTCGGTGGCTGAGTTCGAGAACCTGTTCTGGCTGTTCGCGGTGGCCGGGAACGAAACGCTGCGTAACGGCCTGCCGGGCGCGTCCATCGCGTTGCTCGAGCACCCGGGCGCACAGGATGACCTGCGCGCCGATCCGGCGTTGATGCCCGCCGCGGTCGAGGAGATGCTGCGCTGGTGGACGCCGGTCATGACCTTCCGCCGGACCGCGTCCGCCGACTGCGAACTCAGCGGGCAGCGCATCGGCGAAGGAGACAAGGTAGTCGTCTCATTCACCTCGGCCAACCGCGACGAAGCTGTCTTCACCGGCCCCGACCGCTTTGACATCCGCCGCCACCCCAACCCGCATCTGGTGTTCGGGCACGGCCCGCACTTCTGCCTGGGCGCCCACTTCGCCCGCACCCAGATGCGCGCGCTATTCGATGAGGTCCTGGCCCGCACGTCCTCGCTCAGATGCGCGGGCCAGCCGTCTTACCTGCGATCGAACTTCCAGCGCGGCGTCAAGCGGCTGCCCATCAGCTGGACCGCATCAGCCATACGGCGTCCACACCGATATGGTGAGCAGGCTTGAGCACAGAGCGTGACGTAGAGGCGTGGGCTCCCTGGCATGCGGCCAACGCCGGATCGCCGATTTTGCGCGGGCGTCCGGCTCGGTGTTCGGTCGTGGCAGAGCGTTCAGATCGGCCGATACGATCGGGCCATGAGGTTCGCGATCGCTATCCCGCAGTTCTACGCGGACGGCGAGTTCGATCCGGAGGCTTTCGGTGCCTATCTTGCCCGCGCCGAGGAGCTCGGTTTCCACAGCGCCTGGGCGCAGGAGCAGACGCTGGGTTCGTGGCCGCAGCTCAGCCCGCTCGAGGCGATGACCTTCGCCGCGGCGTGCACTGATCGCCTGCGGCTCGGCTGCGTGGTGTTCGTGTCCACGCTGCACAACCCGGTGCACCTCGCGAAGGCCATTGCATCGCTGGACCAGCTCAGCCGCGGCCGGATCGAGGTGGGGGTTGGCAGCGGCGGCCCGATGCGGCCGTTCGCCGCGTTCGGCCTCGAGCCGGGCCGGTACGTGGCGCGGTTCACCGAGGGCGTCGCGCTGATGAAGGCGCTGTGGACCCGGGAGCGG
>Ga0209648_10000784_pt1 | contig 24949 bp, 31 predicted proteins | sample GraSoi2013_115cm_FD_185830 | JGI IMG/M metagenome (GOLD analysis project Ga0209648, IMG submission 185830) | Grasslands soil microbial communities from the Angelo Coastal Reserve, California, USA - Sample 9_17_2013_115cm (SPAdes) (version 2) | ecosystem: Environmental > Terrestrial > Soil >... | reverse complement strand
TCGCGGCGTCGGTGCCGTTCTGGATAAGGAGGAGCTAGGAGGCGCACACCCTATCGCCACAGCTATGCCACCGCGGATGACGGTCGGTGGTGATGACTTCGCAGGCGAAGCGCCAGCGCTACAAGCAGGACCCCAAAGAAGTTCGCATAGGCTCCAAGCATCCACAGCAGCGTGAGGAGTCCCGCCCCGGGCCAGAGGATGACGAGAAGGCCGAACAGGACGGACAAGACGCCATTCAGGACCAATAGCCACTCGCCATGGGCACGATGGAGGTGAACCGCCGCCACAATCTCCAGGATGCCCGTCACGATCCCCCATCCGCCGATCAGGTAGAGCAAGGCCAACGCGGTGAGGGCGGGCTGCACGAACGCGACCACCCCGGCGGCAATCCCGGCGAGTCCCTTGAGAACTGGGGACCACCACCGCTCATGCCGCTCGGCTGCACGGACACCGGCGATGATCGCCAGCACCCCATCCACCAGCGCATAGGCCCCAAAGAGGGCGACCAACACGGCCAGCGTGACTCCCGGGAGCACGACCACCGCGACGCCCAACAGAATGGCCAGGACACCGCGCAGGGCCAGTGCCCACCAGTTTCGCAGCAACACGGTTGCCATTGGCCGGCTCCTTCACATGATATGGGGATGTGGACTACCGATCGGTGCGCAGCAGCGCGCGATGACGCATGGGCGTGTTGTGGCTGTGTTCTTCCGAGGGCTCTCAAGAGACGTGGAGGCCGAGGCGAGCGGAGCGGCGGGGCCCGAGGACCGCCTACGAGATCCCTCGAAGGTAATCATCGCATCACCCGAGTTCGGGTTCGGCGAATTCGCCGCATCGTCTGGGGAAACCTAGACCAGCTCAAGTTTGACCTGACGGCCTATAGTGTGTCGCCACGCGGACGGAACTCAGCGCGGCTGCTTCAACTCGATCTTCGCGAGGATCCTCACGAGTTCACCGAGGCTGACGGCAATCTTCCTGAGTTCCCCGTGGATCTCGTTGAGCACCACATCGGTGTTGCCGAGTGCCTTGCCTGTCATCGGGTCCGTTGGCATTCGCGTCCTCCCCGCTTCGTGATAGCTCCATGGAGGCCCCCCAGGCCATGAACGGGAGTTGCTCGGCGTCGGCCTCCTCGAACCGGATCGAGACACCACGTGCCGCCGCCTTGCGCCGCGCCTCGGCGAGCATCGCGGGCGCGAAATCGACGCCGGTGACCTGATGACCGCGGGCCGCGAGCTCGAAGGCGAGGAAGCCGGTGCCGCAGCCCGCATCGAAGCGTGGCGCCCGCCGATCCCAATGGGCCGCGACCTGTTGCTTGACGACGTTCGTTCGGGGGGGCGTCATACGATGTTGTTCTGGGCGACTCGGTTCTACTCAATGATTTGATCCGCGCGCAGCAGCAGCGATTGAGGAATCGTCAGCCCCAGCCCCTTCGCCGTCTTGAGATCGATCACCGTGCCGAGCCTACGCTTTCTCGCTCTGGACATCTTCTTCACTTCGATTTCGCGACGACCCGCTGACGACCGGTTTCCGTAGGGTGCAGCGTAGACCAATCGAACTGGAAGTCGGCCACGAGTATATCTTGAGGCACGCCCGCGATTGTGCATCGCGAGCCGCCGATCGATCGCGTTCGTGATGCCGGTGTAGAAGGTCCCGTCGGCGCACTCGAGTACGTAACAGAACCACCGCTCCTTTCCATCGTCAACATCGCGCCTCACCTTGGGTGCGGCCACGTCCACCAAGCCCTCCCGATAGAACCTTCACTTCTTCCGATAGACGTTCAACCCGACCTTCTCCGCCCGGTCGGGGATGGAGACGCTCCCTTCGGTCGAGGCAATGATAGGTCAATCTTGATCGTGAGGATGTTTCCCTCGACCGCCATCTGCACGTTCTTCATAGGGGTCTCTCCTGGCGTGAATCGAGCTTCTGTTGGCCTGAGCGGGTCAGCTCGTCAGTCTCCCTGATCGGTCGCTATCGTGGCCCACGTGCCGACCTCAGCGCGCCCGAGCCTTCCGCCTCAAGTACGCCTTCCATGGCTTCCAGTAGTATTGCCCCCACCCGCGGGTGATGCTCGCGGCGTGCGCATCCGGGACATTCACATGCACCATCGAAATCCGCCCCCCACCCCGAACTCTGCTGAAGACCAGCACCAGGATCGAATCCAGATCCCCTTTCTTCCAGTTCGCGCCGCGCCAGGACTGCACGATCAGGCGCTTCGGCACGATCGCGAGGTTGCGCCCGCGAAGGTGACCGGCATGAGCCATAAACCGCCCGCCCACCCTGCGGCTCATTCCCGCCTTCGCCCCCGTGGCCGCAGTGTGCTTCCGCGAACTCAGGTAGATGTTGAACAACGTGTCGGGCGACGCACGGAAGCTCACCTTCTGCTGAATCGTCTTCGGCATGGCCCCTCCCAAGAGAGCTGTAATTGGTTATTCGTCCGGCGTCGGTGGGACGTCTCGTCCTCGTCCACCCAGTTCCCCTCTTCGGACCGTAGCAGTAAGGTCTCGGTCCAGTACTGCTTCACGTCCGGCTTCCAGTGGTCAATGATCATCTCGACCGGCATCCGGCAGCCTGGGCCTTCCTCGCGATAGGCGCGGAGTGCCGTCTTGGACGGCGGCGGGTGTCGGGGCGGATCTCCTGGGCTCGCCTTTTGCGACCCGACTGTGCGCAGCTACCGCTGCCTGGCCGGTGCGGTAGACACGCCCTGGGCCGTCTGACCGACGGGGCGGAAGAGGAGCCCTGACGTGGAGACCCGGAGCTCGAGCTCGCCAGGCCCTCGCGCTGAGAAGAAGGTCGCCGACCCGTACTCGGTGTCCACCACGCGCCCCAGGAAGGCGAGACTCCGGGCGAGCTGGAACATGTCCACGGGAGTGGGGCGCGAGAGGGCGAACATCCGCCGCGGCTTCGTCTGCTCGTCCTCGAGCCGGTCGTAACGCCCCGACACGCGGTCGAGCTGGTACGCGGTGTGGAGCCCCAGGATGTTGGCGAGCGGGTGCCACTTGACGATGTGCGCGTCCACGTAGAGGGCGTTGCCGGTGAGCTCGTAGAGCTCGCGCCGTCCGTCGGGGAAGGTGAACGTGGCCATGAACCGCTCTGGCCCGGACGGTCGCGTCACGATGGTCGCCGCCACCACCTCGCGCGTCAGGGCCCGGTACCCTTGCGTCGCCACGCTGAGGGTGGCGGCCAGCGCCGCCAGGGCCAGGCAGAGGATGGCGAGCACGAGCGCCAGGCTGGTCCCGATCCAGCGCCGCTTCCTCACGGCCGCCAGCGCCGTCACGAGCAGGACGATGCTTAACAGGGCGAAGGCGGCCATGACGAGCACCAGCGGCTCGAGCATAACATCACCCTAGCGTGCGCCGCGGCGCGGAGCAAGTCTGCGGGCGCGGCGACGCAGGGCGCGCCGGGCTCAGCGCGGCGAGCCTTGGAGCTCCTTCCTGACGCTCCGGTGGACGATCCGGTTGCCCTTGAGCCCTTCTGCGAGCTGCTCGAAGACCAAGTGGGCGAGCGAGACCGGGTCCTTCCGGTCACGCAGCTCGGTCAGGAGCGCAGCGACCTTTGGGTTATGAGGCTAGTATGTGCCGCGACGTCACCCAACGATCCTCCACAAGAACAGTCGCTTAGCCCGGCCCCGGCGGCCTCGCCATTGGGCCCCTGTTGGGGCTCGTTGGGCCCCGTTCACGGCCCTCACGAACGGGGGAGCCGGGACGTTTACCTAGTGTGAGCCAGAAGCGCTTCCAAGTGGACCGGCCGGGAATCGGAACGGTCTCAGCAGGAGAACGTCGCATGCGCAACGTGGTAAAAGCGACACAGACTGATGCGGTCGGCATCAACACCCGTGTCGGGATGCTCGACTGGACCAGCGTCTCGACGCACCTCGATGACCATGGCTGGGCGATGGTCGAGAAGCTTCTGACCGCCGACGAGTGTGAAACGATCGCCGGTCTCTACGATGACGACGGCCGGTTCCGGAGCCATGTGGTCATGGCGCGGCACGGCTTCGGGCGGGGTGAATACAAGTACTTCACGTATCCGCTGCCGGACATCGTCGCCGATCTTCGCAGGGCGATCTATCCGAACCTGGCGCCGATCGCCAATCGCTGGAACGAGTCGATGGGGATCGATGTCCGCTACCCGGACGCGCATGCCGATTTCATCACGCGCTGCCACAAGGCGGGGCAGACGCGGCCAACGCCGCTCCTGCTGCAGTACGCCGCGGGCGACTACAACGCTCTCCACCAGGATCTCTAACGGCGAGCATGCCTTTCCGCTGCAGATGACGATTCTGCTGTCGGAGCCGGAGCAGGATTTCACCGGCGGCGAATTCGTGCTGACCGAGCAGCGCCCACGCATGCAATCGCGGGCCGAGGTGGTGCCGCTCCGTCGGGGCGACGCCGTGGTCTTCGCGGTGCACCACCGCCCGGTGCAAGGCACGCGCGGAACCTATCGCGTCAATCTTCGGCACGGAGTGAGCCGGCTGCGATCCGGCCATCGCCACACCGTGGGCGTGATCTTTCACGACGCGAAATGATCCGCGATTTGTTCGAGGAGGACGTGCGGGACGTGCGGCTCGCGCCGGGAGCGATGTTGCTGGGTGGGTTCGCGCGGCGCTTCGAAGCGCCGTGCGTCACCGCTCTGCGACGGGTCGTGGAGGTCGCGCCGTTCCGCCACATGGTCACGCCTGGAGGTCATCGGATGTCGGTCGCGATGACCAACTGTGGGGCAGCCGGGTGGGTCACCGATCGGACCGGCTACCGCTACGACAGCCATGATCCGCAGACCGGGCGTCGCTGGCCGGCCATGCCCGACGTGTTCGCGGACCTCGCTGCCCAGGCGGCGGCGCGGGCGGGCTTCGACGGCTTCGCGCCCGACGCGTGTCTCATCAACCGGTACGAGCCCGGGGCGAGATTGTCGCTGCATCAGGACAAGAACGAGCGTGATTTCTCGGCCCCGATCGTGTCCGTCTCCCTCGGACTGCCGGCGGTCTTCCTGCTCGGGGGATTGCGTCGAGCCGACACGCCGCGCCGCGTGCCGCTGGCTCATGGTGACGTGGTCGTCTGGGGCGGCCCCGCCCGACTTCGCTATCACGGCGTCCTGCCGCTCGAGGCGGGACATCACCTCCTGATGGGTGGCCACCGCATCAACCTGACGTTCCGACGAGCGGCCTGATTCGGCCGACAGAGTGAGTGACTCGTGGATAGACGACAACTTCTGAAACGACTGGACGAGGCGTGGGTGGCGTTCAACGAGTCGTACGCCGGTCTGTCGGATGTGCAGCTGGTGGAGCCTGGTGTCACCGGTGCCTGGTCGGTACGCGACATCCTCGCGCACGTGACCACGTGGGAAGAGGAGGCGCTGAAGCACCTGCCGCTCATCCTGAAGGGCGGCACGCCACCGCGGTACTCCGTACGGTACGGGGGCATCGACGCCTTCAACGCCCGCATGACGGAACAGAAACGGAGCCTGTCGCTGTCCGAGGTCCGCGCGCAATTGGCGGCAACACACGGCCGGCTCGTCGACTTCATTCAGAGCGCCCCCGAACACCAACTCCTCGGCGAAACCCGCTTCCGTCATCGATTACGGCTCGATACGTATAGCCATTACCCGCTCCACGCAGAGGCGATTCGGCGATGGCGACAGCGGATTTCAAACGAGGCCGCGTAGTGTGAGTCCACCACCCTTCGAAGAGCTGGTCGCCGAGCACGGACCGACCGTGCTGCGCGTGTGCCGCGCTGTTCTGGGCCCGGCTGACGCCGAGGACGCGTGGTCGGAGACGTTCCTGGCTGCGCTCGACGCGTACCCGCGGCTGCGCCCGAACAGCAACATCGAGGCGTGGCTCGTGACGATCGCGCACCGCAAAGCGCTCGATCATGTGCGCGCGAGATCGCGCCGCCCGATCCTGACCGACAAGCTGCCGGAGCCCCTCGCGTACGAGGGCAGTCCCGGGGGCTGGGAGTCCGGCCTGTGGGAGGCGCTCGAGGCCCTTCCCCTCAAGCAACGACAGACAATCGCCTATCACTACCTCGTGGGGATGCCCTACGTGCAAGTCGCGCAGATCGTCGGCGGCAGTCAGGACGCCGCCCGACGAGCGGCGGCAGACGGTATCGCCACGTTGCGAAAGACATTCCCGAAAGGAGAGTCCCGATGACGAACGAGCGGTATCTGTTCGCCGCGTTGCCAACGATCGACGACGAAGTCAACCGCAGGCTGCATCGGCGCCTGGTGGACGCCGCGAACGCCGCGGGTCTTCTCGACGTCGCGTACCGCACCATCGACACCCCCGTGGGCGCCTTGCTGTTGGCGGCCACCCCGAAGGGCCTGGTACGGGTCGCGTACGCGAGCCAGGACCACGACCTCGTGCTGGAAGGCCTCGCCCGCGACGTGAGCCCTCGCATCCTGCGAGCGCCCGCGCGCCTGGACGGCGTCGCGCGGGAGATCGAGGAGTACTTCGCCGGGCGGCGCCGCACGTTCGACGTGCCGCTCGACCTGCGGCTCTCGCACGGCTTCCGCCGCACGATCCTCTCGCACCTGCCGGAGATCGGTTACGGGAAGACCGCCAGCTATGCCGCGATCGCGAAGGCGGCTGGCCACCCGAAGGCGGTTCGCGCTGCGGGCAGCGCGTGCGCCAGCAACCCCCTGCCCGTCGTGGTGCCCTGCCACCGCGTCGTGCGGAGCGACGGAACGATCGGACAGTACGTCGGTGGCGTCGACGCCAAGCGAGCCCTGCTCACGCTGGAGGGGGCGGCATGACCGCCAGGACGTACACGCTGCTGGGCCCGGACCGGCAACCCTACCAGAGCGCAACCTCCGGCGCGCTCGGCGGCTACCGGCCGGGCCGCGTGTACGGCAGGCTCGACTGCCCGGCCGCGCTCCGGGCCATCGCGCGCGGCGGGTACGTCAGGAATCGCGTGTTCTTCGCCGACGAGCAGACCGCCGTCGCGGCCGGGTACCGGCCATGCGCCGTGTGCCTGCCCGACGAGCACGCGCAGTGGAAGGCAGGGGGCCTTTCGGAGGTGGGCGCAGCCGACAACCAAGGAGGGGCCGCTCGGCGCGCCGGCAGGCGGCGCACTCGCACGAGAGGTCACCGGCGAGCGAAGAGCGGATCCTCCGGGTGCAGGAGCGGCGTCCACTTGAGCCCGATGCGTGAAAGGTCGGGCGCGAGCACGTCCTCGCCTTCCGGTCGCACGCCGCGCTCGATCCACGCGACGAGATCGTCGAACGCCCGCTCGCGCGTCTCGCCGTCGAAGCCGCAGTGACTCGGCGCGCGGAACACGCGCTGCACCAGCAGGTGGTCGGTGCCGGCCGCGATCGCGCGGCGCCGGTACGACTGCTCGAGACTCAACGGCACCCACGCATCACCCGTTTCGTGCAGTGTGATGAGCGGCACCGTGAGCCGGCCGGTCCGTTCCGCGTACACCGGATTCGCACTCGGTGAGCGCGCGTCCCTGGCCGGACGCAGCCGCCGGACGCGCGCGTTCAGCTCGTCCTCGGTGAGCCCGAGCCCGGGATCGATCCGGTACCGGATGTGGACGGTACTGGCCGCGCGCACGCCCGGCCTCGGCTCCTTTTCGACGTCAGGGTGCCGGTAGATCATGTTCGAGAGATAGCGCCGCTGCAGACCCTGAAGACGCAGCGGCAGATCGTGGCCGGCCTGATCGGCGCCCATCAGGTACTTCACGACGCTGTCGAACTGTCGTCCGCGCGCGGTGTACGAGCCGGGCATGCCGAGCGCCGGCACGACGCGCTCGTTGAGGACGCGCGCAAAGGCTTGCTCGTCGGGCGAATCGAGCAACGGGGCGCCTGAGATCAGCTCGGCCGCGGCGGTGTACGCGAGCAGGTAGTCCGCGATGCTGATGCCGTCGACGAGACCGCACTCGGCGAGACCGCCCTGATAGAGACCCGGCCGGAGCTCGAGCGAGCCCACGACGATATGGCCACCCATCGACTGGCCGTAGATGATCGTCCAGCGTGGCGGGCCGATCTCCTTCAGGAAAAGCTCACGGAGCGCGACGAGGTCCTCGATGAACAGATGGGGCTGATACTCGCGCGCGCGATAGCCAGAGGCGATCCACGCGTGACCTCCGGCGACGATGTGGCTGCCGAGGGGAGGGGCGGTGACCGCGCCCGGCCCCGGGCCCCGCTGGATCCCGTGCGCGAACACGACGAGACCGCCGCGCCAGTTCGCCGGCACTTCGATGAGGTAGTCCGCGCCGCCGAGCGCGCCGCTCCGGCTGATCGCCGCACGCGGCGGCTCGGCGCGCGGCGCGGCGGACCACGGCGCACGCAGCACGACGAGCGCGAGCCCCACCGCAAGCAGAGCGATGAGTGCACGCCGCGGCATCATGCCGCGCGTCCTCCTGGCACATCGACTGTCGCTGGCGCGTCGTCCCATCGATCCACCCTGGAGAGAGTACAACGCCTCGACGGCGCATGATGGCCGAAACCTCGACGGGTTCCGCAGGCTACTGCACCGTCCCCGTGAGGCTCCGTCTGCCACTCGCCCATAGGCCTATTATTTAACGGTCAGACTTCATGCTGTGAATCCTCGCTCCCGTTCACGACGTCCTCAAGTTGTGCTACAGAACCAGCGGAGATTGCGGAGGTCGTCGCATTCCTGGCCTCACCTCGGGCCAGCTACGTCACAGGTGCGATCGTCGCCGTCGACGGCGGGCGCACCGCGATCTGACGGAGGCAAGATGCTGCGCTCTGGCGGCGGCGACGCCAGCACGACGGCCATGCTCGCCTCGACCGACGCACAAGTCCTCACTGCGGACTACGAGTCTTGTTGGGGATATCTGCCCGGTGAATGCTGGGGCCGTGATGCATCGATCAAGGTCGTCGGAGGTTTTGCCAAATCGATCCCGGATATTAAGTTCGAGATCAAGGAAGTCCTCGTCGCCGGGAATCGTATAATCGTTCGCGGCGAGGTAACCGGAACGCCCGCTGGGGACCTGTTTGGTGTGCCGCATACCGGCAAGAGCTTCAGGATCATGGCGATCGACATTCAGACCATCCAAGACGGCAAGATAGCCAGGACGTACCACATCGAAAACTGGCTCAGTGCGTTGGGGCAACTCCGCGCCAAGTGAGGGCGGCTTGGGCGCTTGACCACTACAAAGGGACTCCGACATTCGCACGTCCGGTAACCGATTCCTGGGGGTTGTCTGGGTAAACGAAAGGGGTTAGCGGCTGCAACGTCCGCTAACCCTCGCGTCCGTGGGCACGTGGTGCACGCGGCTTCATCGGCGAATCCCGGCGGCCCCGACGGGCGTCAAGAGAAAGAGGAGGCGATCATGCGTGTCGTGCACGTCACCGGCGCGAAGGGCCCGTTCGAGCTCGTCAAGCGAGATATCCCGGAGCCCGGCCCGGGATCCGTGCGTGTCAAGGTCGAGGCCTGCGGCATCTGCCACAGCGACTTCGTGACGAAGGAAGGGATCTGGCCGGGTATCCAGTTTCCACGGGCGCCCGGACACGAGGTCGCCGGCATCGTCGACGCGGTCGGCCCCGGCGTCGCCGGCTGGAAAGCCGGCCAGCGGGTCGGAGTCGGCTGGCACGGCGGGCACTGTGGATACTGCAATTCCTGCCGGCGCGGGGACTTCGTGACCTGCCAGATCGCTCCACAGACGCCCGGGATCTCGTACGACGGCGGCTACGCCGACTACATGATCGCCCCCGCCGCGGCGCTGGCGCGGATCCCGGACGGGCTCTCGGCGGTCGAGGCCGCACCGCTGATGTGCGCCGGCGTCACCACGTTCAACGCGCTGCGGAACAGCGGCGCCCGGCCCGGCGACACCGTCGCGGTGCTGGGCGTGGGCGGGCTGGGCCATCTGGGCGTTCAGTTCGCGGCGAAGATGGGATTCAGGACCGTGGCCATCGCGCGAGGCGCCGACAAGGAAGCGCTGACTCGAAAGCTCGGCGCGCAGCACTACATCAACAGCCAGGCGCAGGACGCGGCGGCAGCGCTGACCAAGATGGGCGGCGCCCGGGTCATCCTCGCCACCGTCACCAGCGGCCCGGCGATGAGCGCCGTGCTGGGCGGCCTCGGCGTCGATGGCAGGCTCGTCATCGTTGGGGCTCCGGCCGAGCCGCTCGAGGTGCCGGCCCTCGGGCTCATCTTTGCGCGCCGCTCGATCGTGGGCTGGCCGTCCGGCACGTCGATCGACTCCGAGGACACGCTCGCCTTCAGCGTGCTGAGCGGGGTGCGTCCGATGACGGAAGTCTTCCCCCTGGAGCGGGCCGCCGAGGCCTACGAACGCATGATGAGCGGCAAGGCACGGTTTCGCGTCGTCCTCACGACGGGGTAGACTTTTCAGGGGCCGAACGTCCTTGACGCCCGGCTGTGACGGGTTCGTGCGCCTTGAGGAAGCGCCGCGCGTGCTCCACGACCTCGTCGATGTGCTCCTGCGAATCTTTCCAGGGATAGATGGTCACCTCGGCGTTCGGGGCGAGGCTGGCCACTTCCATCGCGACCTTGTACGGGTGCGCGGGCACGTCGTCAGGCGCTACCAACAGCGGCGTCTGGATGGAGCGCACGAAATCGCGCGACACGGTGAAAACGAAGTCGGCGCGGTTGGTGTACATGCTGGTGAGGAAGTCATGGACCATGTCCATCGTGACGTCGGGGCGCTTCTCGCAAAGCGCCGGCCCCCAGCCCTTGATGTTGTTCTGGTAGAAGAGGTCCGGGATCTCAGGCCTGAAGCCGCTGGGTTGCATCATCGCGGCCGCGACGACGCGCTCCGGAGCCCGCCGAATAAGGTTGTGAATCATCGGCCCGCCGATGCAGAAGCCCATGACCATGAACTCCCGGATGCCGAGGTGGTCCATCAGCCCGAGCTGGTCGTCGGCGTAGGCGTCCCAGGGGCGGTCGATCTCCAGCGGGCCGCTGGACTGGCCGGGGTTGGCGTTGCGCAGGTCAGCGCAGATACAGCGGAAGTCGTCCTTGTACCTTTCCATCGGGTTGAAGGGCGAGGCTGTCTGCCAGGATGAGAGGGCTGAATTGAGCCCGCCGCCCGGGATGAGTAGCAGGGGGAAGCCGGAACCGACCTCTTCGTAGTGCATGCGGACGGGGCCTCTGTCGTAGAACGGCATGGCGATTCTCCTCCCTCCATTCGCTTGTAGAACGCTCAGAGCAAAGCCGACCCCCTCAAAGCGGGTTTGGACCGACGACTTCCCAGCGGTAGCGCTCGCGGAGTTTGTTGCGTTCATCGTCGTTGATCGGGCCGGGGCGGTTCAAGAGCGCCTCGACGTAGCCGCCGGCGGCGGCCGGGGTGTAGAGAAACAAGACGCGGCCGGTTTCGCTGCCGGTGTTCTTCCAAGCATGCGGGACGTTGCGCGGGAAGAACGCGCAGGTGCCGGGCCCGCCGACGATAACATCGTCGCCGATCTTAAAGGTGATCTCGCCGGCGAGCACCCAGGCGACCTCGTCGCTGTCGCGGTGTAGATGGAAGAGGCTCTTGGTGCCGACGGGCGCGGTTTCCTCGAACAGCATGATGCTCTCATTGGTCTCGTGGCCGAGAAGCTTCAAGGCGGCGAAGCGGCCAGGCGCCGTCATGTCGAGATGCTTCCCGCCGCCCGCGGGTACGACAAAGCCTTTTGTTGCGCTCATGTTGGTCTCCTTCCCTGTGGCGGAATGAGGATAAACGCCGGCACCGTGAACATCAATGTACACGAGTCCCGCTCGTCCCGGCTCGATCTGCCCGCGCACCGATTCGACGCGCTCGGAGATCTCCACGGCCGCGGCATCCGCACGATCGTCGACCTCAGCACCGCTCGGCCGTGAGATCGGCCTGATCCTCGAGGTGGCCCGGCGCTCGCGCGTGCACGTGATGAGCCGCGCCGACTTCACCGCCGAGTCCTTGACGGGAGCGTTCCGGTCGTCCTCACCGTGCATGACCAGCGTCCGGACGGCGCTCGCGATGTGCAGCTGGCGGGAGGTATTCGGAGCCTACGGCGTCGACTCCGGCGAAGCGTTATGGCGGGGCGCCGAACCGATTCCTGGGTGAAGTCTGGGTAAACGAAAGGGGTTAGCGGCTTCAACGTCCGCTAACCCCTAGTCGTTGTTGGTTGCGGGGGCTGGATATGCTGAATGCTACTCGGCGCGCGAAACCTACGACATCGACCTCCAGTGAGCCCGTCTCGCGTGACGTTCCCCCGAAAACAAGGGTTCGATTCCCCAACGGGACGTGATCGAACTTACGTAATTCAAGTCCGCGATTTCATTGCACGGTGACAGGACTCAGAACGTCTCGGACACCCATTGGCCCCGGTGTGGCGCCGGATCAGTTCCCGGCCCCAGATACCTTTCAAAGTTCATGGCTCCGTCCTCGTCGAGCGCCGGCAGCGTCTCCGGACTCTGCCCGGCGCGGCGTCTTCGCGGCCGGACAGGTACGTCGCGACGATCCGCCGGTACGACGTCGCCCGCCAGCGGCGCATCCGCCCGCCGACGGGCTCGATCGTCGGGTGGTTGCCGCTCGCCGAGTTGCGGAAGACCGTCCGCGGGGCGATGCGCGTTTTGGGGTAGACGACCGAGCCGGCCGCCACCAGCGCGCCGGTGCCGACCCTCGCGCCGTCGAAGACAACCGCGTTGGCGCCGACGACTGCTCCGTCGCCCACCGTACAGCCGTGCAGGACCGCGCCGTGGCCGATCACGCAGCGGCGCCCGACGACCACGCGCCCGTGCAGGACGGCGTTGTCTTCGATGAGGCTCTCCTCGCCGACGCGGATCGGCTCGAAGTCGCCGCGCAGCACGGCGCCGAACCAGATGCTGGCCCGAGGCGCCACCGTCACGCGGCCGATCACGTGCGCCCCCTCGGTGACGAACGCGGACGAGTGGATGCGCGGGCGGTGACGGCCGAAGCGGATTCCGGGCCCGGCGATCTTCATCGCTTGTCGGCTCGCCGGCGGAAGGTCTGCTTCAGCCCGCCGGGCTTGAACCCTCCGCCCTCCCGCTCCACGGCGCTCCACCACTGGTCGAACTCCTCGCTACGCTTGCCAGCCACGTGGAGCAGGAAGTGGTGCTCCCACGAGCGCCCCTGCCCCATGAGGTCCAACGTGTCGTTGATGGACTTCTTGACCGTTCGCACCGCGAAGGCCGGCAGGGAGGCGATGCGATCCGCCAGCGCGTCCACCTCGTCTTCGAGCCGTCCGCCCGGCGCCACACGGTTCACGAGGCCCAGCCGGTGCGCCTCCGCCGCGTCGATCGCCTCGGCGGTGAACAGCAGCTCCTTGGCTTTGCGGGCCCCGATCTCCCATGGCTCGATGAGAAGCTGCACGCCGGCCATCGCCATCGCGACCACCGGGTTCGCGAACCGCGCGGTCTCGTCGCACACGATGAGGTCGCACATGCACGCCAGCATGAGGCCGGCCGCGACGCAGTGGCCGTGCACCTGGGCGATCGTTGGTGTCGGCAGGTTGCGGATGCGTAGCAGCTTGTCGAGGAACAAGCGGCGCTCCATGTCGACCCGGGAGTGATACGTGTAACCTCGCCGGTCGTAGCCGGGATACTCGAGGTCGTGGCCGGCCGAGAACGCGCGGCCCTCGCCGCTCAGGACGATCACGCGCACGTCGGGGTCGGCGCCGCCCGCCGTGAACGCCGCGTCCATCTCCTCGATCAGGGTCGGGTTCTGGGCGTTCAGCTTGTCGGGCCGGTTCATGCGGATCCGAAGTACCGGGCCCCGTCGCTCCACCTTGATCGCTTGGAACCCCATCGTCACTGCCTTCCCGCCCCGAGCTTCGCGATCAGCTCGCCGTAGGCGGCGAGCTGCCGGGGCCACTCGCGATAGCCGCACACCGGCCCGAGCACGACGTAGTCGGCACCGGCCTCGACAAAGGTCCGGACGCGATCGGCGCACACCTCAACGGGGCCGGCGATGCCGAAGCGGCTCATGATCTCCTCGCCCGGCAGCCGGTACACGTGGCTGATGTACTCGGCGCCCGCCGCCTTCGCCTGCGCGGCGTCGGGCCCCATGTTGCTGAAGAGGAACGCCCCCCACGTGAAACCCTGGGGCAACCGGCCCTCCTCGAGCAGAAAGCCACGCGTCCGCTCCGCCAGCCGCGTGAACTTCCGCTCGCTGACGAAGGCGGCGATCCACCCGTCGCCGTAGCGGGCGGCGCGCCGGAGCGCCGGGTCGGAGGTGCCGCCGACCCAAATCGGCAGGCTCCGCTGCACCGGGCGCGGTGAGATCGCCACGTTCTCGATGGTGAAGTGACGCCCGGCGTAGCTGAACCGCTCGTTGGAGAACAGCCCGCGGGCGATGTCGAGCATTTCGTTGGCGCGCGACCCGCGCTCGCTCAGCGGTACCCGCATGGCGCGGTACTCGTCGGGATGATCGCCACCGACGCCGACACCGAAGATCATGCGGCCGCCCGAGAGCACGTCGAGGCTGGCGACGGTCTTCGCGATCAGCACGGGATCGCGCAGAGGCAGGATGATGACGTCACTCGCGATGCGCACGCGCGAGGTGGCGGCGGCGAACGTGGCGAGCACGGTCGTGGCCTCCAGGATCGGCGCGTGCCACTGGATGTGGTCGCCGACCTGCACGGAGTCGAAGCCGACCGCCTCGGCGGCGCGGGCAAACTCCGTCAGCTCCCGGGCCCCGGGGACACCCGACGAGTACGCGCCGATGGCGATGCCGAAGCGGATCACGCTGAGCCTCCCAGGTACGCGGCCTTGACGTGGGGGCTCTCGGTGAGCTCGCTCGAGGACCCGCTCAGGGCGACCCGCCCGGTCTCCATCACGTAGGCGCGCGACGCGATGCCGAAGGCCATGCGCGCGTTCTGCTCGACGAGCAGCACCGACACGCCTTGCTCCCGGTTGATGGCCTGCACGATCCGTGCGATCTCGCGCACGACAATCGGCGCCAGACCGAACGAGGGCTCGTCGAGGAGCAGGAGCCGCGGCTCGGCCATGAGCGCCCGACCGATGGCCAGCATCTGCTGCTCGCCGCCGCTCAACGTGCCCGCCAGCTGCGTCCGCCGCTCGGCCAGGCGCGGGAAGCGGCGCTCGACCGCCTCGAGCGTGCGGCGGATCTCGGCGGCGGACCTGCGGCGATACGCGCCCATCTTGAGGTTCTCGAGGACCGTCATCTGCGGAAAGAGCCGACGGCCCTCCGGCGCGTGCGCCAGCCCGAGCGCCACGACACGATGAGCCTTCCAGCGGGAAATGTCGCGGCCGTCGAGCAGGATGCGGCCGCCGGCGCTCGGGACGAGACCGGAGATCGCGCGAAGCGTCGAGGTCTTCCCGGCGCCGTTGGGGCCGATGACGGCGACGACCTCGCCCTCCCCCACCCGCAGCGACACCCCCTTCACGGCGGCGACGTTGCCGTAGCGGACTTCGAGGTCGCTCACCTCAAGCACGGGATTCCTCGGCGCCGAGGTACGCCTCGATCACGGCCGGATTCGCCTGGATGTCCCGCGGGGTCCCCTCCGCGATGCGGACGCCGTGGTCCAGCACAGTGATGACGTCGCAGAGCCCCATCACCGCGCGCATGTCATGCTCGACGAGAAGGATGGTCTTGCCCTCAGCGCGAAGCGCGCGGAGCACCGCCATGGTGTCTTCGCTCTCCTGCACCGTCAGTCCCGCGAGCGGCTCGTCGAGGATCACGAGCTCGGCCGCCGTCGCCAGTACCATCGCGAGGCAGAGCGCCTTCTGGTCCCGGTGCGGCAGATTTCGGGCGCGCTGGTCCGCAACGTCCGCCAGACGCAGCGACGCCAGCAGCGCCTGGGCGCGGGCGCGGACCGAGCGCTCTTTGTCCCGGTAGGCGGCGGTCCCGATGAGCGTCGCTACGAACGCCGTCGCCGCGTACAGGTGGCAGGCGATGAGGACGTTTTCCAGCGCCGTCGACTCGCGGAACAGCGTCGTCGCCTGAAACGTGCGCGCGATCCCGCGCCGGCAGATCTCGGAGGGCCGGAGGCCTGACACACGCTCGCCCTTGAAGACGATCTCGCCCGAGGACAGCGGCAGCACGCCCGTGAGTAGGTTGAAGACCGTGCTCTTCCCGGCGCCGTTCGGCCCGATCAGGCCGTGGATCGTCCGTGGCGCGACCGTCATGGAGAGCCCCGTCACGGCCTGAAGCCCGCCGAAGCGCTTGCTGACGTCCCGCAGCTCAAGGAGCAACGCGCGCTCCTACGGTCGTCCCGGCGTTCGGGCGGCGACGCCGAGCGAGCGCGTGCGCGATGCGGCCCGGCAGCGACACCAGCCCCTCCGGGAACACGAGCATGACCACCATGAGCACCGCTCCGTAGACGAGGATTTCGTAATGGTGCAGCTCGCGGAGGAACTCGGAGGTGACCGAGAGCACGAGCGTGCCGACGACCGGGCCCCACACCGACTGCGCGCCGCCGATGACCGTGAAGACGACCAGCAGGACCATCGGCTCCAGGCCGAAGTCGCTCGAGTGCAGCACCTGGTGCGAGTGCGCGAAGAAGACGCCGGCCAGGCCGGCGAAGAAGCTGCCGAGCACGAACACCCCGAGCTTGTAGCGGGTGACGCTGACGCCGAGCGTCTCGGCCAACAGGTCGCGCTGGCGGATGGCGCTCGCCACCAGGCCGAAGCGCGAGTATTCGAGCCGGATCAGCACGGCGGCCGCAACGAGAAACAGCGCGTACATGAGCCAGTACTGCGCCAGCTTGCTGGTGAAGCCGATCGCGCCGCCGGTGAGTGGCAGCGGGTGCGGTCGCGGGATCTCGACGAGGCCCGAAGGGCCGCCGAGGTAGTCGACGAAAGCGTTGTTGAAGAACAGGCGTAGGACCTCGAGGAAGGCGAACGTGATCAGGAAGTAGTAGGGCCCGCTGACGCGGAGGGCGATGCGGCCGATCGGCACCGCGACGAGCGACGCCACGAGCGGCGCCACCGCCAGTGAGGCCCAGAAGGACCACCCCGCGCGCGTCACGAGGAGCGCCGAGGCGTAGGCGCCGATGCCCATGAACGAGATGTGCGCCATGTTGAGCTGGCCCGTGCTCATCTCGAACCGCAGGCTGAGCGTGAGCACGAGATTCATCAGCATCGTCGTCGCGACGTCGAGGTAGTACGAGTCGCGCGTGAGGATCGGGACGGCGACGCCGGCCACCGCGAGGAGGCCGAAGCCGAGCGCCGGCGACAGCCCCGGTCTACGCGACACCGAACAGGCCCCGGGGTCGAACGAGCAGGATGGCGATGACGATGAGAAAGCCGAGCATGTTGACGGCAGCGCTGGTCATGAAGAGCGTGCCGATGCCCTCGACGGCGCCGAGCAGCAGGCCGCCGAGGACCGCGCCGGGCAGGCTGCCCATGCCGCCGACGATGATGATGATGAAGGCCTTCACCACCGGCAGCGCGCCCATCGTCGGGCTGACCGCGAAGACCGGCGCCAGCAGCGCGCCCGCGGCGCCGGCGAGCGCGCACCCGACGCCGAACCCGAGCGCCGACACCGCCTCGATGTTGACGCCTTGCAGGGCGGCGGCGTCGGGATCCTGGGCTACGGCGCGCATCGCCTGGCCGGTGCGGGTGAACTTGAGGAAGACGTAGAGCGCCGCCATGAGCACGCACGCCGTCACGATGACCACGAGCCGCTCGCGCGAGATAATCAGGCCGAACACGCGGACGATGCCGGAGACCGCCGATCCCACCGACTTGTCGAGGACGCCGAAGGAGAGCTGCGCGGACGCCTGCAGGACCCAGAGCAGCCCGAGCGAGACGATGAAGGCATTGAGCGTCTTGCCGCGCAGGTGCCGGAACACCACGCGCTCGGCGAGCACGCCGGCCGCCCCCACCACCAGCACGGCCAGCACCAGGGTCAGGAAGTAGTTCACGCCGAAGACGGCGAAGGCATAGTACGTCACGAAGCCGCCCAGCATGTAGAACTCGCCGTGGGCGAAGTTGATGATGTCGAGGATCGAGAAGATCAGCGTCAGGCCGAGCGCTACGAGAATGTAGACGACGGCCAGGCCGAAGCCGTTGAGCGCAGCCTGGATGAGCAGTTCGATGGACATGAGCGCGGCGCGGGAAGCGGTCCGTGCCGCTCCCCGCGCTCCGGTCCGCGGCCTCGCCCTATTTCTTCTTCAGCGCTGCGGGAAGCACCTGGGCGAGGTCCACGACCTTGCCCCCGCGGATTTCGCTGATGATCAGCGGGTAGAGAAACTGCCGGTCGATGCCATAGGTCTCCTTGCCGCCGATGACCAGTGATCCCCACACCGTCTCGAAGCGCTCCCTGGTCAGGACCTCCAGGACCTTGTCGGGCTCAACGCTGCCGGCGCGCCGCATGGCCTGGGTGATGACGTCGAAGGCCGCGTAGTTCCCCACGGCGATCACCCCCGCCACCTCGCCGTACCGCTTCTCGTAGACCTCGCCGAACTTACGGACGGCGGGGCTGACGTGCTCGCTCTTGACGTTGATGTTGGCCGGGCTCCACACGCCCTCGGCCGCCTCACGGCCGGCCACGCTGATGATCGTGAAGGGGTTGATCCCAGCGGTCCAGCCCTTGGCGCCCGTGAAGCCCAGCTCCATCGCCTGCTTGAGGATCAGGCCTGCCTCCCCGGGCGGCGCCGCCGCCACGTCGAGCATGTCGGGCTTCTGGGCGAGGATCTTCGTCAGCACCGGGTAGAAGTCCTTGGTGCCGCGCTCGTAGTATTCGTCCGCCGTCACCTCGAACCCGAGCGCCTTGAGCGCCTTGACGACGGCGGTGTTGGTGTCCTTGCCGCTCGTGTCGTTCGGGGAGATCACCGCGACCCGCTTGATCTTCGGGTGGTTCTCCTTGATCCAGTGGTAGAACGGCTCGGCCAGCTCCCACTGGCTCAGGATGGAGCGGAAGGAGTACGGCTTCTCGGGGGCGAGGTTCGCGGTGCCCCAGCACACGAAGGCGAACATCACGTTGTTCGGCTCGGTGATCGTCTGGGCGGCATTGCATGTCGCGCCCACGGCGTTCCCGATGATGTACTTGACCTTGTCCTGGAACACGAGCTTGTTCGTCGCGGTCGCCGCTTCCGCCGCCTGGGCCTTGTGGTCGTAGGCGACGAGCTTGATCTTGTAGACGTCGCCGCCAATCTTCAGGCCACCGGCCTTGTTGATCTCGTCGGTCCGCATCTCGGCGCCCCGCTGCAGCTCGACGCCGTACGACGCCGCGCCGCCGGAGAGCGGGCCGAGCAGGCCGATCGTGAGCGTCTTCTCGGCCGCCGGCGCCGGCCCGGTGCCGACGACGGCGAGGGCGAGGACGATGAGGGTCGCGAGGCTGCGTCGTGGGGTCATGGATCTCCTCCTTTTGTCGAGGGAACGGCGCTCAGCGGAATCTGGGAATGACCGTCTCGCCGAAGAGCTGCAGCGCGCGCAGGACCCGCTCGTGCGCCGGGCCGTCGGGATGCCGGAAGCGGATCAGGAAGTAATCCGCGCCCACCTCGCGGTGCCACGTCTGCACCCGCTCGACGCAGTCATCTGGCGAGCCGAGAATGAGGCGCTCGAGCGAGATGCGTTTGAGGTCGAGGTCCTCCTCCTTCTTGATGTCCTGGTAGTAGGAGCCGTGCCGCCAATAGTACCGGTGCGTGCTCAGCAGGCCCGCCTCGTACTCGGCGATCGCCTGCTCGCGCGTCGGCGCGACGTAGCCCTCGCGGAACACGACCACCTTGTGGGGCCGCCCGCGGCTCTCCGCCGTCGCCCGGTACAGCGCCGCCCGCCGCTTGAGGCGCTCGGGCAGCTGGAAGGAGTCGGCGAGCAGGGCGTCGCCCAGGCGGCCCGCGCGCTTCATCGGCTCGTCGCCGAGCGCCGCCACCCAGATCGGCGGGTGCGGCTTCTGCACCGGCTTGGGTGTCACCATGATGTTCTGCAGCGTGTGGCGCTTGCCGACGAAGTAGACCTTCTCCTCCGTCCAGGCCCGACGCAGGATCTCGATGCCCTCCTCGAACAGCGACACGCGGTCGCTCACCTTGAGGCCGAAGGCGGCGAAGTCGCCCTCCTGGTACCCCTGCCCTACCCCGAGGATCAGCCGCCCCTTCGAGATGATGTCCACGACCGCGCAGTCCTCGGCCAGGCGGGTCGGGTGATAGAGGGGGAGGATCGCGATCCCGGTCCCGATCCGGATCCGCGACGTCCGCGCGGCGATGGCGGCTGCGAGCGGCAGGGGCGAGGGAAAGTAGCCGCTGGGCTCCTGGTGGTGCTCGGTCAGGAAGAATGAGTCGAAGCCGCATCGCTCGGCCTGCTGGGCCTCGGCGATCACCTCGTCGACCATCCGCGTGAGGTCCGCGCCCGGCGCCGGATGCGTGTTGGCCATCACCCCGAACTGGATCATCGGGTCCTCCCGCTATTTCGCACGGCTCTTGTCGAGCAGGCGCCGAGCCTTGCCCTCGCGCCCGTACGTGTAGTCGCGCAGACTGCCCGCCGCCACCAGCTCGACGGTGACGCGGATGCCGAGATCCGACTTGAGCCGGTCCTCGAGAATGCGGATCAGCTCCTCCTTCCGGGCCTCGATCCCGTCCTTCACCTCGACCTGCACTGTCATGTCCTCGCGGATCTCGAGCCCCGCGCCCCTCAGCTCGACGACGCAGAGCCACTCGCCCGTGGTGCGGTCGTCGGAGGTCACCGCCCGGACGCACGCCATCGGGAACACGTTCGTGCCGCGGATCTTGACCATGTCGTCGCTGCGGCCGAGGAAATGGTCCATCCGGCGCGAGTAGCTGCCGCAGCCGCAGCGCCGCTGCCCGTCGCTGACGATGCGGATGTAGTCGCGGAGGTTATAGCGGATCAGCGGCGGATGGTGGCGGTAGAGGCTCGTGATGACGAGGTTGCCTTTTTCGCCGTCGGGCAGGATGGCGTCGGTGTCGACGTCGGCCACCTCGATGATGAACATGTCCTCCATGAGGTGCAGCCCGTCCTTCTCCTGGCACTCGAACGCCGGCAACCCCACCTCGTGCGTGCCGTAGTTGTCGAAAACCGGGCAGTGCCACGCGCTTTCCATCATCTTGCGCAGGCTGCCGTCGAGATCGGGCCCGAGGAACGTGGCGATGAACCGCGTGCCCAGGCGCCGCAGATCGAGCCCCTCCTGCTGCGCGACCGAGGTGAGGTGCAGGAGGTACTCCGGGAAGCCCGCCCAGAGGTTCACGCCCCAGTCGAACGCGACCTCGAGCTGCCGCCGGCTCGGGGTGACGTTGCCGCTGCCCGTCGTGACGGGCGCAATGCCGGACCAGTGCAGGCAGCTGAGATAGTAGAACCACCCCAAGTTCGCGGTCGACAGCGTCGAGGGAATCTGCATGACGTCGCCCGGCCGGGCGCCTTGGATCCACAGCGCGCGCGAGCCCTGGATGCCCTGGATCTCCCACTCGAGCGGGGTGAAGAGCGTGGGCCGCGGCATCCCCGTCGTGCCGCCGCTGGACTGCAGCTTGATCGGCACGCGGGCGCCGTCGGCCCGCGCGAGGCCCGGGTGCTCGCCGAACGGGGGATGCGTCTTGATGCTGTCCTTGAAGTCCTCAACGGTGACCATCGGCAGCTTCGTCAGATCGTCCTTCGACCGGATGGCCTCGCGCCGCACCCCGTGCTGCTGCCACTTCTTCTGGTAGAAGGGGTTGCGCCACGCCCACTCGACGATCTCCAGAAACCGCCGGTTCTGAACCTCCTCGATCTGCTTGCGATCGAAGAGGAACACGGATTCCGCGTAGTCTCGAGACGGCGGATAGTCGCGGACGAGCTTGTCGAAGTCGATCGACCGGTAGTAGTACGGCACGGTCATACGGGCCCCCTTCGGCTCTGGCGGCACCGCGTCACGCCCGGCGCCGTCGGAACTTGGCGAAGTGCGGGGGCCGCTTCTCGAGGAACGCGCGGGCCCCCTCCTGCTGCTCCTCCGCCCAGAACTCCGGCCCCGTGAGGTAGCGCCGGAGCTGGTCACCCTGCCCGAGCAGATCGCTGAACTCCTCCACGAACGAGGCCTTGAGGATGCGCAGGCACGTCGGCGACAGCGCCAGCAGCTCCGCGCACCACTTCTCCACCTCTGCGTCCAGCGTCTCCATCGGCACGACCGCGTTCACGAGGCCCATGTCGTAGGCCTGGCGCGCGGTGTACCGCCGCGCGAGCATCCACATCTCCCGCGCCCGCTTGGCCCCGACCACCCGCGTGAGGTAGCTCACGATCCCGCCGCACGCCGGGCTGCCGACCCGGGGTCCGTTCTGGCCGAAGATCGCGTGCTCGGCGGCGATCGTGAAGTCACAGAAGTAAGCGATGTGGTTCCCGGCCCCGACCGCGTAGCCGTTCACCCGGGCGATGATCGGCTTGGGACAGTGCGACAGTGTCTGGTGGAAGAGATACGGTTCGAGGATCTGCCGCTCCAGCCCGCCTTCCTTCTCCCAGTTCACGTCGCCCCCAGCGCAGAAGGCCTTGGCGCCCGCCCCGGTGAGAACGATCACACCCACTTCCGGGTCCGCCCCCGCGCCTTCGATCGCGAGCGTCATCTCTCGCAGCGTGTCCCCCGTGAACGCGTTGTACTGCTTGGGGCGGTTGATCGTGACCCGTGCGACCTGGTCGCGGACTTCGTAGAGGAGGTCGCGGTAAGCCATGTCAGCGCGACGCCGGGTGCGTGTTGCCGTTCGCGACGTTGAACCCGAGACCGGACAGCATGAAGCGGGCGAGGTCGCGATCGAGGTCCTTCCGCGCGACCTTTCGCCGGCCCAGGTCCCACCGGCGCAACGCGACGATGATCGGCAGGAAGGTCACGATGTTGGCCGCGACCCGGCTGTCGCCGAGCGTCACCTGGCCGCTCCGGGCGGCCTCGACGAGGATGCGCTCGAACATGTCGATGAACTCCGCCACGCGCGCCAGGATGGCGTGGAGCGAGCGGCGGTCGAGCGCGTGGCTCTCCCGGTAGACGAGGAGCACCGTCTCCTGGTGGTCATGCATGGCCTCGACGAGGATGTGCAGCGCCGTCGACACCCTCAGCGCCGGGTCCCTGATCCCTTCCACGGCCCGCGCGACCGCCTCCTGGTGGGCTCGGACCTTGTCGTCGCAGACCAGGTAGAGGATGTCGCCCTTGGAGCGTACGTAGTTGTAGATCGTCCCCTGCGTGAACCCCGCGGCGCGGCCAATCTCCCGGACCGTGGCGCCGTGGTAGCCCTTCCGCGTGAATACCGTGAGCGCCGCGCGGACGAGCCGTCGCCGCCGCTCGTGGACGAGCTTCCGGTCCTTGACGTTCGCCGATATGGGCCGATGCATACTGAGCGCTCAATCAGCGTGCGGGATAATGTCGCGGACCGGCGCCGATTGTCAAGACGCGGAGGATTCCAGCGTCGTTCTCCTCGCGTGTCAGGTTTCGGGCGTCTCTCTCTCTTTGTTCTCGTCCATGTCTCTCTCCTTGTCCTTGTCCATGTCTCCTGTTGCCGCTCGTCGGGGTGGCGCCCGACCAACCCCGTCCGTTCCCGATCGGGCGCGACCGGCGCGAGTGGACCTCGCTAAGGTCCAGCACGGTGGGCGAAGTTCAGGTGCACGATGCGGATGCGTCATCCGAGCCCGGCTGCTCGCGCGATCAGAAACAACCCTGCCCCGACGACGACGGCCCCGATGGCTCGCGCGACGCGCTCACCGGCCGGTGCGAGACGTTCGACGGTGATGGCCGCCGCCACGACAGCCATCGCGCGAAGGTCCATGACCCCGATGACCCAAAGGATCGCCATCAGACCGGCACAGCAGTGGCTGCAGTGGAGGCCGAGGCGCAGGCCGTGTCGCCAGGCCGTGCCGGCGTCGGCCGGCAGCGTACGGCCGCGCCCGGGTGCCTCCCGGCAGCACGCAAGGTGACGCGCCTTCCACGCGGTGAGCTGGAGGGAGCCGGCGATCAGGACGACCACACCGACCGCGATTGCTGCGGCGCGCGCCAGCGCCGGCTGCTGCATCTCGATCGCCGCCAGCGCGACGCCCAGCGGAAAAGCGGCCATTCCGAAAACGGTCCAGACGAAGAAGTAACCCACGCCCACGAGCGCGGTCAGCCGACCGAGGCGCGTCTCGCCTGTCCTGCCAACGGCCTGGCGGTAGCGCCACAGCATTGGGACCAAGGACGGCAGCATCATCGCCACCATCATCACGACCCACATGCCAAGGAACGACGCCGCGGCGCCGGGCCACGTCTGTCCGGGCATCCGCATCCACGCCATCGACATCGTCCAGCCGCCGGGCATCGGCATCTCGCCCATCGCCGACATGGACGCGCACCAGACGATCGTTACCGCTGCGCTGACAGCGAAGAGCAGCGCTGAGACGCCCAAAAACGCTTGCTGGGAAGCTCGCTCGGAAGCCATGCGTCGTGAGATCTCCAGTCCCGCGGTTGCGCCACGACAACCACGACTTCGCTCAGCCCTTGTTGTACTCGTCGTGGCGGCGCATCCAGACGCCCGTCTCGTTGCGCCCCCTGGGTGCGCGGTCGAGCCACTGGTACAAGCCCCAGAGGCCGTCCAGTCCGCGCGCATAGGTGGAATAGGCGTGGTAGACGACGCCGTCCTCGAGCGCGAACGCGCTCATGCCCGGCCGCTCACGCGTGTACGTGGCCGCGTCGGTTCCGGTCGTGGCCGCGAGCTCGGCGACAGGCCCCTCGCCGACGGCTTCCGAGACCGGTGTCACGTCCATCGCGTGGCCGCCGCGCCGGTAGTTGTATTCGATGACCCCCTCGCGCTGTTGCTCCTCGGTGAACCAGACGTTGAAGTCGAAGTTGAAGTCGCTGCCGAACGAGGACGCCCAGGGAAACGTCCACCCCATCCGCCGCTTGTACGCCTGCAGCTTCGCGAGAGGTGCCCGCGACATCGCCGAAAGCGTGACGTCGTGGTTGGCCAGGTGGACGACGAAGCCGTCGAACCCGTCCGCGATCGCCGAGCAGTGCGGACACCCTGCCGTGTAGTCGGGCCCGAACATGAAGTGGTAGATGAGGAGCTGCGAGCGCCCTCGGAAGAGGTCTGCCAGCGAGGCGCTCCCCTCGTCGGTCTCGAATCGATACTCCTTGTCGATCCGAACCCACGGCAGCTCCTG
>Ga0209648_10000783_pt1 | contig 24958 bp, 22 predicted proteins | sample GraSoi2013_115cm_FD_185830 | JGI IMG/M metagenome (GOLD analysis project Ga0209648, IMG submission 185830) | Grasslands soil microbial communities from the Angelo Coastal Reserve, California, USA - Sample 9_17_2013_115cm (SPAdes) (version 2) | ecosystem: Environmental > Terrestrial > Soil >... | reverse complement strand
CTCAATCGAAGAGGAACCACCGCCGAGAGGCTCGAACGCGAGCTGAAGCACCTAAGAATTTTATGCACGCGCTTCTCCTAAGCGCGTCGGGAGAGCTTTTGCCCTCTTGACACGGACTTATCATGGATGTCGGCAAACCGGAAGTTGTGATTTTCCAGCGCTAACGTCGGAGTGGTTCGTGATCCGGCACAATCACGGACTAGAGGTGCTTCACTCGAGAACTTGGATCTCGGGGTAAAGCGGAGAGGAAATGTTGAGCCGGGAAACACCCGCCTCCTTAAGGTACGCATCGAAAAAACTGCGCAGGCAGTACGCCGTCACGGCAAGCTGGCGACGCCCGTCAATTCCGACAATTCCCAAGATACGGAGTGTCCGCAACACGATATGGCTTTTCAGCAGAGCTCCATCATCGCTGAAGAGGAAATGGTTCGCGCCGCGAATCTCGAGGAACACCCGTTCATCAGGAGGCAGGCGATCGTAAATCGACCGGATGTCGGCCCCGACCTGACTGCTCTCGGGGCCGGACTCATCGCTGTGGTCGCTTAGAAGGAACATAAACGGCCGGTCGATGCCTGCTTGAATGACGCTGCCGTGGAGAGCGCCGTCCACATCGATGCCGGCCTTGCACCGGGAATCTTCATGGCAAAACAGCGCGGCTGCAGCCCCACCAAAGGAGTGGCCGAATGCTCCTATGCGCGTCATGTCGAGCCGTCCGGTGAACTTGCCGGATGCATCCGAGGCGTTCATTTGCTCTAAACGATCAAGGACGAACGACATGTCCGCGGTCCACACCGTCAGCAGCCGGTTAGCACAGCGGTCTCGCTCCTGCCCGGTGCTCTCAAGACAGAGTTCCGGGTTATTTTCCGGAATCCGCCTCATCACCCGGCCGTCAGGGAAAACAACGGTAAAGGAGCGGTAAGGCGCGTCGAAGCCCACGACGACATAACCGTGACTGGCCAGATCCTCGGCGAGCGTCGAGTAATTCCAGACTTCAAGAGAAGCACCCGCCCGCATGATCACCACGGGGTAGGATCGCTCCTGCGGTGACACCCCGGCGTTCCGAAGGCTGTGCGCGTGAACCTTCGACAGATCTCGCGTCAGAAATCCCAGCGGACCGCCGGCGGGTCCAGCCGCGGCGCGCATCTGAGCGGGCAGGTAGTCATCCATCACAGCCGATTGTCCAGGCGCCGACGGGTACCAAATCCAAACAAGGAGTTCGGGTTTGGTTCCCAGCACAGGCGCAAGCGCGTCCATTTTCGAGTCGTCGGTCCAATCATAGATAGCGCGGCCAACGGCGAAAGGTCCCGAGGGTAGCGGCAGTGTGAGTTCGCTCCCGCGCTCCAGCCAGAGCGACCCCGACAACGCGCCTAGCCCGAGAACGCCCAGAATCGCCAATACCGAGAAGGCTTTGAATATCCGGCGAGCCAGGGGCCGTTGGTTCATTGGTACGCTCATAGGAACCTCCGCAGCCCGTGATTCATAGCATGCAATTCAGTTCACTTTATATTGCAAAGTGCTTTCTTGTCAAGGAGGCTGGCAGGCAGGACGGCACTGAACTAGGACGTTCCACAATGGCGAAAGTTGACGCCCTTGCTGGAAACCTGTGGGGAACGCATAATTTCACTCGATCATCATGCCGGCTAAGCCTCTTCGCTTAATTCCTGAAGTTCACCGCGCCACGCACCGGATTGGCATCTACCTAAACAGTCTCGGGATCACTCAGGGGGAGGGCCATATTCTTTCGCATTTGGCCGCCGCAGGCGACTCGACCATCGCCGAGCTGCACCGCGCGCTGGCGCACCGCCGCTCCACGCTCACTAGCATCCTCGATCGGCTGGCCGAACGGCAGTTTATTACCCGCGAGTCCGATCCCGCCGACCGCCGGTCTTTTATTATCCGTTTATCGAAGAAGGGAACTGCCGTTGCAGCTCAGGTCCATCGTGAATTGGCCCGGATCGAGGAGAACGCTCTCAAAGGCGTAACCGGAAATCAATTCAGGTCCATCGTCAAAGTTTTGCAAACACTGGAAAAAACTGCAGACCGGGATATGCAGCGAAAAACCCAATAGGATCTGCTCTTTGTCGTCCGCCTTTGGCTCGGGCGCCTTCGGTTCGGGCGGCTTCGTTTCCTGGAACTTTTCGCCCCAGATGTATTGCGCGAACCATTTTTCGTTTTCTTCCATCACGGCGCGCTGCTGCTTCGGTTTGGTGATGCCGTGGCCGAATCCTTTGTACACCACCATTTTCACGGGAACGCCGCGGTCTTCCAGCGCTTGCCGCAGCTCGTAAGCATTGGGGATGGGCACGCGGCGGTCATTCTCGCCGTGCTGAATCAGCGTCGGCGTCTTGGCCTTTGCGATGTAGCTGATCGGCGAAGTCTTCTTATAAATTTCCGGATCGTCCCACGGCGTGGCATGCAGATACTGCGGGGTGAACGGCGTGATGTCCGTATTCGCGTAGTACGTCATCCAGTCGGAAATTCCCGCGCCGACGGAGACGGCCTTGAAGCGGTCGCTCGAAGCGGTGATGAACGCTGAGATGTAACCGCCCTGGCTCCAGCCCATGGACCCCACACGGTCCTTGTCCACCCAGCCCTTGGCGATCAGCGAATCAACGCCGGAAATAACGTCGGCATAATCGCCGACGCCGAGATTGCGCACATTCAGGGAGCGGAATTTTTCGCCGTAACCCGCCGAGCCGCGGTAGTTCGGCCGCAGCACTAGGGCTCCCTTGGCTACGAAGCGCTCGATCGGATAGTAGCGGTCTGGATTTTCGATGGGCTGATCGACTCCGGTTGGGCCGCCGTGAATCACCACCAGCAAGGGATATTTTTTCTTCAAGCTGAAATCGGGCGGGGTGTAAAGCACTCCTTCGATCGCCGTGCCGTCAGCTGACTTCCAGGAAATCACCTTACGATTAGCGAGTGCAAATCCTTTGAGCTGGTCGCCCATCGCGGTCAACTTCTTGCCCACCCAAGGAGCGACATTTGACGAATAGATTTCCGCGTATTGATTTTCGAGGGCCGCGCGGTAAGCCACTTGCTTATAGTCGCGAGAGAAAGAAAAAGAAAAGGACGCCAGGTGATCGGGCGCGCTCAGTTTTTCGACGGCTTTAGTCGCGGGATTCAGCCGGAAGAGATGGGCGTAGGTTTTCTGCTCCGCGGCAAAATAAATTCCATCCGGCCCCCAGCCGATGAGCCCCGCATCTTCGTCGAACGCGTCCGTTAAAATCTGGGGCGTGCCTCCTTCCGCGGGCACCACGGCGATTCTTACATTCGTGTAGTAGTAATATTTCTCACCCGCGGCTGTTTCGAAGGCGATCTTCTTGCCATCGGGTGACCACTTGGGATTGGTATCCGGTCCCGGCGTGCTCACGATCCTCTTCGCCGCGCCGTCGCTCACCGTCACTACGTATAAATCAGCGGTCGCCGAGGAAATCAGGTCCGGGTCTTTCTGCGCGCTGAAGGCGATGCGCGTGCCGTCCGGCGACCACGAAAAGTCTCCGACGCTGAATTTATCGCCTTCGGTCAAACGCTTCGGTTCCGCGGCGGGCGCGCTTCCGGCTGGAATTTCGATGGTCCAAAGATGTTCCATCTGGTAATCGGCATGAACGACGGAATACTCGCCGTATTTTTCCTTGCGGTCTTTCAGCGATTTGGGGTCGGGGTCGGTCGTCGAAAATGCTATACGCTTGGAATCCGGCGCCCAATCGAAAGCATTCACGTCGTTCTCGGTTTTCGTGAGTTGCTGCGCCTCTCCGCCGCCCGCCGAAATCACGTACAGCTGCTTCTTGCCTTCGGGCGTATCCTTGATTTGCCCGGGCCGGTCGGAAAGGAACGCAATCCATTTTCCGTCCGGGGACCACGCCGCATTGGTGCTTGATTTCTTTGCGGATGTCAGGGCATGGGATTCCCCTGTCGCGACGTCGACAATCCACAAGCTACGTTCGAACGCGTTGTCCTCCCAGTTGGCCTTCTGCACTTCGTAAGTGATGCGCTTGCCATCCGGCGAGATTTTCGGATCGTAGGCGCTTTTCCATTCCAGAGATTGGTCGATCGTTGGTGCAGTGGAAGCCGCCGTTGGCGCGGTCTTTTCCGGCGCCGGCGCCTGCGCCTCGGCCGTAACCACAAGCCAGCACGCGGCCAGCGCAACAAGAAGCAAAGACACCTTGCGCATCGCTCCATACCTCCGAGAGAAGTGAACTCAGTATTCGCGGTTCCAGGCGAGGAACCCAAGGAAAAGACCAATTCCCACAATTGCAAATCCCAGATAAACGTGCCATCCGTGCAGCATGGTAGCCGACACGATTGCCCCCAAGGCAGACAGAACCAGCAACAGGGCAGCCTTGCCCTTTGTGAGTTTCTTTTGTTCGACCACTCGTACTTCACTTCTCGCCGCAGCGAAGCCCACTCTGCTTCGAGGCGGCGGTTTTCCCCGGCCTTAAGTTCTCGCCAACTCGCGGCTCAGGTACGCAATCTGACCTATATGATGATACGCATGCCCCGCACAACGCATCAAAATCGTAAATCGATCTTTGGCCAACGGCTCGCGGTCCGCAGTATATTCCTTTCCCCAGTCTTCCGGCTTCTGTTTTCGAATCGTGGCCGCCACCATGTCAATGGTGCGGTCAAAGGCCCGCAGCGCCTCATCTTTGTGCGGCGGCTGTTTTTCCGTGAACTCGCGCTCCCGGTCGCGCACGTATCCGGTCTCCGCGAGGCGTGCTCCGATGTAATAGCTTAAATTGCCGGTCAGGTGCAGGACCAAGTGTCCCACGCTGTTTCCGTAAGGATAGGGCTTACGCCAGAATTGTTCATTGGAAAGAGGGTCCGCCCACTTGTGCAAATGCTGGGCGATATATTCATAGTAGGCCGCCAAGCCTGCAGCTACGGTTTCGTTCACATCCGCCATTAAAAAAGTCCCTTTGCAGCGATGTCACTGGTTATCTGGAAGAACTCCAGCGGCATCGGATTTACTCCCTATGCGGGAATGCAGACAATAGCCCGTCTCAGCAAAATGTCAAGGAATTCGCGCTCGTTCGAATCGTTTCAATCGGAACGTTTGTCCCGCGCAGGAAAAATGTAGCTTTGCATTTCTATACTCACAAATCGGAGCTGGACGCCCGTTTCATATTCCGCCGACGCAAAGCCGGAGTCTGCCGGGAAATCGTCGGGATCTACAAGCGAAAAAGTTGCGCCACGAAGAAAGAACCGCAAAATCCCGTCTTCTGAAAATGTGAGTTGCAACAAATCGTCCAGGCAAAGAGTTACGTGGGCATTCCTGACAGAAACTACACAGCCGCAGTTGGAGCCAAGCACAGCAAGCTTCTTGTTCTGCCTCCCCCAAATGCCAAAAGTGTTCAGCGCATCGGCATGGGAAATTTCACTCATTCGTGCACCTCAAGCTTTGCGAATCCCGGGGGCGCTGGCTATTCTAACCATGTAACCCCTCCGATGTCGTGCCGCTTTTAGCAGTTTTCGGTGTCAGCAGCTCAGGCGCGGTTTGCAATCCAGGTCATGAGACTTTGCTTGAACCGATTTTTTTCTGCATTTTTCCCCGCTGGCGTACGGCCAGTTTTTCCACAGTCTGTGGGTAAGGGGGCCTTCCGTACTATTGACCCTGTTACTGCTGGTTTCAGAAACTGAGTACAGGATGGCTCGCTACTCCGCATTTCTTGGGCGTCGCGTGGAGGTGCAATATCGCGCCGGCGAGATCCTGTTGCCCGCCTCCGGCACTTTCGTAGCCGATTCCGGCCGGTCGATTTTTCTCGAACAGAATTTCGAGCAGCGCGGGCAGCACAAGCATTTCCGCTGGGAAATTCCCTATCAATATTTGGTGCGCATTCAAGAAAAGCCCGACGCCGGAGTATCGGCGACCGGAGGTTCCGTTAGCGCCGCTCCCAAAGCACCGCCCGAAGGCCCTGTGGCCTCGGAACTTGAGCGCGAGCCTCGCAGCGCCGCCGCCGCGGCCGGCGGTGCTCCGGGCATCCTTCCACTATCTAATCGCCCCAAGACCGCCTGAGCGATTCGCAGATTAGGCATCTATCTGTTTCGGGGCCTTAATTCGGCTACAATCGTCTCTTCATTTTGCGTGGAATGCCCGCGCGTTTCGCGTCTGCCACCGTTGAGGAGGCTCCTCTTGAAACCTGCCATTGGTTTGATTGGTCTCGGGCTCATGGGACGGCCCATGGGAATGAATCTCTTGAAGGCCGGCTACACTGTCACCGTTTGGAATCGTACGGCTTCACGCGCCGATGAGCTTGTCGCCGCTGGCGCGAAGCTGGCCAAGTCTCCACGGGAAGCCGCTGCCGCCGCTGATTTTCTGCTCACCATGGTGAGCGATCCTCCCGCCCTCGAAGAAGTTCTGTGGGGACCGCACGGTGCCATACAGGCGCTGAAGCGCGGCGGCATCTATATGGACTGCAGTACGATTTCGCCCGGCCTCGCCCGCAAGATAGCGGCGGCCTGCGGCGAACGCGGTGTTCGTTTTTTGGACGCGCCCGTCACTGGCGGAGACTGGGGCGCGAAAAAAGGCGAGCTGGTGTTCATGATCGGCGGCGATGCCGCAGCGCTGAAAGAAGCCGAGCCCATTCTCGGCGTGATGGGCAAGAAATGGTTTCACCTAGGTCCGAACGGCGCTGGCCAGACCATTAAGCTTGCGATGAACATGATCCTCGCGTTGCAGGTCGACGCGCTGGCCGAAGCCCTGGCACTCACAACACACGCCGGCATTCAGGGCGAAAAACTCATCGAAGTCCTGCAATCCAGCATGGGGCGGTCCGGCCTGCTGGATGTCAAGGCTCCCAATCTCCTCAAGGGAGAATACGCTCCGAGCTTCCCGTTGCGCCTGATGCACAAGGATCTCGGTTTGGCACTGGATCTCGCCAATCAGCTTGGTGTCGCGTTGCCCGCCACGGCGGCCGCGCGCGAAACGTACAACTACGTCAAAGGTGCCGCTAAGGAAGACCTCGACTACTCCGCCGTGATGAAATTCTGGAAACACTGACTTAGCTGGATCATCGAATTTCCTGGCATTTTTCGCATCGAGAAAGAGGTGCTTCTTGAAAATCGGTTTCCTCGGTCTTGGCGACATGGGCCGGGCCATCGTTCCGCGTTTGCTTGCCGCCGGCCACACCGTCACTGGCTGGAATCGCACCAAAGAAAAAGCGGCGCCCATGTTAAAGCTCGGCATGCTCTGGGCGGACTCGCCCCGCGAAGCCGCCCGCGAATCGGAGATCGTTTTTTCCATCGTCACGGACTCCGCTGCGGTCAGTTCCCTCGCTCTCGGTGAAAACGGAATCATCGCCGGTTTGCACAGAAACGCTGTCTACCTGGACATGAGCACCATCGACCCTGACGCCAGCCGCGCCGTCGCCGCCGAATTCTCCAAAGCTGGCCTAACCATGATGGATGCTCCCATCTCCGGCACCACGCTCACGCTTGCGAAAGGCAACGCTTCGCTCATGGTCGGCGGTGACAGAGCTGCATTCGAGCGCGTCCAGCCCGTCCTCCTCTCCATCGGCCCGAAAGTCATCTACATCGGCGCGCAAGGTTTGGCCGTGCAACTGAAAGTCGCTCTTAATATGACGCTGGTCATCGAAGTCATCGGTTTTTGCGAAGGCATTGCCCTTGCGGAAAAAGGCGGCGTCCCGCGCGAAGTCGCCGTGGATGCTTTTCTGAAGAGCGTCGTTGCCTCCCCCGTCCTCAACTACCGCGCTCCGCTCATTCTCGAAGGGCACATTTCCGATGCCACCTACGGCAACGTCAATCTCCAGCAAAAAGATATGCTGCTGGCGCTTGATTCCGGCCGGAAAATGGGCGTCCCTGTCCCGCTCGGCGCGACCGCCAATGAAATGTTGAACGCTTGCCGCGGCCTCGGCCTCGCACATCACGACTTTGTGGCCGTTTACGAGGTCTACCGCCGCATGGGAGGAATGTTGAAATGAGGCCCTACCGCACCAATCTCCGCGATGTCCCCAAAGTCGGCGGGTTGTCGCGCGACGAAGGGTGGATCAACATGCAGGTGCAGTTCCTCATCGATCAAAAATCCGCTGGCTCGGACAGACTTCTCGTCGGCTGGACCGTTCTCCCGTCCGGCGCGCGCCATGACAAACATCGTCATCCCAACGTGGATGAATTTTTCGTGGTGATCAAAGGAAGTGGATTCATCTATACAGACACGGGCCGCGAGCCGAGCGCGCAGGGCGATGTGATTTTCACTCCGCGCGGCCACTGGCACGGTTTCGACAATACCGGCAGCGAAGATGTCGTCCTCGTGTGGGGCTGGAGCGGCGCCGGCTCGCTCGAAGCCGCCGGCTACGAAATTCCGCCCGAAGGCTACTGAACGACATGGCATTCGAATCATGAGCGCCGCCTGGGACGACCCGCGCATCTCCCGCGGAATGACCGAGCAACTCCGCCGCCGTCGCGTGCTTCTTAGCTCTGGCCACAAACCTCTCGGCTGGAAACTCGCCTTTGGCGGTCCCACAGCGATGGAACGCCTCCACACCAACGCGCCGCTCGTTGGTTTCTTAATGCAGTCCGCGCTCGTGCCATCCGGCTCAACGCTCTCACTCTCTGGCTGGACGAAGCCCGCCACCGAACCCGAGATCACTGTTTTTCTCGGAAAAGATCTGCCTGCGGGCGCCGACCGCGACACAACGAAGGCTGCCATCGCAGGACTCGGCCCCGCCATCGAAGTCGCCGACGTCGATCATCCCTGGGGCGACGTTGAGGGCACACTCGCATGCGACATCTGTCAGCGCCACATCATCCTTGGTCGCAACGATCCTGCCCGCGCCCGAGGCATTCTCGATGGCCTTGCCGCGCGCGTCCTTCGCAACGGCGCCGAAATCGCCAGCATCACCGATCCGCAGTCCCTGCAAAACTTGACCGGCGAGCTCATCGACATCGTTCGTCACACCGCCAGCTTGCTCGCGGCTTTCGGCGAATCTCTCCAAGCCGGACAAATCATCATCGCCGGCTCCATCATCCCGCCCATCTGGGTCGAGCCCGGCGAAGAAATCGTCTTCAACCTCGCGCCAATAGATACCATCTCGGTCCGTTTCGCGCCTGCATCCAGCTAAAGGCTCTGTTAAACTTCCTCACCGTGGAGGTCACCGATGAGCGCGCCTGACCTGTCCAAAATTCAAAAGTTCCGCGAGCATCTTCATCAGGAATGGACCGGCGACAAAACCGTTGCTGCCTGGCGCAAATGGCACGCGCAGATCGCCGCGTTCACGCACGGCGCCACCGCAGCCATCCTCGAGTCCGCCCATCTTCGCTCCGGAATGCGCGTCCTCGATCTCGCCAGCGGCGTCGGTGATCCCGCGCTCTCAATTGCGGCGGAAGTCGCTCCTTCCGGCCGCGTGACCGCCACTGATCTCGGCCCGGGCATGATCTCCCTTGCTGAGGAGCTCGCGAGCAAGAAAGGCCTCTCCAATATAGAATTCCGCGAAGCCAGCGCCGAGTCGCTTCCATTCCCCGACGAATCCTACGACGTCCTCACCTGCCGCTTCGGCATTATGTTTTTTCCCGATCTTCCCAAAGCTCTCCGTGAATGTTTTCGCGTACTAAAGCCTGGCGGGCGCGCCGTGTTTGTCGCCTGGGGTAAAAAGGAACAACCCTTCTTCACCACCACCGCAGGAATCATCCTGAAGCACGTTCCAGTTCCTCCGCCGCCACCGGATCCCGAAGGCCCGAGCCTCTTTATGTTCGGCGAGCGCGACCGGCTTCGCCGCGCGCTGGAAACTGCCGGCTTCAGTAATGTTCACGAGGAAGACCGCATCGTCGCTGGCCGCTGGGCATCGTCCATCGAGGAATACTGGGAGCAGTTCAGTGAAGTCGCCGCGCCCTTCCGCCCGCTCATCGAACAACTCACGCCCGAAAAATTGGCTCAAGCCAAATCGGAAATCTACACCGCCTTAAAAAAATTCTGGAGCGGCAAGGAACTCAGCATGCCCCTCGAAATCGTCATCGGCACTGGCACGCGGTCCTGACTCTTGCACTTCTAGCGGCCGCTTGGATCCTGCCCTGACACCCGTCGCGGAAGCGAGCGCTTCGATTCTTCAAAATTTCACTTCTGCAACCACTTTCAGTAGCCGCACAAAGGTGGCAATCTCTTCCGGTGTCATTGGTTCCCGCAACTTTTGCCCTCTGTTCCTCAAACCCATTCGCCTCCACACACAGTAGAATCATCCCATGAGCATCGGACTCGTCGCCCAGCCTTGGTGGGTAAACTTCATCGTCCTGATCCCGCCGCTTGCTTGGTTCTCCTGGCGTCGCGGCGGCGTCCCCGTCACCACGCGGCAACTGTTCATCAGTGGCCTTTTCGCGGCCTCCTTTGGATTCTTGGAAGCCGTAGTGGTTGTCTATCTCCGCGCAGTCGTTGGTCTGCTTCCCGGATATCAAGGAACGCTCTCCGACGTTATCCACATGTCCGGGCAGTTTTACATGCAGTCCCATGCGATCGGCCAATTTCCGAAAAGCCTTCTCACCCTCGAAGTCCTCCGGGAAGCCGCCACCATCCTCATGCTGCTCACCGTCGCTTTGCTCACGTCTACGAACTCCAGAGCGCGTGGCGCCGTTTTCCTTTGGACTTTTGCCATCTGGGACATCGTCTACTACGCCGCCCTTTGGGCCACGGTCCGATGGCCGCACTCGCTCGGTGAACCCGATGTCTTGTTCCTTATTCCCGTACCCTGGCTTTCCCCAGTTTGGTTTCCTCTACTGGTGAGCGCCCTCGCCCTCGCCGCCGTCCTCTTGTCCCGCGTTTCGCCACCAAAGAGCTGACCAGCCGGTGACCCGTAAGCGAAGTCCTTAAGATAGTCGTGGAACTCCTCGCCACCCGCGACAATCTCCCTGCATCAAAGAAATGCTATGCGCCGCAAAGCTGATCGAAATGTCGCGCTTCGCCGTGCTCATCCATGGGGTGCGCCGCCCTGGACCATTGATTTCCTTCCTACTCCGCGCGCTCTTCCGGATCACGTGGATTTCGCCATTGTTGGCGGCGGCTTCTCGGGCCTTTCCGCTGCGGCGTGGTTGCGGCGGTTTGCTCCCGAGCGGTCCGTCCTCGTGCTCGAGTCTGCTTCGCTCGGTGAAAGCGCCAGCGGCCGCACCGGTGGCATGGCGCTCGCGGAAACCGCGGCCGGAAACCTTCCCGGACTCGGCGATGTGCTCGCTGGCTACAAGAAAATTCTCCGCGCTTTGCGCATTGACTCGCGCTTGACGCTTCCGGGCGTCTGGGAACTTGGCCGCTCTGCTCCGGCGACCAAAGGTTCCGACCCTGTCGGAAAGCGTTCGCCGATCTCCTGGAACGATTCCGGTGAACTGAAAGTTGTTCGCCTCGTGCCTGGCGGCGCGGTTGACCCGGGCAAAGTACTCGCCGGCTTGGCGCGCGCTGCAGAAAACGCCGGCGCTCAAATCGTCGAGCACGCCGAAGTTCGCGCCCTGGACTTCTCGGATCCGCTGTACCTGCGCGTCCGCCACAAACTCCGCGGCCACATCCACCACAAAGAAATCCGCGCGGAGCGAGTCCTTCTCGCCACCAACGCCTTCTCCCTGGAATTGTTCGGCCTGCGCGCCGCTGTCGTTCCCAAACTCACTTTTGCGCTGGCCACTGCCCCGTTGTCCGCCGCACAGCTCAAACCCATCGGCCTCTCCTCGCGTCGCCCGTTTTACACCGTTGACCTTCCCTATTTGTGGGGACGCTTGCTCGAATCGAACGGCGTCATCTTCGGCGCCGGTCTCGTCCCCGGTTACGTGGGTCTGCCTTCGCGCTTTCCCCTCGGCGACCGCTCCATCAAAAACGCCGCGCGCGATTTGCACCGCTTCGATGTTCGCAGAGGCGAGGCCGCCGCCCGCCTCCAGTGGCTCGAAACCCGCGTCCGCAACTTGCACCCTGCGCTTGCATCTGTCCGCATCACGCACCGCTGGGGCGGCCCGATTCTTTTGACCGAAAAAATGCGCCCCATATTCCGCCGCCATCCTTGCAGCAAACAAGTGATGGTTCTCGCCGGTTACAATGGCCACGGCGTCGCCCTCTCTGTCTACTTAGGCAAATGGGCCGCCGAAGCCCTCCTCAACCGCCGTGCCCTTCCTCGCTGGCAGTAATCCAAATCACGTCTGCTATTTTCCGCCGCCCGGTGAAATCGAACGCTGCGTAGAGGGAATTGATCTTGCGCGGGCGGTGCCGAATTGATTTCAGTTTGATAGCTGCTTAGAATGGCCAGGCCCGGAAAGGAATTCTCATGCCTCCTACATTTGCGAATGGAAAAATTTGTTACATCGAAATGCCCGTGACCGACGTTGCGCGTTCGGCCGACTTCTACAAAGGAGTGTCCGGCTGGAACATCCGAAAACGCGGCGATGGCAGCACGGCTTTTGACGACACGACCGGCGAAGTGAGTGGCACCTGGGTGCTCGGCCGCCCGCCCTCCGGAAAGCCCGGGATCCTGTTTTACATCATGGTGGACAGCGTAGCCGCTTCCGTTGATGCGGCCGTAGCCCACGGGGGCGAGATCGTGCAGTCCATCGGCGCGGACGCGCCCGAAATCACAGCGAGGTTCCGCGATCCGGGAGGAAACGTAATCGGCCTCTACCAGCAACCAGCCTAACACATTGGATCGTAGGCGTTTACGTTGACAATCTGGCCGAATGGCCAGCGTGACGAATTGGGGGAGTACTGTACTTTTCAGGCCTCGAAGAGGGCCCGGAACCGTGGCCTACTAAAGCCAGAGCAAGCCCGGCTCTCGAAAGAGGCCTGTATGAAAAACAGATGGATCTTCGTTGGAGTTGTGGGAGTGAGCGTGTTGCTCGGAGCAGCCGGAACACTGGCGAGTTCCTACAATCCGCTGAAATGGATCAAAAAAGGCCCTAGTCCGACGGCCAGCGAACAGCTCGCCGCGAATAAAGAGGAAGATAAGAAGTTATCTCTGCAATTGCAGGCTGTGCTGCCTCCGCGCACCAGCCTCAGGGATGCCTGCGCGGGATTTAAGAGCCTCAACGATTGCGTCGCTTCGCTTCACGTTAGCCACAATCTCGCCATCAAATTCAACTGCCTTAAATGGGATGTGACTGGCGCGAAACCGGCTGGCGACGTCAAATCCTGCGCGGCCCCGTCAAATGACAAGGCCATGGATCTGTCCAAAGCGATCCACGTGCTGAAGCCGGGTGTCGATTACCGCGCGCAAGCAAAATCCGCCGAGAAACGCGCGCGTGAGGACATCAAGGATGCCTCTTAGCTAGAATCGTTCGCGCTCGATCTCTTGCAGGTGGGTGTAGGGGCGGACTTCAGTCCGCCCCTTTTTCTTCTGTTGCCTCCGTTTGCGTTTTCGAATTTGTGGAGGCGCAGCGAAACCCTCGCAGGATTCCCCCATTCCTCGCGGCAGAGTGCGGCTTGTTGTATCATCCCTCGGCGCAGCCATTTGGGAATCGAAACTTCGATGGGCGTCTCGCAGAGGGCAATCATGAGACAAACATTGTTTGGGCTCACCATCCTGCTCGTGGCCGCTGGCGCCCCAGCGCAGACGCCGCCGGCGCCGCTGATTTCGCCCGAGGTGCACGCGGATAGGACCGTGACATTCCGCTTTCGCGCGCCTAACGACAAGGAAGTTGCCGTCCAGATCGAAGGCGCACCAAAGCCGCTGCCCATGCAGAAGGACGAACAGGGTGTCTGGAGCGTTACCACCGAGCCGCTCGCCCCCGATTATTACGGTTACTCGTTCATCGCCGATGGCGTGGGCCTGTTCGATCCTTCCAATCATGCTGTAAAGCCCAATTTCCTCTATCGCGCGAGCGAGGTGCACGTTCCCGGGCCGGCTTCGCTTTCCTGGGAGATTGGCGCGGTTCCGCATGGCGAGATTCATCATCATTTCTACAAATCCGGAGTGGTGGGCGACGATCGCGGCTACTACGTTTACACCCCGCCGGGCTACGACCCGCCCGGGAAGCAGACGTATCCAGTCCTCTATCTGCTGCACGGATTCAGCGATGACGCGAGCGCCTGGACGGCGGTGGGCCGCGCCAACGTGATCCTCGACAATCTAATTGCGCAAGGCAAAGCGAAACCTATGCTGGTGGTGATGCCGCTGGGTTATGGCGCGCCAGAGATTCTTCTTCCCAACTCCGGAGCGTTTCGCGACCGCGCGCTCACTGATCGCAACTTCAACAAATTCCGTGAGGCTTTGCTAACCGAAGTGATCCCGCGCGTGGAAGCGGAGTATTCCGCCATCAAAGACCGTAACTCCCGCGCCATCGCCGGCCTTTCGATGGGCGGCTCCGAATCCTTGCTCACGGGCCTGAGTACGCTCGGCAAGTTTGGCTGGATTGGCGCTTTCAGCTCTGGAGGAATCACTGAGGAGTTTGACAAGGAATTTCCGGGGCTGGACTCGGAGGCAACAGAGCAACTGCATTTGCTTTGGATTGCTTGCGGCACGGACGACCGTTTGATCGATATCAACCGCAAATTCCGATCCTGGCTGGCCAGCAAAAATATAAAACACGTGGACGTTGAAACGCCCGGCTCGCACACTTGGATGGTGTGGCGGCGCAATTTGACGGAATTTAGCTCGCTGCTTTTCCACTGAGGCCCGCCATGACAAAAATGAATGCCATTTCTGGAAGTACGACAAAAATGCTTCTCGGCTTTCCGCTGTTGGTGATTTTGCTGGTGGCGGTGACCGCGTCATCGCGGGGACAGGGACAGATTTCTCCGCACGGCATAGTCACCCCGCTCGCGGGTACCAATCTCGTTTTCGACGGCGAACCCGCGTGCCTGAAAGTTGCCCGCGAGAACGGCGATCCAGACAAAGGTGCATCCACTTTCCTTCTCCAAGCTCCTTCCGGGTGCGTGGTTCCTGCGCACTATCACACCGCGGAAGAACAATTTATGGTGGTCCGGGGCGACGTGCTCACCGGGATGGACGGCATGGCGGAAACAGCGCTTGGCCCCGGCGGTTTTGCCATGATGCCCAGCAAAGCCATGCACTGGTTCACCTGCAAATCAAAAGATACTTGCCTGATGTTCGTGACCTTCGACCGCACGTACGACATCGTCTGGGCCAAGCCGCAGAAATAGCCGGTCAATCGTCATCATCTTTTTTGGAAGCGCCTTTTTCGCCTTCATCGAGCTTGGCGATTCCAAGCCTCATCGCTTGATACGCGGGAAGCTGCCCCGCTTGCGGAACGTTCGATCCGCTTCCCGTGCACGCGAACCAGATCACCGCGTTCAAAACTTTCGGGTCGGCCATATCCGCATGCGCGAAGTTCTGCTGGCTGGATTTCTTCATCCATTCGGCGGCCGCTTTGTCCTTGGGCTTGTGAGTTATCAGGTTGTCCGCGGCAATCGTCGGCAAGACTGCTCTGTAAGGCGTCAAGTCCGGCGTCTCCTGAAAAATATCCATCGGTATCGCCGAAGCGTCGAGCTGGTTCATCGGCGCGATTCCCAACAGCAGCTCGATGGTGCGAATCATGCTGACGGTGCTGTGAAATTTGTGAATCAGCGCTCCGGGCCGGTTGTACGCGCTGATCGCCAGCCCCACCGACCGGTGCGAATCGACGTGGTCCGGGCCCGACTGGGCGTCATCTTCAACGATGAAGATCGCCGTGTCTTTCCAATACGGGCTCGAAGAAACCGCTTCGACGAGGCGTCCCACGGCGTAATCGTTGTCGGCGACCATGAATTGCGGCGTCGGAAAACCGTTTTTCATTCCGGTCGTATGATCGTTGGGAAACCGCATAACCGTAAGCGCCGGCATGGGGTCCGCGCGGCCTGCTTCGCGGTCTTTGACGAACCCTTGAAACTCGGCGAGCCATTCGCCGAAGCGCGAATTGCCGCGGCAGTTGGCGCTCGAATTGCCGCGCGTTACCGCGGGATCGAAAGAGGCCGAAGGATCGAGAGCGGCTCTGTAGCAATCCACTGTCATGATGTCCGGCGCGGTGACGTCGAAGCTGCGAAAGCTCGGGCTGTGGTGATTTGTGAGCGACTCTTTGTTGGGGATGGCGCGAACGGCATTCGAAACATCTGGATAGCTCTTGTGCTTTTTTTGGCCGCCGGCCTCGACGTCCTTTGTCGAAATCACGGTTACAAATTCGCCGTAATTCCGGTACGTCAATCCCGCACGTGCAGCAGCGTCCCAAAGATATAAAGTCTTCGGTTCGCCGAGATCGCTGAAGCCCTGGCGATAGGGAAGGTGGGTTTCCAGCAGATTCGTCAACGCTGCCAGCGCATCGCCGTTGAACTTGTCCACTTGCAAGTCGCCGGGCGGCTCGTAATCTGGCAGCCGGTTATAGCCTTCAAAATCGTACGTGCGTCCCCGGTCGGAATAGTTCCAGCGGAACGCTTTGTCCACGTAATCGTTCGAGAACGCAGCAGTCGCCCAGTTGTGGCCGTCGGGGCTGGCCTCGGAGTTCACGAAGAAGCGGTCAAACAAACCGAAGCGCTGCGCCAGCGCATGGTGATTGGGCGTCACCACTTGTCGTGTGCCGTCCGGCCGTTGCGCGGTTGTGCCGCCTCCAAAAATCGCTAAGCCGGGCTCGCCATCCGCAGTGTTTCCGTCGCCGGATGTTTTTATGTCGCCAAAGACCTGATCGTAGGTGCGATTTTCCTTGACGATGTAAATGACGTGCTTGATGGGGCTTGGACCTGGAAAAAGCTTTGTAGGCGCAAACCCCATCAAGCCGTCATTCTGCAGAGTTTGCTGGGTGTATCGCGAGAGCTGCGGCAAATCGGGCAATGCGACCACACTGATGTTTCCTGAAACAATCGAGCCGCTGTACTGGCCGCCTTGTCTGTTTTTCTCTTTGTTGGGAGGAAACGCGGCGTTCGGTGGATTCGGCGTGAATCCGCTGTAGCTCACGCGCATCGAGGACGGTTCGAATCCCGTGCCTTTGCCATTCCCGACAAACAGTTTGCTGTCCGCGAAAGCAACGGCGGATGGATACTGGCCCGTGGGAATGAATCCCAGGATCTTTGATTTGGGGACGCTGACCATTTTGTCCGCTTTTTTCCGGCCGCGCACTTTGTCGGAGAGCAGCACGACCGCAACGGCGTTGCTGTGGGCGTTGGCGACGTACAAAGTCTGATCGTCGTCGCTCAGCGCCAGCCCTTCGGGACTGGCTCCGGACAAGGCATCTTCCGCCAGCCGCACGTCGATGCGCTCGATCTCTTGGTCCGTCGCAGTGTCAATCACGGAAACGCTGTCCGCACTCGAATTGGCCACGAAAAGCCGCGTCCCATCGGCATTCAGCAGCATTGCCGTCGGATGCCGATCCACTGCAATATAGCTCCGCACGACGCTCCTGCCGTTCAGCGGAATCACCGCCACCGAAGAATCATTCCAGCAGGATACATAGGCGCTCGCACTTTTTCCGCCACCCAGCACCACCACTCCGTACGGGTAAATGTTCTCGCCCGGCTTTCCGGGATGGTGCAAATCCACTCGCTCCATTCGGCGCGCACCTCGGAGACCGCGGACAATCGTCACGCTATCGCCCAGGTTGTTGGCCGTCACCAGCGTGTTCCCGTCCGGTGTTATCGCCACCCCTATCGGATAGAGCGCCGCCTTTCCTCCGTTGTAATCCTTGGGCGAAACTTCGCCCGGTTTGCTGATTTCGATGGAGGGCGCTTGCACTTTTGTATTTGGCCCGGGCGATCCTGGCTGCACTGGAGCCGCTGCTTTCGGGTCGAACCGGAAAACCCAAACCTTGTTCTCAAATCCGCCGGAAACGTACATTTCAAAGTTTCCTTCAGCCCCCGCGGTGGGAGAAAAGGCGAGGCCGACGTTGGCGCTTTGCGGTGTAGGAAAGTAGACATTCTGAATCACCACCGACTCAGGAGTCGCGTTCAAATCGATTACCGCGATCGATTGCTGCGCTTGGTTGGTGTCCGCGCTGAACTGGACTCCGTACCCGCTGTTGACCACCAGGAGATAGCGGCCTTTCCCGCCATGTCCCAGAGCATCCGGGCTGCGCACCATCGCCATAGGCATGGCCCCGACAGCGGGAAAATGCGTGGCCGCATCAACCACCAGCGTACCGGCTGGCGTGATGGGCCGCCCCTCTCCGGCGGGCTCCTGCTGGCACCATGCGCCTGCGCAAAAACCAAGGCAAATCACAAGAAAACCCCTGCTCGTCGTGGCACGCGATTTCATATAGGCCCTTCTCCGATGTCGGAAAATGATTCTTAGCACTGCGCTTCGCCGCCGCCGCCCCATCCTGCATTGGACGCGATTCTAAAGAAAAATTCTCTCTTAATCTTTACAGCGCATTCATACTTGATTTGACGCGCGGCTGGCAACGCATTTGACCGAAAGCCCTTCTACTCCTAGGATAAGTCTGGCACCAGATTCAGCCTCTGACAGGCCGACAGCGAGTCACCCATGAAACTCGGATTCCTCTCCATCACTCTACTCTTGTTCTTGTCGCCGGCCGCGCCTGCTCAGACCGTCGACGAAATCGTCCAGAAAGTGCTCGATGCCCGCGGCGGAATCGAAAAGATTAAAGCCGTGCAATCCGAACGAATCAGCGGCCACGTCTCCTTCTCGCAGGGCATTGAAGGCACATTCGTGGTGGAGCTCAAGCGTCCCCTGAAGATGCACGTCGAGATCTCCGTCGATGGACAAAAAATCATCCGCATTTACGATGGCAAGTCGTCCGGCTGGATGATCAATCCTTTTACGGGAACCAAAGACGTTCAGCCCCTGCCTCCCGAAGAGCTCCGGACCATCACCGATGAATCCGACTTTGATGGCCCGCTGGTGGACTACAAGGCCAAGGGCAGTCAGATCGAACTGGTGGGGAAAGAAAAACTGGACGACAAGCCCGTCTGCCGGCTGAAATTAACGAACAAGAATGGAGATGTCCGCTTTTACTTTTTTGATGCCTCCTCATTTCTGCTCTTGAAGTGGGATGGCGTGCGGAAGAACGGAGACCAGGAACTTCCCTGGGAATCCTTCTTCTCGGACTATCACGAGGTTCAGGGCCTGCAATACCCATTCCGAATCGACCAGGGCAGTCCGGGAACGGATATCAAGCAGACTCTCAATGCCGAAAAGATCGAGATCAACGCGCGAATTGACGATTCCCGGTTCGGCAAGCCGGTAGCAGAGAATGCCCCTGCCGCCGTGTCGCCTTCTCCCCCGGCGCAACCCGATCGTCCGCTCTCGAACTAGTTCTCGGGCCGAATAATGGTTCTCTTCACACTGCGCTATCCTTATTGTCATGTCTGATGAACAGCAACAAGCGCCCAATTCGCTGAACGCTGGTCTCTGCGCCGACTGCCTTCATTCCCGCCGTATCGAATCGGCTCACGGCTCAGTCTTCATCCTTTGCAATTTGTCCCTCACCGATCCCCGCTTCCCCAAGTATCCTCGCCTCCCCGTCCTCTCCTGCAATGGCTACCAGAAGAAATCCTGACGGCAATTCGGGGGGGGACAGCTGTTACCTGGACTAGTTTAATTTAGACTAGCTCTTCTTCTAGTACGGTTAGTTGACGCTGTGGTAAGCTACGGAAGGGTTCGTCGTCCTCTTCGAGAGGTCCCTCATGGCTTCCCGCTTGGAACTCACTCTTTGTGCCGCTTTGCTTTTGTTGTGCTCTCCGCTGCGAGCCGCCGCGGACAAGCTGCAAATCACCAGCACGCCGCCCGGCGCCACCGTGGAGCTCGATGGCGTCGTCGCCGGCACTACTCCGTTTGAAAAAGATTTCCCCGGCGGCTATTTTCACAAAACAAGAACGTCCATGGGTGCGCGCCTCGAGCATCCCGTCGTCGCGCGCATCAGCCTCACCGGCTACGCCAGCAAGGAGATGAAACTTACTGAAGGTCCCATGAATTGGATTTCTCTCAACGGCCGCAACCGCGGCGAATACTGGCTCTTCAAGTCCGATCATTTTCACGTGGACTTGCAAGCCGTCTCCGAGACTTTCACCGGCAGCATCACGGCAAATGTTTCTGATTCGAATGTTGCGTTGGCGCCTGAACTAACTCTCGAAGAGCTCGTGCGCCAAGCCAAACCGGCAGTCGTCTATTTGAAAGGACTGGACAAGTCCGGCTCAGGGTTCTTCGTCACCAGCACGGGCGTGATCGTCACCAATGCCCATCTCGCCCACGGAGAAGAAACCCTGCACACGCTGCTCTCCACCGGCCGCGAACTTGAAGGCAAAGTTGTGTACATCGATCCGGACCTCGACATCGCCCTTGTCAAAGTTGCGGCTGCTTCAGGGGAAGGAGAACTCCCGCGTCTCACACTTGCCGACGCCTCCACCGTCCGCCAAGGCGAAAGTGTCCTGGCCATCGGCAATCCCGGCGATGCCATGCTCTTCAGCGTCACGAAAGGCATCGTTAGCGCGGTCGGAAAATTTCCCGATGCTGGCCCGGGCACCTGGATTCAGACGGACACACCCATCAATCCGGGCAACAGCGGCGGCCCGCTGCTCAACTCTCGCGGCGAGGTGATTGGCATCAACACGCAAAAGCTCATTAAAAAGAACGTTAGTGGCATCGGCTTCGCCCTCAGCGCCACGGATCTTCTCGAAGTCCTCCACCGTTTTTATCCCGACGCGGCCCTCGCAAACCACGGCACTACGCAGGCGGCCAGGCCGGCCGACACTGCCGAAACCTCCGAAAGCCCCGAACCGCTGAAGACTTCGTCTGTTCCAGATTCCGTCGGCACCGTTTCCATTTCTTCCGACCCGGACGGTGCGGAAATCTTCGTGGACGAAAAATTTCACGGCAACACGCCTGCCATGCTGAAACTTAGTACCGGGTCCCATGCCATCGTCCTGAAATTCCCGGGCCACGCCGACTGGCGACGCACCCTCGAAGTTCTGAAGTCCAGCAAAACCTCGCTCAAGGCTACTCTCGACCCAGCTTCGTGAGGCACTACCACGCCGCTCCAAACCTATTCACGAGGCCAAAAAAAAAACGGCAGGGCGCTGGTGCGCGCCCTGCCGAATTGGCTACGCTTTGTGTGTATCTACTATTCGGGTTGGTTCGGCTGATCCGGCTGCTTTGGAATCTCCGGGTTCTGGGCCGGCGGCTGGGCCTGCGCCTGGGGGTGCTCCGCCACTGGCGTAACCGTGGGGGTGGCGCCGGCAGCGCCGCTCGTGGCCAATTCCGAAGGCCTGTACTTTGGCGCGCTGATGTACCCATGAACCACATTCTTGCTGATCTTGTTCACCACCACCTGCACCGGCTGCGATTCACTCTCCGTGTGGATCCAGATCGGCTCGTAGAGATTCACTCTTTTCTTGCTGAGCTGATTGTCGTCAACGACCATCATCACGTCGTAATTCATGTGCTTGGTGTCGGCCCTGCGCAAAGAGAGAGTAAGGGGTCCAAAGCGCTGGAACTGCTTGGACTTCGTGAGGTCGAATTCGAAATAGTTCCGTTCGCCGCGCTTCTGCAACACCACCAATTCCTCGTGGGTCCTGGCGATGGAGCCGTTCAGTTCATCTTTTGTTGAACTTAGGCTCCCTTCCAAATCGGCCCGGTTCTTGGCCACCAGGTCCTGCGTATCTTTCAACTGCTTTTGCTGGTCGTCGAGTTTCGCCTGCAGCTCTTTCAGCCGCTTGCTTTCCGTTGAGGTTTTCTTGCCGGCCACAGTCTTCGCCCCGGGCGCATGAGCCGCCTTCGCTTGCTCTGCCGCTGCTGCCGCAGCCTGTTGGGCGGCGGTCACCTCATTGAGTTTCGTCGTAACCGTATTCAACTGCCCTTGCATCTCGCTGATTGTCGCATTGGCCATCGACTGCTGCGCGGTCAAGTGCTCGGCCAGGATTTGCTGCCGGTAGCCGTAGCCTACCGCTATCCCCGCCACGACAAGCATCGCCACCACAGCCACCACCAGCCAGCGATTCATGCCTGAGAATCCCAACCCGCCTTCCTTAGCATTCTCGTTTTCGTTTTCATCAAAGTGTTCTGACATTGTCGTTTATCCTCACTCTCGTTCTGTTTCGGTCTGCCTGGTGGAAGGGGTGATCCACCCGTTCACCGGTCGGACCGACAAATATCGCGCCCCGCCATCTGCTCGCAGGCCAGCGCAAGGGCCCGTCTCTTCGTATGCAAGGCGAGCACCGCACATCGACAAACCCGTTCTTTTGCTAAGTCCCCTGTTGTCAAGAGATAAGAGTAAGATCGCGAAAGCTTTCTCGCCCGTTGCGGGTACTAGTCCCGGTATTTTTTCCCTGAGAACGGAGCGACTTTCTCGAATCCCTAAGACCCGTGGCAGGATCAGAATTCTCTCCGCATCGCGTTGCTCCATTCCGCACCCTGTGCTAGCATCCGCTTCGTCAGGAGACCGGACCAGGGATTATTCGTCAGACCTTCGGCCCCGCCCCACGGGGACCCAGGTGCATAGGCCACGTTCTCCTCCCTCAGTTCCAACTTGCCGGGCTCAGGATTGCTCCTGAAACCTTCAGGACGGTTCTCGCCCATGGAGGTTTTATGAAGAACTATCTCACCAAGGACATTCGAAACGTTGGCATTGTCGGCCACGGCGGCACCGGCAAGACGCAACTGGTGTCGTCGTTGCTGTACACCGCGGGCATGACCCCGCGCTGGGGAAAAGTTGCGGACGGCAGCGCTACCACCGACTGGGACGATGAAGAGATCTCCCGGAAAATCTCCATTCAAACCGGCCTAGCCCATGCCGAATGGCCCGCCACTCCCACGGGACCCTCCGGTTCGGCCGAAAAAGTCAAAATCAATTTCATCGATCTCCCCGGCTATTCCACGTTCATCACCGAAGCGAAAGCCTCGCTCATCGCCGCCGATGCCGCGCTCATCGCCGTCGACGCCCACGTCGGCTCGCAGGTCACCACGGAAAAAGTTTGGGACTATTGCACCGAGTACGACATTCCTCGCGCCTTCGTGCTTACCTGGATGGACCGCGAACTCTCCAGTTTCGAGCGCTCCATGGAATCGCTCCAAGAAGTTTTCGGCCGCAGCGTGGTCTCGCTGCAGATGCCCATCGGCAGTGAGAAGGGGTTTCGCGGCGTCGTTGACCTCGTAGCCATGAAAGCGCACATCTACACTCCCGGCGGCAACGGCAAGCCTTCCATCGAAGAAATCCCCGCCGCTCTTGCTGATGACGCCAAGGAAGCCCACGAAAAACTCGTCGAAATGATCGCCGAAGGCGACGACGAAATGATGGAAGAGTTTTTCCGCGAAGGCACCATCCCCATCCACGATCTAATCCCCGCCGTCCGCAAAGCCATCGTCGCCGAGAAAATCTTTCCCGTCCTGATGACTTCCGCGCTCCACAATATCGGCACTGCCAGCTTGCTCACTTTTCTTGCTGACGTTTTCCCGCACCCCGATGAGCACGCCCAGGTGGGGTTCAAGGAACCCGGCGGCAAGGGCGACCGCGTCGAGCGCAAGTACGATGACAGCCAGCCGCTTTCCCTATTTGTCTTCAAGACGCTTTCCGATCCTTTCACCGGCCGCATCAACTATTTCAAGGTAAAAAGTGGTGTCTTGAAAAATGACGCCACGCTCATCAATTACAATCGCAACCTTCCGGAGCGCTTCCAGCACATCCAGATCGTTCAAGGGAAGCAGTTCACGGAAGTCGGCGAGCTTCACGCCGGAGACATCGGCGCCATCGCCAAACTGAAGGAAACCACCACCGGCGAAACTCTCGGCGACAAAGCTTCACCCATCTACTATTCGCCCGCGCAACTTCCCGAGCCCTCCATCACTTTCGCCGTCGAACCCAAAACCCGCGCCGATGAAGACAAGATCGGCGTCTCGATTCATAAAATTCTCGAGGAAGATGCTGCGCTCCGTTTTTCACGCGATCCGCAAACCAAGGAATTCCTGCTCGCCGGTTCCGGCCAGCAGCACATCGAAGTCGTGGTCGCCAAGCTCCACAAACGCTATCACGTGGACCTCACTCTGAAGCCGCCCAAAGTCCCTTACCGCGAAACCATCCGCGGCAAAGCCGACGTCGAAGGCAAACACAAAAAGCAGTCCGGCGGCCATGGACAGTTTGGCGTCTGCCGCATCAAGATGGAACCCGTCGAGCGCGGCAAGGGCGTCGAGTTCGTCGACGACGTCTTTGGCGGGGCCATCCCGAAGAACTGGATCCCCTCCGTCGAAAGAGGAATTCGCGACGCTGCCGCTCGCGGCTATTTGGCCGGGTTTCCCGTTGTGGACTTCCGCGCCATTCTCTACGACGGCAAATATCACGACGTCGATTCTTCAGACATGGCTTTCAAGATTGCCGGCTCGCTGGCCTTCAAGGAAGCCATGAAGCAAGCCCGCCCCGCGCTTCTCGAACCCGTCATGCACGTCGAAGTCTATGCCCCCGACCAATATTCTGGCGACCTGATGGGCGATCTCAGCAGCCGCCGCGGCCGCATCTCCGGCAGCGAATCCCGCGGCCACAACGTCATCATCAAAGCGCAGGTGCCCCTCGCCGAAATGCTTAGTTACGCCAACGACCTCATCTCAAAAACGCAAGGCCGCGCAAGTTATTCCATGGAGTTTTCGCACTACGACTACGTTCCCAACGAACTCGCGGAAAAGGTCATCGCCGCCCATAAAGCGGCCCACGGCGAACAACTCGTTGAAGAAGAAGCCTAGGTAATTCCTTTCTTTCTACAAGTTCAGCGCTTACCTTCGGGTCGGCAGGGGAAAGCTGCCCGCTATCGCCCAGAGAGCACGGCCGCACGCAAATCCTTGTTTCTATTCCCGTAACTTAATTTTTAGTATTTTTCACCACGGCCTGAAGAAGTGGTATCTTCGGGGCAGTTTGTTGGTTGTGCCCGCGCCCTTAAACAGCAAACCCTTAGATCGCGGCTTGTTCGTCCGAGCGCCTGGAAGCGCTTTCTAAACGGAGACAAAACACTCATGCGCATTTTGCTGTACAACCCCGATAACGGAGTCACGCGTAATTTTATGCCTCACCTCTGGATGTTTCTGCTCCAGGCTTTGACTCCGGCAGGCCACGAAGTTGTGCTCATTGACGG
>Ga0209648_10000782_pt1 | contig 24958 bp, 17 predicted proteins | sample GraSoi2013_115cm_FD_185830 | JGI IMG/M metagenome (GOLD analysis project Ga0209648, IMG submission 185830) | Grasslands soil microbial communities from the Angelo Coastal Reserve, California, USA - Sample 9_17_2013_115cm (SPAdes) (version 2) | ecosystem: Environmental > Terrestrial > Soil >... | reverse complement strand
ACCTGTAAGAAGGAGCCGGGGTCGCTAAGGCAAAAGAAAGGCGCCCGCGACGGTCCGCGGCCGCTACAGGTGCTTGCACATTTGGGCGTCGATGGGGCATACGGTTATACCTGCAAGAACGAGCCGGGGTCGCTGAAATGGCTGGGTTGTCCCTTGGGCCACTGATAGAGGCGCGAGGTGTCGACAACGATCTGGCCGTCGGGCGCAAGCTCGACGTGGGCGCGGTCCATGGGGCGCGGCGCGGGGCCTTCGAAGTTGACGCCTTCGCTGTCGTAGCCGCTGCCGTGACAGGGACACTTAAATTTGTTCTCGCTGGCTTTCCAGTCCGGCGTGCAGCCGAGATGCGTGCAGCGCGCGTAGATGACGAAAACGCGGTCGGGAGTGCGGTCGACCCAGATGCGGTATTTCTGCTGCCACTTGGTGTCGACGCCGAGCGCGTAATCGGAGGGATAGCCGATCTTGAAAACGGTGGGAGGCTCGAAGAGTGTGCGCGGCAGAAAGAAACGCAAGAAGGCGATAAACCAGGCTCCCAGGAAACCTGTGATCGCGCACCATACGAGGCGGCGGCGGCGACGGTTGACTTGGTCGTCTTTCGGACCAACCGTTGCCACGCCAGCGGCGGCTGCAGCTTTTGAGGTACCGACGGCAGGCGTGCCCACATAGCTGGCTGCATCATCGGCGCCAACTGGCGTCTTCGCCGCAACCGGTTTCGGTTTATCCGATAGAGTCTCCGGGCCCGCCATGCGATACCTCCTGGAAAATGGTCCTCGAAATTAGGCGACGACCAAGCGCGCCGCTCGTTCCCCCTTTGGATCGTTGGCCTGTGAGCCACATTTACTGGTGGCTTCAAGATTGGAAGAAAGCGCAAAAACTTTCGCAGCGGAAAAGAATCGGAAGTGTGCGAGGAAAAAATCAGCGGAGGGCAAATTGCAGCGGAATCGCACGACGCCCAGAAGCGCATCGGGCCCGCCGAGTTGGAGAAAAATTCCGGCGAAACATCGCGAGGTCCTTACCATTACACTGGACCCCCCTGGAAACGAGCCGGATGTTACTCAAAATGCAAAAGGACGTCAATGCGTGTCTGCGAGGTACAGGGCGACGCTGTCGTGGTGCTCTGTAGGAAGTCGCACGCAGAGGAAATATAGAAACGCAACAACCTGCTTGCGCACGGAGCAGGCTGTGGTAGACTCGCCTCGTTTGCAGCCCCACTGTTGCGACTCCAGGGATTGTAAGCGCTACCATAGTGGGGCCGGCCGAGAAATCAACTCGGGAGGTCGCGCTACATGGGCCTCGTTCTTCTCGTTGTCATCTGGCTGATTACTTTCATCAGCGCCTACTTCTTTATCGCCAAGACATGGTGGTTGCCGACAGGCGCCTCCGCCGCGGCTGCGGGAATTGACCACCACTTCGCCACGACATATATCCTGATGGGAATTGTGTTTGTGGCGGCGCAGGTCTTGTTGGGGTTGTTCGCCTGGAAATATCGTGACCGCGCCGCAGCTTCCCCTGCGCGCTATTCCCACGGAAACAATACGCTGGAAATTATATGGACGGTGCTGACGCTGATCCTGTTTGTCGGGCTGAACCTGATGAGCAGTTCGATCTGGGCGTCTGAGCGTTTTCGTTCCGCGGAGCCCGGCGCGCTGCAGGTCGAAGTTACCGGGATGCAGTTTGCGTGGTACTTCCGCTATGCCGGACCCGACGGCAAGTTTGGCGCGACGAAGCCGGAATTGATCGATCCGTCGGCAGGCGGCGAGAGCGCGATCGGTCTGGACACCACCGACCCTGCTTCCAAGGATGATGTCGTGACCGGAACGATGTATGCGCCGGTCAATCGCGAAGTGGAAGTTATCTTGCGCGCGCACGACGTCATCCACAGCTTTTTTGTTCCGGCGATGCGCTTCAAACAAGACGCCGTTCCCGGGCTGGCGATCCGAATGCACTTCACTCCTATTACCACCGGAGATTATGAGCTTGCGTGCGCGGAACTTTGCGGACTGGGTCACTACAAGATGCACGGAATGCTAAAAGTCGTCAGCCAGGAGGAGTTCGATAAATGGCTGGCAGCACGGGAGGCGGAGAAACAATAATGGCTACCCGGGAAATCGCTGCCCACGAAATTCACGCACATGCGGCACCGCAAGGCTTCCTTCGAAAATGGGTTTTCAGTCTCGATCATAAGGTCATCGGTCTTCAATATTATTTTCTGGCGCTGACGGCGGTGTTCGTCGGCATGTTTCTTTCCTTGCTGATGCGCATCCACTTGATCTGGCCGAATGTGTCTCTGCCGTTGGTGGGCGAAATCAAGCCCGAAACGTATCTCAGCTTGTTGACGATGCACGGCACCATTATGGTGTTCTTTGTGCTGACTACCGCGCCGCAGGGTGGCTTTGGCAATTACTTTCTGCCCATTCAAATTGGCGCGGCGGACATGGCCTTCCCGGTCTTGAACATGCTTTCGTTCTGGGTGACGTTTATCGGATACATCGTGATGCTGTCGGCTTTCTTCGTGGTGGGTGGCGCGCCGCTGCACGGGTGGACCGGGTATCCGCCGCTGAGCGCGCTGCCGTCGGCTGGGCCGGGTGAGGGACCGGGCGCGGATTTGTGGGTCATCAGCATCGCGTTGTTTTGCGTTGGCGCGTTGATGAGCGCGCTGAATTTCATCACGACAACGCTGGATATGCGCGCCAGGGGCATGTCCATGATGCGCATGCCGCTGACGTGCTGGGCATGGTTCATCACCGCAATTCTGGGACTGCTGGCGTTTGGCGTGCTGTTTTCGGCCGGCATATTGCTGCTGCTGGATCGCAACGCAGGCACCAGCTTCTTTGTTCCGCTGGTGGTGGTGAACGGGCAAATCGCGGCGCATAAGGGCGGCTCGCCGCTTTTGTGGCAGCACCTGTTCTGGTTCTTTGGTCATCCCGAGGTGTACATCGCGATTTTGCCGGCGATGGGCTTGTGCTCGCAGTTAGTGTCGGTGTTTTCCCGCAAACCCATTTTTGGGTACAAGGCGATGGTGTACGCCATGCTGTCGATCGGGCTTTTGGGCTTCATGGTGTGGGGCCATCACATGTTCATGAGCGGCATGAGCCCGTATTCTGCATTCGCGTTTTCCATCATGACGATGGCGATCGGAGTGCCTTCCGCGATTAAGACGTTCAATTGGCTGGGGACGTTGTGGGGTGGTCGGATTCGCTTTTATTCACCGATGCTGTTCGCGATCGGATTTGTTTCGCTGTTTGTCTCGGGCGGAATCAGTGGACCTTTCCTGGCGCAGCCGACACTCGATATTCCTCTGCATGACACTTACTTTGTGACCGGTCATTTCCACTTGATTATGGGCGTGGCGTCTATTTTCGGGATTTTTGCGGCGACTTATTATTGGTTCCCGAAAATGTTTGGGCGCATGATGAGCGAAAATCTCGCGCGGTGGCACTTCTGGTTCACGTTTGTCGGAACCTACGCAATCTTCATGCCGATGCATTATCTGGGTATGGCCGGACATCCGCGACGGTACTCGCAGGGTACGGAACTGGCTTTTCTTCATCCGTTGCTGCCGCTTCAGAAGTTCATCACTTATGTAGCCTTCGTCACCATTGGGGCGCAGTTCATCTTTCTCTTCAATCTGTTCTGGAGCATGAAATACGGGGAGAAGGCGAGTGACAATCCGTGGGAGGCGACCACGCTCGAGTGGACGACGGCGACGCCGCCTCCGCACGACAATTTTGGCGGACATACACCGGCGGTTTACAACGGCCCGTACGAATACAGCGTGCCGGGCGCGCCGCGCGATTATGTGATGCAGACCGATCCAGCAACTGTGGCGGCACACTAAGGACAAAATGGCGAGCTACACGCCAACGGTTTCGATTGACGATCCCAGAACGGCCACGGGAGGGAATGGCGTCCTGCCGCCGGGCTGGGGCGGCGACGGTGACAATTTCGGTCTCTTCGATACGCGGTTGCGACGAGCAAGGCTGGGACTCGTCGTGGGCTTGACCGGGATCGCGATGATCTTCATTTCGTTTACGAGCGCTTACGTCATCAGGCAGGGCCTGCCGACACTCGACCCGCGCACTAACACGCTGCTGCATGACTGGTTTCCGGTGCCATTGCCAAGATTGCTGCTCATCAATACCGGTGTGTTGCTGATCAGCAGTGTCACCATGGAACTGGCGCGTCGCCAGGCGGCGCGAAAAAGGGCGCTTGCGCAGTTCGTGTCCGTTGCTGGAGCATCCGTGAACGCGAAAGAAGAAATCTCGTGGCTGGCGTTGACAGTGGTGCTGGGGCTCAGCTTTTTGGCTGGGCAATGGATGGCTTGGCGCGAACTCGCGGCTAGCGGTTTCTATGTGGCGAGCAGCCCGAGCAGTTCTTTCGTCTATCTATTGACCGGCATGCATGGTGTGCACCTTTTCGGTGGCGTGGTGGCTCTGTTGACCGCTGGCGTCACTTCCCTCTTGCGCCGCTCCGCGGATTCACAACTTATTGCGGTGGACGTGACCGGCTGGTATTGGCATTTCATGGCTGTGTTGTGGGTTTACATTTTGTGCTTGCTGGAGTTTGTGCACTAACGTCACGCGAAGGAGGAGACCAGACCCATGGCTGAGGCGACGCTGTTGCACGACACGACAGCGGTTTACGAACCGTCGCTGTTTGGAACCTACTCCAAGAAAATTGGGATGTGGCTGTTCCTGGTTTCTGACTCGCTGACGTTTGGAGCTTTGTTATACGCGTACAGCTACGGGCGGATCTCCACGCCAAACTGGCCGACGCCATTCCACTCCGAGAGTATTGTGAACGCCACGATCATGACGGCGTTCCTGCTGACGAGCTCGTTGACCATGGTGCTGGCGGTGCGCGCGTCGGTGCAAGGCAACGCGAAGGCACAACGGCTGTGGTTGCTGGCCACCATGGCCTGCGGCATGGGCTTTGTCATTCTGCATGGCAGAGAGTGGAGCAAGCTGATCGCAGAGGGGTTGACGCTTCCGGTGTTTCCAAAGCTGCCGGGACAAGCGGCAGGCGGCGAGTTCGCGAATGTCGCACAGACCGTACCGCAATTTCCCGCGACCTTTTTTGGGCTGACCGGAATGCACATGCTGCACGTGACGCTGGGAGTGATCTACCTTGGCGTGATCGCGCTGCGGCGCAATTTCATTCCCATTCTGTTGGCGTTTTGGCTGGCGGCGTGGCTGGGAACGCCTTCGTACAGTCCCTTCCACTATGGAGCGCACGTTTTACTCGCGGCCGCGATTGTTTGCTCGATTGTCTTGTGGTTGAAGCCGAAGGTCTACGACTCATCGGACGTGGAAGTTGCGGGATTGTACTGGCACTTCGTGGACCTCGTGTGGATGTTTATTTTTCCTTTGGTGTATCTGATGTCCGCCAAGATTCTCTAGGAGCGGAAAAACATGGAAGCTTTTCAGCAGGCCATTGCAGAGCGCGTCGCGGAACAACACCGGCATCACGGGAAGTCGCAGTTCTTCTGGGTTTGGGCCGCGCTGCTGGCGATGACGGCCATCGAAGTGTATCTGACGTATCAGAATTTGCCGCCGGTGCGCATGCTGACCATTTTGATGGGCTTGTCGCTGGTAAAGGCGGCGCTCATCATCGGTTTCTTCATGCACATGAAGTATGAAATCTCGCGGATGAAGTGGTTGACGATGTGCTCTCTGGTCGCCTGCCTGGCTTTGATGATGATTTTCTTCCCGGACGCTCTGCGAATCATTTCGCTGGGAGTGAAATGAAATTACGCGTTGCCATTCTTGTTGCCTTCTTTTTGCTATGGGCCACGCCTGCATTTAGCCAAGCCTGTTCCATGTGTTACAGCACGGCTAAGGCGACCTCCAAAGATGGACAAAAAGCGCTCAGCAAGGGAGTAGTGGTTCTTTTGCTTCCCCCGCTCGGATTCATGACACTCGGCGTATGGGCGGCATTTCGGTACGGAAAGAAGCGGGATCTCGAGTGCGGCCGCGCAACTGCATTGAGCATTTAACTACGCGCTAGGGCAACTTCCTTCCTACTCTCCTTACAGATCGTGGCCCACGTTGGAGCGCACAGAATATTACGGTCCGCACGCTTCGTTATTCCTTTCATTCTAGAAACGTGATATAGGTTTCACGCAAACGTTTGTCTAGCGGATGGAGCCTCCCGTCATTTCAAGCGAGGGTGATTCTGCAAATCGCGTGCTCTTGATCAGGATGCGCGGGCTTCCCCGGTTGCGCGATCGAGACACGACTTCCTCGATTGCGTTCTTGCGCCTCCAACCACAATTTAAAGATAAGGATCGTCGATGCCATTTTCACGTTTAGTGCGCTTTTGGTTTCCGGCTCACCGTTGCTGGTGGGTTTTTCTTCTGCTGGCGCTTACCCCGATACATACAAGCTTGGCGCAGGACTCAAAACCTAAATTCAGGGTGGTCGCATTGGCTGAACATGCCTCGATACATCGGCCGTTTGTCGACGCGGCGAAGGTTTGGTTGCAAAAACTGGCGGCGGACAGGAATTTTTCCATCGACTACATAGAGGACACGGAGAAAATCGACGACCCATTCCTATCTCACTACCAGTTGTTCATCCAGCTCGATTATCCGCCGTATCGCTGGACGCCGACGGCTATGAGCGCCTTTGTGAAATATATCGAGGAGGGTCGTGGCGGATGGATTGGATTTCATCACGCTACGCTGCTGGGCGAATTTGACGGATACGAAATGTGGCCCTGGTTCTCGCAATTCATGGGGGGTATCCGGTTCACGGGCTATATTCCGAAATTTGCGACGGCAACGGTAACGGTAGAAGATTCCTCGCACCCGGCAGTGAACAATCTTGGGGGATCGTTCGTTGTGAAGGATGAAGAGTGGTACACGTATAACAAGTCGCCGCGACCCAATGTGCATGTGCTGGCCCGCGTGGAGGAAAGCACCTACTCGCCGGACACTCCGACCAAGATGGGAGATCATCCCGTGGTCTGGACGAACGAGCACTACAAGGCCAGGAATATTTATATTTTTATGGGGCACCACCCCGAGCTATTCCAGAATTCCGCTTTCACGACTCTCTTCACCAATTCGATCTTTTGGGCGGCTCGCCAGTGAAGAGGCACTTCCTTGCGCTTGCGCTGTCCTTAGCAACGATGTTTTTCTCGACAGCCACGTTTGGCCAGCAAACATCTGTTTTTAAGGTTGTCGCGTTTTACTCCACGAAAGTGGAACCGGACCACGTTCTGTTTGCTGAGGGCGCGCTAAAGTTCTTTTCCGAAATTGCGAAAAAGAACGACTTTACGTTTGATGCGACGAGCAACTGGGATGACATGAATGATTCCAATCTAAAAAAATACGAAGTCGTTGTCTGGCTGAACGATGAGCCCTCCAAAGCCGAGCAAAAGGAGGCTTTTCAAAAATATATGGAAAACGGAGGCGCCTGGCTGGGTTTTCACGTGGCCGCTTACAACGATAAAGATTCCAACTGGCCGTGGTTCGTGGATTTCCTGGGTGGCGGCGTATTTCATATCAATAGCTGGCCGCCATTGCCCGCAAAGCTGACCGTTGATGACCGGTCCCATCCTGCGACGAAGCACATTCCGGAGAGTTTCCTATCACCTGACAACGAGTGGTACATCTGGAAACCAAGCCCCCGCCTGAATAGAGACGTGCGAGTATTGGTCACTCTCGATCCTTCCAATTATCCGATTGGATTTAAGGATGTCCTCAAAAGCGGGGACCTGCCGGTCGTTTGGACAAACACGAAATATAAAATGCTGTATATGAATATGGGACACGGCGACAAGATATTTACGAGTCCCATTCAGAATAAGCTGATTGAAGATGCGGTGCTGTGGCTCGGCACGATGACTCAGGCAGAGATGCCTGCGGCGACAGGTACGCTAATCAGTCCTTACGCCGTCGTGGTGAATCCGAAGACGAGCAAAGCCTACGCAGTGAATTCCAGCAACGGCACGGTCACGGTGATGGATAGCTCGGCCAACTCCACAAGGACGATAAGGGTCGGTTCGCAACCTGTGGCGATCGCCGTAAATCCAGTGACTAACAAAATATATGTAGGAAACACGGGAGGCGGCACCGTGTCCGTGATCGATGGGACAACCGACGCAGTGACCAGGACAGTGGAGGTGGGAGCTCTGCCCTACGTGGTCGCGGTAAATCCGACGTCCAACAAGATCTATGTGTCGAAAACGTTCAGCAACACGATGACGGTGATCGACGGCGCAACCAACACGACCAGCAATCTCAAGGCAGGAATTCAGGCGGACGCGATTGCGGTAAACCCGGCAACGAACAAGATCTACTTGACTAACTACGAAAGCCAAGACGTAACGGTGATGGATGGCGCGACGCACAACACTACTGCGGTGGTGGCGGGAGTACATGTGTGGGCCATCGCGCAGAATCCGGTGACAAACAAGATCTATGTTGCCAACAAAGGCTCCTCCAATCTAACGGTGATCGATGGTTCGACTAACAGGACCACTATAGTTAAGACTGGCGATAGTCCTTGTGCGGTCGGCGTAGACTCCGTGATGAACCGAGTCTACGCAGTGAACTATGCGAGCGACAGCGTGACGGTGATCGACGGCGCAAATAATTCCGTGATTGCGACGGTGGCGGTGGGAACGAGGCCTCAAGCAATTGGAGTCAACTCAGTGACGCACACGATCTACGTGGCGCACACCCACGGCAACAATGTAACGGTGATCGACGGCGCCAAGAACTCGGTGATCGGAACGGTGGCGACCGGAAATGGTCCCTATGCTATTGCGGTGGATACGGCGGCCAATAAGGCATACGTGTCCACCATGGGAGAAAGCAATCTATCGGTGATTGATGGGCGACAAGCAATTGCCGGAGGTCGCCGGGCAGACGGTGCGAGGCCGTAGTTCTTATCTCGCGGGTACTTCGTTTGTGCCAGGCTTGATCATCTCCATGGCCCATACTGCGGCGGGACGCATGTACATGGAGGCTCGGAAATTTCCGTTTACGTCCCACGCTTCGGGAGTGCGGAACCAATAGCCCTTGGTTTCATAGATGACGTGATAGATCCCCCACGCTGTTTTGTAGGCCTGGTCCTTCATACCTTCGCTAAGAAAAAGTGCGGCCAAGCCGAAGCTCGTACCAGCCCAAACCTCCAAGCCTTGTTCATTGTCGCTGAGGATGGCGCCCTTTGCGGACATCCCGTTTGCAGCACCCATTTCCCCGTTGCCGAACTTCATGACGTTGAAGGCAAAGATTTTCTTGAGGGCCGAGAGTTGCATATCGCGAGGGACCAGATCGCCCAAGCCGGTCATATTGGCGTACCACTGTCCGGCAAGTTGATCTGCCTGCACGTCGTCACGACCGGGGCTTTCCATGTCGTAATTGAAATATTCGCCGTTCCAGAGCTTGCTCACAAACGATTTTTGGCCCTTAAGAAATAATGCGTGATATTCCTCAGCTGTTTTGGGGTCTCCAAGAATGCGAGCCGTTTCTTCCGACGCTCGCAAGGCGGCCAGCCACAATCCGCCACAGTAGGCGCTGACGCCGCGAACGGTCCAGGAATCGTAGGTTTGATCGGGATAGCCGCTATTTTCGGGGATGCCGCTGCCGTGATCGAACTGCCGCAGGTAGGCGATTGCTTCCTTCATGGCGGGCCACATTTCGCGAAGAAAAGTGGTGTCCTTACGTCCTGTCAAAACATAGTCGCGATAGACCATCAGGACGAATTTCGAATTCAGGTCTTTCCAGTCGTTAGTGTCCTGCCAGCCGGGTTCATTGACCGAGATGAAAGGGTCGCCTTCGGGTACACCAAGGTCGTGGGGTACGGCACCTTTTTTCTTGCGCTTGTGCAGAACGGGCTGGCCAGTTTGCTGAGATTTCCAAACCCAGAGTCCTTGTTCCGAATACTCGCGCGGAACAGTATCCGCAAACTCGCGGAGTTCTTGTTTTTCGATTTCCGGCCAGAATTTGAGCAGCGGCATGGATGCATAGAATCGAACATCCAGGGTGGCGTAGTATGCGTAGTCAAAACATTCGAGGAGCGCGAAAGAGGCTGGAGCTTTCTTATCGCCTCCCGCGGGACGGCCCCAGAATGTGCCTCCGTCGGTGAGAGTGTAGAGTTCATTGAAGAGCATGCCGCGGTACCAGAGAGGCTTGGTTTCATCGCTGACAAATGGCGCCTGCCAGGCGTCGAGGGCATTGCTCCAGGACGCGGCGTTGAGAAGTCCATCGCGGGCGATCGCCCAAGCATTATTTCCAGAAGTGCCGTAGAAATCCGTGTACCGGCGATTCCATTTGCGTCCCTCGCCAAACTCGACGATGGGAAAATCCCAAGAGATAACCATTGGGATGATTTTCTTTTCACCGGGTTGCAACGTGAAGCGTACGGCGATCGCACCTGCAAATTGTTCGCTGGCGCTTACCCAAGACGCGTCGCTATTCGCGAGTCTTCCGTCTTTTGAAAAAGGCGTCCAGACTGCCTTTCCGTCGCCGTCTGCGAGAAACGTGGTTTGATAGGTGACCTCTACGCCGGGAGAGTCGAGCGCGGCGATGGCAAACTGGCCGTCCCATTCATTTTCAACGCCTTCGGCACGGTTGCGTTCGAACACGACGCCCTTCATCGTTCCCGATTGGCCCACGACTTCGCTAACAAAATGATTGTGGTTTCCTTGATTGGGAGCTCCCTTGAAATCACGAGTGAAGGTGCGGAACCAACCGTCCATGTTGGTCCAGGAAAGAAGGACCGAAACCGTGACCGCGTGTTTTGTTGGATTTTCGGCGTGCCAGCGATAAACGGCGATTGGATAGCTTGATTCGCGATAGTTATCGGGAAGAACGGGAGAAAACTGCTCGAGAACTACGTGGGCGGGAAATTTGTCCCACTGGTAGTCAAACCAAGACTTGGGATAGAGAGCCGAATATTCTCCCGCACCGACGGGATAGTTCCATTGCCAGCTGGAAAGTTGGTCGCCGCGAGGGTGATCGGTCATCAAGACTTGCGCGGTACCGTGCGGGTCGCCTTCCGACTGCTGAAACATGGCGAACTGATTGGCGTAGGGTGTTTCGTATTTGTGAACGCCGGCTTTAATGTGCCAGCGCGCAAAATCGCCGCGATAGGTTCTGGAAAATGTGCCGGAGCCGAAGCCCCCGACGGGAGCGCCTTGCCAGTAGCCGTCATCAATGTCGATGGCGTTGCGTTTAACACCTGGGTTTTCTAACGGAAGTCCGAGAGGGCGCTTCCAAGCTGCCTTGGGGATTTCGTCGCCGCGCACGGCCGGTGCTAGCAATAGCACGGAAGAGAATACGATTGCCTTCAGAAATGACCGTTTCTTCACACGCTCTCCAGGGACATTGTGCAAATCGGAAAACTTTATCTAAACCGGATGCCGCAGGAAGTCTCCACGAGTTGTCTCCGCATCCCGGACTCATTGCGTTCGAAGTCCGTGTTTCCCGTGCATCCGGGAAGACCCAAGACAAACGATTGCGCTCCTTATATATCACACCGCAGGACTTCGCCGACATGAATGTCGGGAACCTCCCTTTACGCAACACAAAAGGCTTTGACGAGCGTCGCCTTGCATAAGACAAACGATTTACCTTGATGAACATTTTTGCTTTTTGCCTTGACACTGAGAGCGGCGCGGTTGTAGTGTCCCGAAAGCTGCATCGTCGTAAGACAAACGATTAACTGTAAGTTCATGGCCCCTTGAATTGCGATGCCCGAGCGGTCCGGGGGCTGATGTCTTGGCGTGAGGTTCTTTGTTTGCGGGGTGATAGATGAGGTCCAACAAGTCGATCCGGGGAGGTCGTCGATAATGTGGAGAGTATCTCGAGCGGTCCTTGCGGTTTGTCTCTTGGCTTTGGGTGTGACAAGCGGATTTGCGCAGAACACGAATTCCGGCGATATTCGAGGAACTGTGACCGACGCGACCGGCGCGGTCGTGGAAGGCGTCAAGGTCACGGTCACCAACCTCGATACTGGCATAACGAGCGAATTCGTCACCAACGGCAACGGCATCTATGACACGAACTCGCTGCCGCCGGGCAATTATAGGGTTGTATTTACAAGGGATGGCTTTGAGAGGGTTGTGGTGCAGCCCGTTGAACTGCGTGTAGGCATTTCCACGGTGGATGGGAAACTCAAGGTTGGTTCGGTCAGCGAAGAAATGACGGTATCTGCGGAATCGCCCCTTCTAGAGACGGAAAGCGCTGAGCAGTCCAGCACCCTGGAAGCGGACACCATGTCGCGATTGCCGCAATTCGGCCAAAACTGGGCCAATTTTGCGATTTTGCTGCCCGGAACGGCCGGCGCTCCGTCTTCGAGCCAGGGCACTGTGAATCCCGGGACCGGGGTCGCGGTAAATGGAAACCTCCCTTATTACAGCAATTTTTTGTCGGATGGTGCTTCCACGACGTTGCCGCACAGCGCGAACGTAGACGTTTCAACGTTTGAGACGGTTGCTGAGGTGCAGATCAGCACCTCTTCCTTTTCCGCGCAATACGGCATCGGCGGAGCTGTTTTCAACCAGATCAGCAAAACTGGAACCAACGACTTTCACGGCTCGGCGTATGAGTATTTCCAGAATAACTACCTGAACGCCCGCAGTTTTTTTGATGATCCCACCCACGGGGCTCCGCTTCTGCGCTACAACAACTTCGGCGGTTCGGTCGGCGGGCCCATTCTGAAAAATAAGCTGTTCTTCTACTTCAACATGGACAAAATCACTAGCCCCAGCAACTACAATGGAATTACGACAGTTCCGACTGCTGCCGAAAAGGCCGGTGATTTCTCGGCTTTGCTGGGAGCCCCGCTAGTGGATAAAAATGGTGTGCCCGTCACAAATCCATGCGACGGGAATGCGCCGGTTCTTTCAGGCCAAATCTTTGATCCTTCCACCACACAAACGGTGGGCGGGCAAGTTTGCCGAAAGCCGTTTGCGAATAACCGAATAACTAATTTTGACTCCGTGGCGCAGGCTCTTCAAGCGTACTATCCAGACCCGAATCTACCGGGGCTCACCAATAACTATAGATACCTTGCGGTTTATCCCGCCCCTTCCATCAGGTACTTCGGCCGTCTCGACTATGACATTTCCAAGAAGAATCGCCTGAGCACGTCGTGGATCTCTCGCGACAACAACGCCTTCTATCAAAACGAGTTTCCCTGCCCGATTAACTGCCAGCACGGAGACGTAAGCGGATTCGTGGCACAGGTTTCGGACGTTTGGACAATCAGCCCGACATTTGTGAACGAATTTCGATTTGGTTACAACAGACAAGGCAATTGGTTTATTCCCGCGTCTCTGGGGCTGGGCATTCCGCAAAAAGTCGGATTGCAGTACTCGAAAGCAGACGTGATGCCCGACATCACCATCGCCGGCGCTAACTTCAACGGATTGTACGCCAGCACAAATGCCATTTACGTGGAAAACAGCTTCGAGCCATCGGACGTAGTTACTCTTATCCGAGGGAAGCACATCCTGCACTTTGGCGGTGAGTTGTTGGCCTATCAGGACAATTCAACGCCCTGGGGCAATGTGCAGTCAGGAGAATTCAATTTTAACGGATCCTACACGACGTATTCTCCGTCCGGAACCCCCGGCACTGGATTCGCTTATGCCGACTTCTTGCTTGGCCAGGTACACAGCTGGAGTGCAAATAACCAGCCAGAAGCAGGCGGTCGCCAGAAGAGCCCGCAATTCTTTGTTCAAGACGACATCAAACTACGCCCAAACCTGACCGTAAATCTGGGGCTGCGTTACCAAATCCAGGGCGGATGGAGCGAAGTTCACAATCAACAGGGGACGTTTGATCCGACCATTATGAATCCGGCAACAGGCACGCTGGGTGCGATGTGGTTCGCAGGGCAGAACGGCCGTAACCAGTTGCAGGCGCCTATCTATGATATTTTTCTGCCTCGCGTCGGCGTCGCGTGGTCTCCCAGATCCAACACGACCGTAAGGGGAGGTTTTGGCATATACGCCTATAACTGGAGCCTGGACACTTACGGTAATGGAATGGGGTTTGGTTCGAACAGTACCGGCTCCGTTTCGGACCAAACAAACGGCGTAACACCCGTAGCCTTGCTGTCGGGTAGCGGCTCAAATTTGCAATATCTCACAGCGTCGAGATCGGCTTCCGCTTACAACGGGCAAGATGTGAGTTACAACCCCTATCACACGCCCGTAGCTAAGATCTACCAGTGGAACCTCAGCATCCAGCGCGAGATTGGCCGGAGCATGCTGGCGGAAATTGCCTATGTGGGAAGCCATGGCACGAATCTCTCGTACCCGGTGGACCTCAATCAGGTGCCGGTGGACAAGCTGTCCCCAACGGACGCTGGTAGCCGGCCATTCCCCCAATTCGGTCATCTCAGCGGAGACCTGCACAACGCGATTTCGAATTACAACGCGCTGCAACTCCAAATGCAAAGGCGGCTGAGCCGTGGTCTTAGCTTCAACGCGAACTACACGTGGTCGCACTTTCTGGATGAGCAGGACTCTTCCGGATGGGGTGGCCGCGCGGGAAATCAGCCCTACCAAAACGCCTTCGACCCAAGGTCTAACTATGGCAATTCCAACTTCGACATCACGCACATTTTCAAGGCAAACGCTGTGTACGAACTTCCATTTGGAAAAGGAAAGACTTTCCTGAGTCAAAATGCCTGGCTGGACGCAGCCGTCGGTGGATGGCAGACATCGGCAACCGCGATCGCTCAGACGGGGAATCCTTTTACGGTGACCTACTCTGGTCCAGACCAATCTTTCCTGAATAAGGGCGGCCAGTATGGCGGCAATTGGTATCCCAACCTTGTCGGCAATCCGAACCCTAGCAATCAGACAATCCAACAATGGTTTAATCCGGCGGCCTATGCCGTTGCAACGCCTGGAACCCTAGGTAATTCGGGAAGAAATACATTTAGGGGGCCAGGTCTTTGGGACGTTAACTTCTCCATGGCCAAAACCTTCAGTTGGCGGGAGAGACTCCACCTGCAAGTTCGGGCGGATGCCTCTAACGTATTTAATCACCCCAGCTTTGGCCATCCGGACACAAACTTCAATGACCCGAATGCGGGCCAAATAACATCAACTACAGTGGGGGGGCGCAATATTCAACTTGGTGCACGGTTGTCCTTCTGACCACAGCTTTACATTCCGCAAAAGGACGGCGGCTTGCCGCCGTCCTTTTGTTTCTCTGGTGGAGCCAACTGTTGTCCGCCCCTATGATTAAGGCATGAAGATCAAAAGAATCGTCGCGTTTCTGGGCCTTTTACTCTCTATTGCCGCTATTCCTTCCTTTTCGCAGACTGAGCCCAGCCGCCAGCAGCAACTCGAACAACACCAACTAAAAGCACGCGAGTACTTGAAAGCGAACAAACCGGAGCTTGCCATCCCGGAATTGCGTGCCATTGTGGCGCTCGACCCGAAGGATGTGGACGCACTCGGCAATCTTGGCGTGCTTTTATTTTTCAAAGGCGACTATCCCGGTGCCACACCGCAACTTCGTGCCGCAGTCAAGCTACGGCCGGATTTGTGGAAAATTCAGGCGCTACTTGGCATGAGTGAAAAGCGAACGGGTGATACCGTCGCGGCGCGCGCAACACTCGAAAGAGCCTTTCCCAAACTCGAAGAGCAAAAAATACGCATGCAAGCGGGTTTGGAACTGATCGACCTATACTCCGGCACAGGAGACTTGGATAAGGCCGCCGGGGTGATCGACATTCTGCGGGAGGCCGATCCAGCAAACGTGGAACTTCTCTACACGTCGTATCGAATTCACTCGGACCTTGCGCATGAAGCCGTGCTGAGCATGGCGGTCGTTGCGCCGGACTCGGCACGAATGCACCAGATGATGGCGCATGAACTGGCGAAACAGGGAAACACGGCCGCGGCGATTGCGAATTATCGAGAAGCCATCAAGATTGATCCGCGCCTGCCCGGAATTCATTTTGAGCTTGCAGAAATGCTGAATGCAGACTCGCCGACCGAAAACCGAGAGGAAATTTCGAAAGAATACGAGACGGCGTTAACAGCTAATCCGTTGGACGAAAAGGCGGAGTGCCGGTTAGCGGAAATTGCCAGGCGAAAGAATGATCTGAAGGAAGCATACGCGCGCTATTCCCGCGCAGTGGAATTACAGCCGAATGATGCTGAAGCCGTTGCAGGTTTGGCCAGGATCCTCGCCTCCATGAACGAGCAAAATAAGGCACTGGAGCTCTACACGAAGGCGGTTCAATTCGACCCGACAAACGCCACCGTGCATTTCCAACTCGGCACCCTTTACCGTCAAATGGGTCGGCAAGAAGACGCCCGGCGGGAGCTGAGCGAATACAAGAAATATAAGGAAATGATGGAAAAACTTCGTGTCATCTATCGCGACATGCGCCAGGAGCCACACGAATAAATGCGCCTGTTGATGCCGGATTGAGATCAACACACTCGACTTCAGAACACGTTTGCATTGCAGAAACTCCGGAGAGCCACGCCAATGAGGATATCGTTAGCATGAAACGAAATCTTTTGTTGCTTGCCGCTTTACTGTCTGCCGCCGCGCCCATTTTCGGATCGTCCTACTACACAAGCAGGCCGAACGATGCGAAAGCGGTGTATCTGGACACAGGAGGGTTTTCCGCGCGTGGCGACGGTGTGACTGACGACACGGACGCGCTGCAGCGAGCGATCAATAAGGTTCAGGAAACCACGAATCAAGGCATTGTGTTTATCCCGAGTGGCCGCTATCGGGTGAGCAGGACGATTTATGTATGGCCGGGCGTCAGGTTGATTGGATTTGGCGCGACACGGCCGGTGTTTGTGTTGGCGCCCAATACGCCGGGCTTCCAGCAAGGACCAGCATACATGGTGTTTTTTGCAGGGGGGCGTCCACAGGGATTTGAAAATGTCGGAGAAGGTGCGGGCGGACGGCCGAATACGACTCCTCCAGACGCGAATCCGGGAACATTTTATTCAGCGATGAGCAATATCGATATCGAGATCCAAGACGGCAACCCTGGAGCTGTCGGCATACGCGCCCGTTATGCTCAGCACTGCTATCTGTCGCACATGGATTTTCGCATTGGTTCCGGTCTTGCGGGGATTCACGATGGAGGGAATGTCGCGATCGATCTTCATTTCCAGGGTGGCCAGTACGGGATCTGGACGCGGAAGCCTTCTCCAGGATGGCAATTCACGGTAATTGACTCCACGTTCGAAGGGCAAAGCAAGGCGGCAATCCGCGAGCATGAAGCTGGGCTGACTTTAATTCGTCCACAATTCAGGAATGTTCCCACTGCGATTTCTATCGATCCAAAGTATGCGGATGAACTGTGGGTCAAAGACGGGCGCCTTGAAAACATAAGCGGGCCTGCGTTCGTGATCAGCAATGAAAACAACCGGCGGACCGAAATCAATGCCGAAAATCTTGTGTGCAGCAAGGTAGCTGTGTTTGCCGCGTTTCGCGAGAGCGGAAAGGAAATGAAAGCCCCCGGCGAGACGTATGCCGTGAAAGTCTTTTCGCATGGCTTTCATTTCAACGACATAGGCGAATCAGGCGAGATTCGAAGCATATTTCAGACGGAGGCATTAGCCAGCCTGCCGGAAATGGTCCGTTCAGACATACCCGATTTGCCGGCCATGGATAGCTGGGTGAATGTTCGTAGTCTTGGAGCACATGGGGATGCAAAGACAGACGATACGGAAATACTGAGGAAGGCGATTGCCGAACATCGTGTTCTCTATTTTCCGTCGGGCCAATATTTGGTTACGGACACGATTACGCTGAAGCCGGACACAATTCTGATTGGTCTTCACCCGAGCACGACGAGGCTACTCCTGGGCGATAGGACAACAGCTTTCCAGGGTGTGGGCGGTGCAAAGCCTCTGCTGGAGGCGCCTGAAGGCGGCACAAACATGGTGACCGGAATCGGTATCTACACAAATGGAATCAATCCGCGCGCAGTAGGAGTCAAATGGATGGCCGGGAGCCAGTCCTTGATGAGTGATGTGCGATTTCTGGGAGGACACGGAACAATCGATCCCGACGCTAGTGCGAAGGACAGGGGCAAAATCTGGAGCCAGATTTATAACAATACGCATACTGCTGATTCTGACTTGGACCGCCGGTGGGATGGCCAGTACCCGAGCCTGTGGGTTACGAATGGAGGAGGCGGCACGTTCGTCGATATTTGGACACCCAGCACGTTTGCACAAGCGGGCCTCTACGTCTCCAATACTTCGACTGAAGGCAGGGTGTACGAGCTCTCCAGCGAACATCACGTTCGTAACGAAGCGGTTTTCGATAGCGCTGCCAATTGGCAAGTCTTTGCGCTGCAGACTGAAGAAGAGCGCGGCGAAGGCGGCTTTGCCCTACCTCTCGAAATTCGAAATTCCAGCAATCTTCTTTTCGCCAACATGCACATGTACAGGGTTGTGAGCAGCTATCAACCTTTCCCAGATGCAATTCGTATCTCGAATTCCAAAAACATCCGACTCCGTAATATCCACTGCTACAGCGATAGCAAAGTATCTTTCGACAACGCTGTTCATGACCAGGATCATGACGCCATCGTCCGGCACCGTGAGTTTGCCTGGCTTGACCTATCTGGAAATAAGCCTCAACCGACGAGGAAAAATCAGTCCCAAATTGTCGCCGAGGGTGCGCAACTCGAAAGAATAGCAGGAGGTTTCTACAACATCTCCGGTGGCGCTATCGATGGCTCAGGCAATGTGTATTTTGTGGATGCTAAATGGCAGACGATTTATCGCTGGTCGGTTTTGGATCATCGACTATCGAAAGTTCGCGACAATCCCCTCGATCCTGTGCAACTTGCTTTTGATAAGGCGGGGAATTTGATTGTCATCTCATACGCGGGCAAAGGCAGCGTGTACAGTTTCAAGCCTGACTCGGCGTCGGATGAAGTCACGCTTTTGAAAGCGGAGCAGGCGATTCCTCGGCCGGGCTTGACCGCCGTCCTTCCAGTTAATTTTTGGCGCAATGAGAATGACTTCACGGAGGCGGTTCCTTCGAAAAAGGCCTACCAGTTTGTTTCGCTCGACGGAAGCACGTTTATACCCGCCGGAAGAGATTTCGTGAATGGCGAACTGTATTACGGCTCGAAGATTCATGACGTGCTTCGCGCGTTTGGGTTGGCGCCCGCGCATGTCGGACAAACGTTCTACATCACGGACGAATCGGAACAACAGACTTATTCGGCGAACGCCGACGCGGACGGCAACATCACAAACATGAAACTGTTTGCGGAAGTCGGCGGAGAGAGTGTTGCTGCAGATGAGCACGGCAATGTCTACATTGCGGCGGGGCAGATATTCGTCTACGACCCTTCCGGGAAATTCATCGAAACGATTGAAGTTCCGGAGCGGCCGACACAACTCTTGTTTGGTGGAAGCGACCGCAAGACGCTTTTCATCGCGGCGCGCAGTTCGCTATATGCCGTGCACACACGCTATAGAGGGCAATGACATTAGGTTACTTCGCGATTTGTTGGCAGACGGGAGTAGATCAAAGTGCTTATGTTGCGCGATGACCGGCAGGCTGCTGAATCATTCAGCCGAGCGTTCCGCTCCAACCAGTTGGCGAACCCCGGAAGTAACCACCAGGAATAACTCAGCATGAGGTTTAGCCGCATCATCTAAGGCTGCTAGTTGCTGGTTGCGCTTTTCTGCTGTAACGCGACTCCCGGCTTCAATATTGTCGAGCACCTCCAATCCAGTTGATCCAAGGTTGCAAAGCTGATGGGACAGGGGAATGAGTTCCTGAAGCGAGATGGAAGAAGAGAGGAACGGCTGCAGCCGCGAGTCGTTGTCGCGCCACCGCTGGAACCATCTGCGGAGTTCAAGCCGTGAATTAGGATCCTGAATTGCCTGCTGGGCCAGTAGGTTGAATTCGCGCCCAACATTGCTTTCCGGGGAAACGGCATCCACCAAGCGATTCAGCGAGGTTTGCGTGCTGAAAGCTTGCGTCTTTTCGCGTTCATAATCTTTCACTGGCTCCACGACCGCCGACAGCGTCTCAAATAATTGCTGCGGTGCCTTTCCAGCGATGTGATCAAGCATCTTTCGGTTATTTCCGTTGTGGAGTAACTTGAGCCTTTCCAGGCTGATGCTGAGAGCGTCAAGCCGTTTATACATAGACGCGCTCCCCGTAACGGAAGCGGGAGACCAGAGACGCTCAGCGATCGCGCCGAGGCGTGGCCAAAGCCGATTGTCGATGTTTTCAGATGTAACGTATTCCGTCCATTGAGCGGCCTCTCCTCCAAGGATTAACGCTTTCTGCGCGTCGGAAAGAGAAGCACTCTCTCCGCTCAGTGGCTCGACGGCATAGTGCTGCGATGCGGGATGCATTAGGTCGAGGTACCAACCGGCCGAGAGAATCGTTGGAAATCCCATGCGCGCCGCGTTCGCGAGAGTTTCCGATCCTCGCCAGGATTGCACCAAGGTGTCCTTTGGCAGATCTGGATTAAGAATTTCGTCCCACCCTTCCATGTGTTTTCCATGCTTGGCGAGAATCACCTGAACGCGCTTACTGAAGTAGGTTTGCAGCTCGTGATTATCTTTTATGTTGTGGGCGCGCATCCATTCCTGAATGCGTTCGTTGCCATCCCAATATTTCCCATCGACTTCATCGCCGCCAATGTGAAAGTACGGGTCCGGAAACAGAGAAGCCATTTCGCCGAGCACGCTGTCCAGTACTTGATAGGTCTCTTCCAGAGTGGGATCAATGGGTGGACGAACGTCATCGGCCATTCCGCGCACCAGGTGTGCTGGCGGCGGCGCGGATGCGATATTGGGATGAGCGATCAGCCAGCTAACGGCGTGTCCGGGAATGTCAAACTCCGGAACAACACGAACGCCACGTTCACGCGCGTACGAGAGCAGCTCTAGAATTTGATCCTGCGTGTAAGACTCGCCGTCGGAGGCAAGTTCTTGGAGTTTTGGAGCGTTCTTGCTTTGCACTCGAAACCCTTCGTCATCGGAGAGATGGAGATGTAGGGTGTTGAGTTTCACTGCTGCCATGCCGTCGATGTTGCGCTTGATAACTTCAAGAGGCATGAAGTGCCGAGAGACATCAATCATCAATCCGCGCCAGGGAAAGCGCGGGCGATCTTCCACGCGAACAGCCGGAATGATCCAGCCGTGCTTGTCTTTCTGGATCAACTGAAGCAGAGTTTCGACTCCACGCAAAATGCCGAGAGAGGCGGCAGCCGTCAGCTCAACCTTGTTTTCACCAACTACCAGGCTGTAACTTTCGTCCTCGCCTAGCGCTTGCAGCTTCTGGCCAGGGGTATCACAGCGAATGACGAAAAGAGGCGCGTGCTCTCGGTCGCGCTTTTTTCTCGAAGACAGCTTTGTTTCTGCCCCCAGCTGACGCCTCAAATGAACGATTGCATATTGAACGCGGTCGTCGCCTCCCTTGACGTCAAACCGCGGCAATTCGACAACCTTCAAGAATCCTTCCCGCTGTTCGATTCGCGCCGGCCAAGGCATTAAATTGAATTCTTGTGCGGAACAAGACGATGACAAAAAGAAAGCCAGAACGGCGACGCAAAAAACCATGTGAGCTTTTCTTGCGCCGAAGGATACCGTCTTCACTTTTTCACCGTAGCCAAAGTGCTCTCTATCTCTCATCTTGTAAAAGACGAAACGGAGTGCAACTAACCTATTCGCTCATCCAATATTTATTGAAGCCGATGTACTCCGAGGGCAAGTTTGCAAGAATCGTGCGGCGCAATTCCAAAATGTCAACGGGGCCCAATTTCTGGTAGAGCACCTTACCCGCAGGCGAAAGCAAAACCGTATATGGAACGGCCGATTCCCACTTTGGATCAAACGCGGCCTGCAATGCAGCAGTGTCTTCGGATGCAAACAATAGATTGCGGCTGGTTGCGTGCTTAGCCTGCAACATGCGCAGAACGCTGTCTTTCTCGTCAGGCATGTTGGCAGCAACGGTGATATAAGCCATGTCCCGCACGCTATACATGCGATAGGTGTCTTCCAATTCGCTAAATTCATGAACACAAGAACCGCACCACGTGGCCCAGAAGCTAACGAGCATCATCTTGCCCGAGGGATTGGTACGCAGTTTCTTCAAGTCGTCCGCGGAAGCTAGTTCCAGTTGTACGGGCTGCGCGTCGAGTTTTTGCAGAGCTTCCAGGCGCGCGGACTGTTTTTCTTGCCACTTTGTCGAGCAGCCAAAAACACCGGTGTGTTTTGTCGGAACTTCCTCGTGCGCCAAAAGCGCATCGATGGCGTTGCGTGCATCCTGAGTCTTTACCAGTTCGGTGCGATAGCTGTTGTCTACCCGGCCTTCGTACCGTAAATTGCGTTCTTGATCGAATACAAAGACGTGCGGCGTAGCCTGCGGGCCATAGGCGCGCGTTACCGCCTGCGTTTCGCCGTCATATAAGTAGGGATATTGCAGATGCTTGTATTCAACGCGGATCTTCATTTCTTCCAGGCTGTCGCTGATGTCGGAGGAATCCAGTTCATCAATACGAATCGCCTTGGGATCATTTGGCTGAATAGCCACCACCGCGACACCCTTGTCGCGGTAATCCAAAGCGAGTCGCTGGATGCGCTGCTCGTACATCTGGGCAATGGGGCAATGATTGCAAGTAAATACGACGACAAGCACTGCGCTGGAAGAATAGTCCGTCAAACTGTGTGTTTTTCCGTCTACGCCCGGCAACGAAAAGTTTGGCGCAGGCGAACCAATCGCCAAAATTGGATGGGCGTTCTGCGCCCCGGCAGCGAAAGGAATCAAAAGAGATACAAGAAGTCTCCACATGGTTTTCCCGCCCCATTCGCAGATCGAAAAAATCCGTGCCGCGCTTAGTTCGAGGGCACTTGCCGCGGCTTCACATCTGCATCCACCTGACGCGTGGCCCACTTGATTGCCTCGGTATACATTCTCTGAATCTCTGGATTGTCCCAGTTTTCCACGGGATGTCCGAGCGTCGAATAATACACGCGTCCTTTTCCATACGTCTTTGCCCAGGTAACCGCAAAGTCGCGGTCCGCTCGATGCACTTTCGGATTTTTCAAATCCAGTTTGGTCGCGTCAAGCCGCATCAGAACACGCAAATTGTTTCGCGAGTAGTTCCTGATTTGATAAATCTCATCCTTGAGCGAAAACGAAGGAGGAAATTGCTGCATCCCCGGGAATTGTGGATCTTCGACAAGAATAGGCGCGTCAAAGGTTCCCCAGGGATGCTCGTCGAAGTAGCCGCCAATCATCTCGCCGTATTCCGGCCAATCGGTGAATGTAATTGCAGCGCTGTGAATACCAATGAAGCCTTTCCCATCGTCGTGGACGAACGAAAGGAAATCCGCCTTCTGCTGCGCATCCATTTCCAAAGTGCCGCCGGTAAAGAAGATGACCGCGTCGAAATCGTTCAAATTCTTGGCGTTATATTCGAGTTTTTTCTTGGTAAGCGCTTCTGTGTCAGTTCGGATCGTCGTATCCCACAATCCTGTCTCGCGCCCCAAATGGTCAATTGTCGCCATCGCATGCGTTACCGATTCGTGCCGATAGCCCTTTTCCTCACCGATCACCAGTACATGCTTTTTGTTGAGCTGCTCGGTTTGCGCGAAGCACAAACTGCATGCTGCCACGTAGAACAGAAACAAAACAAAGCGCCATGCCTTCATCTCGAATGTTCCTCGGGTGTCATTTCTCGTATGGCAACGATCGGGATAACGTTTGAGAGCATTCGACGGTGGCTAGTGTTTGCCGGTAGCTGTCTCGATTTTGGGCGGCGGTACCACGTCTTTTGCCGGGATCTTCGCGTCAAAAACCAAATTGAAGAATCCGACCATCATCTCGTCCCAGCTTTGCTGACCCCAAATTACCGTTTTTGTCGGATCAGGGTTTTCCGGATTGTTTGCTGAATTGTCGAAGTGAGCCGTGCACTCGATTTTCGTGCCTTTGGGCAGTGCCATCGGCTCTGAAAAGTTGTACCAAAGCTGCCAATGCCAGTTGTATTGAGGGACCCTCAGTATCGTTTCTTTCTTCCCGTCGGGGTAAACGAGCCGGTACTCAAAATCTTTCCCTCGCGTATGCATGTGCGGATGAAGTCCCGCCAATTTCACATCCTTGACCACATCGAATGACGCGTCTACTTTGTAATTCGGGTCACCCGGCGGAATCTTAAAAGTCCCATTCACCGCGGAGAGCGTCAGCACGCGCTCCTTCGGAAGCTCTTTCGAGAAAATTAGGCCAAGCTTGGTACGATCCGTCGTCGCTTTTCCGTTCGGCGTGTAATGCACCTCAAAAACGATGTCTGTGCCGGCTTTGATCAGCTTCGCCTGCCCCGGTGACAAAATCTCCGCAGGCTGTCCCGGCGCGTATCCCACTAGAAAATCGCTTGGCAATGCGCTCGTATCTTTTTCGCCGGCCTTTGGGGGTGGCGCTTCAAAAAATACACCGGGCTTTTGGTCCTTGAAATAGTCCGAGCCCGGTTCGCGCAAGTACGCGATGATGTGATGCACGACGGACCGGTCGGTCGGCCGCACTTCCATCATCTGCACCCATTTGTCTTCCGTGAATCCGGTCGGAACAATCACGTATTGGTATTCCAGCATCCCCGAATCCGGCACGGAAAATGGTTTCGGCAATTGGAAAACCACATCGGGCTTCGGAATTCCCCAGCCTTCCTCGAAATGCACAGGGGGCGGCATGTCCTTGGGATCGCCCTTTTGGGCGCCAGCATTCACCCAGGCCACTATGGTCCGAATCTCTTCCGTGGAGAGCGATCTCTCATTCGCAAAGTGACCGTAGCTGGGATCGGCAAACCACGGGGGCATTGCTTTCTGTTGTACGGCGCGCTTCATCATTGGCGCCCAAGGCTTCGTGTCTTCATACGTGAGCATGGAGAACGGACCCGCTTCGCCTGGCCTGTGACAAGTCTGGCAATGCTTCTGCAAAATCGGCGCGACGTCTTTCGTGTAGGTCGGAGCGGGA
>Ga0209648_10000780_pt1 | contig 24971 bp, 34 predicted proteins | sample GraSoi2013_115cm_FD_185830 | JGI IMG/M metagenome (GOLD analysis project Ga0209648, IMG submission 185830) | Grasslands soil microbial communities from the Angelo Coastal Reserve, California, USA - Sample 9_17_2013_115cm (SPAdes) (version 2) | ecosystem: Environmental > Terrestrial > Soil >... | reverse complement strand
GCTGAACGCTTAGAAATGACAGAGGATCTCCGGAAAGCAAGCCGATCAGTACCTCCGCCACAATTCGCCCCCCAACCGGTCCGAGACTCTGGAACTGACCTTTGACCTCAGCTTCCTTGAGGATGTAGTACCAAAGCGGTGTCCGTTGGCCTAAGGGAGCCAATTCTTTGGGCAGGGAGGAAAAGTCATCGGTTCGGAGCGGTTCGACACCCATTGCTGAGGCGATGTCCTGTCCTGCCGGCAACTCAAGTGCCAGGCCACGAAGCAGGTTGCGCTCTGCCAATGAGGCGGGCACGCCGGGGATAGCGGGGCCAGGCAGGTTGGCCAGGGGATTGGAGAGGACTGTGTCAATCTTGTAGCTGTTCTGGGGCTTCTGGCCCTGACTCAGAGGGAAGAAAAACTTCCACTGAAACCCCCATTGCGGCGGCAGTGGTCGAAACCCATTGAGATTGTCAAATTGGCCTTGGCTGGCGGAAAAGATCGGGACTCGAAAAGGTGGCCCGTTTTGCCTTTCCCTCTTCACGAAGTCATTGATGAGATAGCTCGGCCGGATCATTGAGTGGCCGAAGCGGTACGCGGCAACCGAGAACTCGACCGGCATGAATGGATTCTTCTCGAAGTGATAGAAGTGGAGGTCAGGCGCGATCGTCGTGCCTTGACCAGGTGCCGCGCCTCCGGTCGCGTAGCGGGCCGATCCCAGCATTTCATCCACCATCGCCTTGCCTGACCCATCCGGTCCGGTGATCCGCGGCAGAAAGTCGTGCACAACGACCCATTGGTAGTGCCAACGGACCAGCCGCTGCGCTTCCTTGAGCAAGTCATCGTCAGTGAAGCCCTGATTAGCCACAAAGTCGATGACCCTGTTATGGAAACGGATAAACACCGTTTGCAGCTGGCTGACGATGAGGTTCTCATCGTTGCGCGGATCACCTATGAGAGCACGACCTGCTCCATTTCTCTGCAAGTCGGGGCCCGCGATTACGCGCTGATCCGAGACCGCGCCCCCAAGCAGCAACTTGATCCCGTTGCTGTCGTACAGGTATGGCTGGTCAGCCGGGCCTCGTCCGTACAAAGAGTCGAGGTCGAATTTCGGCGTACGAAAGTCAGTCAAGGCGTCGGGATCGTTTTGCCGCTGAAGGCTACTGACCGGATCGAATGTAATGTCATGGTCAATGAACTGACCTAGGTATGTATAACCGGCTGGGATCTTGACATTCTCATCGTCATCGTCGGCGCCGTCTCGCTTGTCGTCATCAGCTTGTTGGATCATCGAGACAGCTAGAGACCTCAGCATTGCCGGGTCGGTCGTGAAGACTGGAAGGTTGCGAAACATCCGCCCGAAACGGCCGCCGAACACGTGCGAGCTGGAAACCGAATCGATTCCGCGCAGTGGCTGGGCGTGGCTGGTTACGTTAGTCGGGGTGGTGACCGGAGTCGGCACTGGCCCCCCGCTTCCTCCAGCACTGATTTGCCAGGGCGGAATGATCACCGGCTGGTCAGCTGCAGGAGACCCTTGCTGGCTCATGCGCCCTCCTCACTCACATCTTTCACCTATCGCGCCAACCCAACGAGGTCTGCCTGTCTCGTCATCGACGAATCAAAGCGCAGGTGGTGACAGAGGCTTTTGTTTGACGTCAAATGCGGCGGATCGTGGATCACTTCGTCTTGGGCAATCGCAAGGGCGCGATCTCCGCCTACGCCAGAGACTTCGCTGGCTACGTTGTCGAGGGTGTGATTCTCCATGAAGAAGATCACAACCTTGGAAGCGGGCGATGCTGGTCGGGCCCTGGGTCGTGGCTTCGGGGTTGTCCGCCTGCTCATACCCCTCCTCTGCGCACAACGATGGATGCGAATTGGCCAAGTCTCACCCCGATCGTCCTTGAGCAAGTGGGTCCTTGCCCAGTGCGACACCCGTCGTCAGCGGCACGGCGCGATAGTCCTTTGTCACGATAGCGGGGCAAGCTTTACAAGCCACGCCGCCCTGCTCGCGAAACCACCGGCAGCGAGAACGAATTGGACAGGCCGGCAGTCGATCCACGACCGCAGGCATGTACTGCGCCACTCTTTTTGCAAGCTGGCAGTAAGTGCCGTCGAAGTGGACACAGGCTTGGCGTGCGCAGGGAGCAGCGAACCTGAAGATCTCAGTTGGCTCGACCGGTCCGGTCATCGCAAGCAATTGCGGAGTTACTTGAAGGGCTTTCGCGAGGTAGGCAGCGAGGGGCTGTTCGACCGTTCCGGACACCACGGCGAACAACCGGCTGCCCCCCATGTCTGGTTGAGCGCTCGGGCAAAGCAGATCCGAAGCTGAAGTGGAGCGCATTACGCTCGCTTGGCGGGACTGCCTTCAACCCCGAATCTTTCGCCAAGTCCCTCGGGGGTGTAGATGATCCCGAAGATGATTGGTCCCCGCGGGACCTTCCGGCCTTCGAGCGCACGGAGTATCGCCGCGAAGGTCACCTCAGCGAACTCGGCCACCGTGATCTGACTGGCCAGACGCTTTTCTTCCACTTCAATCGCCTCCCTTACACGAGGCCTCCCGGCTCCCCAACGGGAACTCGATTCCCCCCAGAGTCCGGATTGATTCGCCGTAGACCCTTGCCAACCGGCGGAGCGACGTCCGCCGGACGGCTCTCAAATCCTCGACTGGGAATCCTTTGGAGGACCCCAACGCCTGAGTCTGGCGCCAACCGGGCGAACTTGTCAAGCACCAACATTACAACGCCTACTCGTTAAGCATTGCTTGACACCCGCCTGAATCAGATCTCCACTGGGCCCGATGCCCGTAAGAGCCGGGCCGCGCGAGTGGAGGTTTCCTGCCGATGCGACGTTTATTTATGGTCCTCGTGATTGCCTCTGCCGTCCTGGCGATGTCAATTACATCGGTCGCGGCCGACGGATGGCCGTCATGCTGTTAAGCAGGACATAAGTCGCGGGCGTGCTGGCGGGCTTGCTGTCGCGCTCGATGGTAGGCTGTTATTTCGGTGGCTAGCAGGTCTACACCAAATGGCAAGCACCGCCGGCAACCCGGCCTAGACGTTCGGCCCGGATCGATCAAGCAGGCCCGAACCGACGCCGGCCTGACATTGGCACAGGTCGCGGCCGGTAAGGTCAGCCGCACCGCAGTTCACTTGGCCGAGACGGGTAAGACACGACCGACTCAAAGCACGATCGAGCTTATTGCGACGCGAACTGGTAGGCCGCTAGAGTTCTTTCTAGCGCCAACTAGCGATAGTGACAGTGTTTTTAGCAGCGTACAGCTCGACAAACTACGAGAGCTCGCCGCGGCGGAGCAATTTAGCGAACTTCAGGGAGCGGCGGAAGCGGCGAAGACGCACGCCCTGGATCCGTTGGACGAAGCTTGGGTGGGTTTTTACTTGGCTCAGGCCCAGATACGGCTGGCGAACCCTACCCCTGCCCTCCCCGAGTTACAAGTTGCCAAACAAGCCTTCCAGGCCGCCGGTGACCAGTGGATGGTGGTCGAATGCATGGACTTGGAAAGCGCAGCTCTCCACCTCCTCGAGGATACTTCAGCGCTCGGGACAGCTGAGTCTGCTCTAGCTGCGTGCCGCCGGTTGCAACCAGCCAACCGATCCCTCGAGGCTCGAATTCTAGGCCGACTAGGCTCAATCAATGTCGCGCGCCACGAATGGCCCGAAGCCATCGAGCATTACCAGCAAGCGATCGATGTAGCTGACGGACTAAAGGATCTGAGCCGGCTTGGAAAAATGCACAGCGACCTAACCATCGCTTATGAACAGCTTGGTGACCTTCCGCGCGCTCGCGTCCACTCTCAGAAGGCGGTCAACATCCACGAGCTTCTACAGGACAAGTTCTCGATAGCGCGAGCGGAAAATAACCTCGGGCTGGTACTAATGCGCCAAGGCGAGTTGGAAAAAGCACGCGAGCATCTCACCCGTTCCTTGCTCATCTGCGACGAGAACGGCATCGAGCTGGGAAAGGGTCATGTCCTCCTGAGCCTCGCCGAGTTAGAGCTGGATGGCGGCGATCCCATCGGCGCGCGACGGCACATTGAGCTAGCGCGCCAGCTTGCCGAAAAGAGTGACGAGCGCGGCAGCCTGGCCTTGGCTCACCAGCTGCTCGCCCAGGTGGCCGAAGCAACCGGCGACAAGGCTGGGGCCGATAAGGAGTTTGCGATAGCCATCTCGATTCTTGAGCGGGCGGGCCTCACTCAGCGACTTGTCAGTTGTCTCGCGGAATTCGCAAAGACACTCGAAGCTCGCGGGGACGTGCTGGAAGCTCTACACCAGACACAGCGAGCACTCTCGGTTTCCAGACCCGACCTGGGCGGCGCCGAGAGGGATGCAAGCACTGAAACCGCATGATCTTCCCGGCACGCGAGGCACTTTCTGCGGACACGCCGACGTGAGTGCGCCTCGGTGTCACAGCGTCACAGGACCCACTGACCGGTCTCGAGTCCATGGCGTTGGTCGCGGTCACACCAAAACCGGTCGGTAACGTAAGGACTCACCGAACGCAAGTCGTCATTATCCCCAGGCCTTCAGTAGCAAATGAGCGCGCCAGCGTTGACGTCGCAGTTCGCCCAATCGAGCTGTACGCACATCGCAGACTGCCGCGAACTCGCCGGTCGATGGCATTGTGAAGCTGGCCAGAACGGATAGGAACGTGAGATTGGCCAACTTCCATTTAGCATCTCTCGTCAATCGACAGCCTAACTTTACGCAGTTAAGCTCCTTTCACAAATGGGCGTCAGGCATCAAACGGCTGGATACGACACGCAAAGCACGCCTAGGACGGTGTTGTTTCGTCGGGTCATTACTGCCGGCCTTCCGATCCTGTGGCGTCGTAATCGCTAGGGTGCGTTTGACTTGCCGTAGCGATTCGACGGTATCCCCTCGGGTCTAAGATTGAGATCGCCAGTCTGAACGCCTAATCAGCTTTGGCTTTTGGCCTATTGCGTTCGCCACCTGGCCCGGCAGCGGTTCCCCTAGTCCTTCACCACAACGGTGTTCGGCCGGGGCCTTCGGCCCGCCGACGCGGACGATGAGTTGTCCTCTTACCGCATCGTAGTGCTGACGTCTCGAACCACTTGACAAGCACCAACCTCAATGGTTGGCCACCCCCTTGACGGCGCCTCCCAACCGAACAGGGTCAGAAAATTTACCGAAACACCCGAACTTCTACTAGGAAATAACAGACCACTTGACGTTTTCACTTAACAAGGTCAGGCTCATTCGGTGGCCCGCTTAACACACGTTGTCGACCAAACAACTGGCATGCGAGGGACAAATGGTTAAACGAGCACGCGAACTGAGCGTAGTAGCGGTGATGGTCTTGGGGTTGCTGGCCGCGGCACCGACCCCCGCACTTGCGGGATCGAATGGGCAGCAGGTTATCGGCGCAGTGACACAAGCCAGTGCGATCGGCAGTCAGCAGTATCGATTCGAGACCTGAGAGTACAGCGACGATGGTGGCCCTACCTCCTGCGCGGCGACGGCAAGCGCAGCTTGGGTTGCGCATTAGTACGCGGCAACGGGAAATTCTGGGATTTGCCGCCGACGGGCAGACCGACAAGGAAATCGCGGCGCTGCTGTCTCTATCCGTGAGCACTGTCCGAACACATCTGGAGCGCTTTTATTTAGCCAATGGCGTTAGGAATAGATCTCAGGCGATTGCTGTCTACTTTCGGTTTGGGCTGCATCGAGTCCCCTCAGAATCATCCGGAAAGATGGTTGGTGCCGAGAAGCATGAGAAACGGGACCTACACGAAATCGGCATCTACAATCGCGAAAGATAGGACTCAACGCCTGAAGGCACACAACATGCCCCCCTTGGTGGGCGGATCGGATCAAGCGAATCGTGGCTTAGAGCATCACCTCGTCGGCGCGACATCTTCCATTCTGGCGTACGCCTCGGAACAACGACTGTTGACCACCGACTCAACACTCGTGGGTGCGGTCAAAGTGCCGCTTCTGTGATCGCAAGTCATTAATTGAGAAGCTGGTCGCGTTTCACGTCCCGCTTTGGCGCAAACGCGAGGAACAGCGCACCATCACAAGTACTGACGGAGTTCCGATGACATCGGAAATCACGACTGGTCACCGATCAGTCGGAGACTCAGCATTGATGTTCTGGGGCAGTCGCTCGTTAGCGATGATTGATGAACAAGTGCATCGGGAGGTTCTTAATGCGGAGGTATCGCAAGAAGCTTCGGACGACCTTAGCGGGCTTACTGGCGCTAGTAACAGTAGGCATCTTCTCCCCCACAGTCTTCGCTGACAATTGGCCACTTGACAACACAGATCCTGTCTCCACGGGATGCGCCAATAGTGGAGTTACTAAGTTTTCCAGGAATGTGGACGGGGGCGTACTCGACCTGAGATTCTCCACGAATCCAAACTGCTATACAGCGTGGGCCCGGTTTACGGACAATGATCCCAATGGCTACACCAATTTCACGCTTTGGGTTAATCGTCTCCCGGATGGGAAGCAAGATGTGCTGCACGTAACCTTCCCGTACTACGTCAACCCTGGGGGGCAAATTTGGTCCTACCAGCTGTGGGACGGGGGCACTTACCAGGTGTATGCGTGTAAGCAGAACTACGGCGGTGGACAGGTCCAATGTACTAACGCATACTGACTCCACGACGGGAGTCGGCATAAGATCTAGAAGCGCGCGCACAGCGGAACGAAGCGAGTGGCTGCCCCCCAACTCTATGAAACCATGTGACTCCAATGATGGGACAGAGATCAACCTTGACTCTAGAGCTAACACCTCGGCCACGCGATCGCGCCTTTAGGCTACGAGACGGTGGTTACCCGGTTGAATAGCCAGGCATCTGAATCGTCGGACATCTCGATTCGAACTGTCGGCCTTTCCAAGAATTACGGCACGACCCAAGCACTTGTGGACTGCGATCTTGAGGTTCCGACTGGGCGCTTCATGGCCCTCGTCGGCCCGAATGGAGCCGGCAAATCCACACTGCTACTTATGTTGATTGGGCTGCTTAAGCCCACCACCGGACACATCCTCATCGCTGGCCTGGAGCCGCGGCAGCACCGCCGTGAAGTGTTGAACGCGGTGGGCTTCGTGGCCCAGGATCGGCCCCTCTATCAAGCGCTAACCGTACGAGAGACGCTGGAGATGGGCAGCAAGCTCAACGACACCTGGGACGGCGAAGGCATGATCGCCAGAATGGAAAAGCTCAGCATTGGCCTCGACACCCAGGTGCGCAGACTCTCGGGCGGCCAACAAGCGCAGGTGTCTCTGTCGCTTGCACTAGGAAAGCGCCCAGCTTTGCTCATTTTGGACGAGCCAATGGCAAGCCTCGATCCACTAGCTCGCCACCACTTCTTGGCCGAAGTGGTTGCCGCGGCAGACGAGCGCCGATTGACAGTCATAATGTCCTCCCACATAATCGCGGAGCTCGGTCGTGTCTGTAACTATGTAGCGATTCTCGAACGAGGTCACCTGGTCGCATGTGGATCTATCGGCGAAGTCATTGAATCGCTGGGGGCACGAAATCTGGCGGATTACGACCCGCTGGGGCATGGCATGACAGATCTAGAACAGGTGGTTCTGTGGCACTTGAGCAGATCTACGTAACTCTGCTTATGGACGCGAGATTTGGTGTCGGAAGAGCCAGGCCGTGATCTGGTTGCTCATACACCTCCACCGGAGAGTCATTTGGATTTGGCTAGCATTGGCCGCAGTGATGGCCGCAATCGTTACGGCACTATGGCTGGATACGGTCAGTACCCAGGCGGCCGTCGTAGCGTGCATGACTAGGGTAACGAGTTCAAGCAATCCGTCCCTCGCGGCCTGTTCACCGGCGGGCGGCGATGCGCTGGTCTGGTTCACGACAGTGAACCACCGGATTCAGTGGGCTTTAATCGCGGTTCCGCTACTGATGGGCGTATTCATGGCGGCGCCTCTCATGGGTCGAGAACTCGAGAACAGAACCCACCGTCTCGTCTGGACCCAGGGCATCACGCCAATGCAATGGTTCGCATCGAATCTCGCCTCCATACTCATGTTTTGCTTTGCACTGACGGCCGTGCTCTTAGTCGCGGCAGGACTCTGGCTGTCCCTAGCCTCGAGAATTACCAACGATTGGGCGCAGTTCGACTTGTATCCACCGGTCTTTCTATCCTATGTGGCCTTTGCAGTCTCGCTTGGATTAGCGGTTGCCACAGTTGTAGGGAGAACAGTTCCTGCGATGGCTGTGACCGGTTTGATATGGATAGCCATACGAGGAGCCACTGGTATCTTGGCCCGCCCCATGCTCATACCCGCTCTAGTTCGGCGCGACATGAGTGCAGCCACAGCCGGCAGGGACTGGTTCCTGGCGCCCACGTACTTGGATTCCAGCGGGCATCAAATGTCCGAGGCGCAGATCGATGGATTGTTGCAGCGGTGGGGGGGCAGCGGTGCCGATCCAATCACTTTGTTGCAGCAGCACGGAATCTTTATGGCAGGGCTCTATCAACCGGCAAGCCGCTTTTGGGTGTTCCAAAGCATAGAGACTTTCATATTCGTGATGCTTAGCGTGGGGTGCATTCTAGTCTCAATCGCGTGGGTGAGACTGAGACTGACCAGCGAGTGAATTGCGGGCCGAGATCCTCGGATGTATTGGAGGATTTAACCGACCTCACCCGATGCTGCGACCTCCGGAGTTAATGACGTTGCCCAAGGCAGTTGAGAAGACTGCCAGATTAGGGGACGTCCCCGCCGAGGCCCCTTTTCGATCGATCACTGTGTCCTGCAGCACCGGCGTTGGCAGTTTTTCGAATTTCACCGGTTAGCGGCCTCGACCGCTGCTCCAGGACCTTCTTATCGTCTAGGCGACGGGACTTATCGCCAATCAATTCTCCGCACTTCAGGGCGTCGGTCTTCCTAAACCTTTAGAAGTCCGTTAGCGCCGTGATCAGCGATCCCAGCCGAGACTCAGACTATCAATGTCGATATCGGGATCTCAGCCTCATAGACGAGTTGCTTCATGCCAGGATCGAGCCAGTGAGGAAGCTGCGAAATGGCTACGACTTAGCCCAAAACGCGTCCTCATATAGTAGGTAGAGTTCTTTGAGCCCGCTGACCCGATGCTTGCGATAAGACTTCGCTATCCCGCAGCTCAAGGAACTTTCGCGTCCTTATATATGCGTGGGAGCGGGGGAGAGCTTAGGGATCTGTCTTGCTTTCGATAACTACCTCCTGTCGAAAGCCAAGTTTTTGGCTGCCAAGGCACCCGAGACAGCGCTAGCCGGCCGGCCTACTGCCGCTTTTGCTCTCGACGGACTTGGTGCGGGACGAATTGAATCGTCGTTCGGCTGACCGAAGTATGCCCGGCACCAGTCGCTCGCTGAATCCGCCCAGGAATGCCACTGCAGCGTAGTAGTACAGAGCTTGCGCCGGATCTGGACTTACATAAAGGTGACAACCTGCTACGAATAAGCGCACCCAGAATAAAACACACCAGGTGCAATCTTCGGAGCACTTAGGGGCGTTGCAGACTATGGAGCTACGTCTGAATTCGGCGAGGGTTGGTCTGGATATGCGGCCAGTGGCGTGGGTCATGTAAAGATGAGGTTCGACCACTGGAATGCCGGTGCCGCTGATCGTCCCTGGGTTCAACCATCCTGTCGATGAGTCATGGAACATGAGCGATGCCTGGAGGCTGCCGCCGCGCTGCCCATAGCTGAAGACCTGGCCGACGTCGAGCCGGGCGGTCTGCGTCCAGTGTTGCGCGCCGTCGGTCGTATGGAACACGCCGGCGAAGCCCGGCGTCGTTTCATTCAGGTAGCCGACGATCCAGCCTTCTCGAGCGTCCAGAAAGTAGATCAAGTCCGCAGACCTCAATTGAGATGGGATCTGCTGCCGCTGCCAGTGGGCGCCTCCATCGCCGGTGGTGAACAACGGGACTCCGCCTCTCCCGACCACCAGCCCCTGGACACCGTCAGGGCCGAACCGGATCTGCGAGGGCCCGGGCCCGTCCCAGGTCAGCTGGTTTTGCCAGGTGAGCCCGCCGTCGGTGGTCCTGAAGAGCACCGTTGGGCCCGCCAGCGACAGTGACGACCTGGTCTCCGCTATCCAACCCTCGTCCGCGGAGATGAACTCCATCCCAGTGGGGTACACCTCGAGCTTTCCGGGTACGCCGATGCTGGGCACGTTGTGTCGCTGCGCCGACCGCAGCCTGCTCACTCCTATGGCCAGCGCCCCGACGGCGATGAGGACCAAGCACGCAATGGCCAGCGAGCGCACCCGTACGCTGGCCAGCGCCCATTTGCGCCCCGGCTCGGTGACTCGCGCGAGGGGCCGTGGAGTTATCGCGATTCGCGCCATGGTGCGGCTCTCTGCCCGCGCCGTGGATGGAAACTCCTGGTCGTACTGCTCTGCGTATCCGCGCAGCCGGGCTTCGATCTCGGTCGTTGTCGGCATCAGATCGCGACCACGTCCGAGACTTCATTGGTTGAAAGGTGGCGCCTCAGCTTGCGCAGCGCGCGGTAGACGATGACCCGCACCGTGCCCTGCCTCGCCCCCATGATGCGAGCGGTTTCGGCCACCGAGAGGTCTTCGAAGTAGCGCAGATAGACGGCCTGGCGCTCGCGCAGCCCGAGGATCGTGAGCGCCCGCTTCATCGCATCGTCAGCGGCTCGCCGCTCGGCCATCTCCTGGGGATCCATCAACACCGGACCTTGCGGATTCAACATCGCGCGCCGCGACTGCCTGAGGTAGTAGTCGTGGGCGAGGTTGGCGATGATCCGATAGAGGTAGCTGCGAAACTCGACCGCCACCGACGGTGTGGTTGGCGATGCCCATGCTCTAGCGAACGCCTCTTGCACGATCTCTTCGGCGAGGTTCATGTCATGGACCAACACGTTGGCGTACTTTATCGCCGGACGTCCAAGTGTCCGTACCCGCTGCTCGAACCAGGCTTGGTCGTCGTTCACGACGGCATCCACTGGACATTGCGACCGCACAACGCCGGCATGCCCTGAAACGTTGCGCCGCTAAGCTGGCGGCCGCGCGGCGTCCGGAACCTGGAAGACGATCGCCAGGCTGAAGTCGAGCCCGTCGAGCTGGAAGGCATAGCAGCCCGCGGCCTCGATGTGCGTCCGGGCGAAGAACATCCTCCAGAAGCCCTTGGCGTCGGTCGATGACATGGCCGGCAGATCGAGCTCCTGGTAGAAGGGGACCGCCTGTCCTTCGATGGTCACACTGGTCACGGCGGCGCCCGGGGGGTGGGCTGCCCGCGCTCGAAAAGCCGCCGAGCGGAAACGTGATCGGCTCGGCAAAGGCCACGACGTGGGACCCGTTTATCTGTTGGCCTCGGATGAGGACAGGCCCCTCATAGGTCGGCTCGATCAGCCAGACCTCGTTGTCGAAGCCGCCGGGATACAGCTCGACGATGCCGCTGAGGTAGGCGGGACCTGGTCCAAAGCCGAATCCTGGCCCTTTGCCCTTCCCGCCGTTTACCACCGGGCTCAGGTCGTGCGAGGCGGTGGTCGGGCAAGTCTTTCCGGCGCCAACCGTGGGGAGCTTGAGGGGCCGGTTCCGCAGGTCGGCAAGCGATGAGGCGGCGGCCACTGTCGTCGTGGTTTCGTGCGTGTTCGGGGTCGATTGAGCAGAGCTCACCACTGCGCCGCACCCCGCCCCGAGGATCGCGAGCGCCGCCACCATTGCGACGATTGCTCGACTCATCGTCAACCCCACAACGACCGACGGTCCTCGATTGTTACATTGCCGCTCTTAGAGGGTTGTTGATTTCACGGGAGGCGTCTGATGCAGATTGATTTCGCGCCTGACAAAGCCCTGTTTCCGTTTCAGTCGCGTTGGTTCGACGGAGCTGGCCCTCGCATTCATTACATCGATGAGGGCGCCGGTCGCCCGGTGGTCATGTTCCACGGCAATCCGACCTGGAGCTTCCTCTATCGGAAGGTGATCCAGCAGCTGAGCGGCCGGTTTCGGTGCGTTGCCATGGACTATCCCGGGTTTGGTCTCTCGGAGCGTCAGTCCGGTTACGACTACACGTCGGAAGAGCACGCGCGGGTGATCGGCAAGCTCGTCGACCATCTCAACCTGGACGGCTTCATCGTCGTGGGCCAAGACTGGGGCGGGCCGATCGGAATGACCATCGCCATGGAGCGGGGCGAGCAGCGTGGCCGGGATGGTTTTCGCGAACACGTGGTACTGGCCGGCCAAGGGATCGTTGGTGACCTTCAGCCTTGTGATGTCGAGCCCGCCGTTGCAATGGCTGATCCTCCATCGCAACTCCTTCGTCAACTTCATCATTCCTAGGTCAGTGGCAACACCGATGGATGCGAACGTCTTCAAGAGCTATCAGGACGCACAGCCAAACCCCGAGGCACGTCGCGGCGTAGCTGAATTTCCAAGGCAGATCAGGCTGGCTCGACCCATGCTGGAGCGATTGGCCGCGACCGCCCCGAAGGCGCTGGGAGCTAAGCCGATGGAACTTGTCTGGGCGATGAAGGACCCTGCCTTCGGGAACGAGCAGGTCATCGCCAGGTGGCAGCGCGATTTTCCGTCTGCGAATCTGACGCGGCTCGCGAACGCCAACCACTACATCCAGGAGGACGCTCCCGACGCAGTCGCGGCAGCGGTCGAGAGAGTCCAGAAGCGAATTTGACGCTGGTCATCTCTGCCGAGCCGTTCGTTGCGGTAGCCAACCCTATCCGCATTTGAGAACTTTGCAAATCCGGAGCTGATCAAGAAACGGGAAAGCCCATAGCGCGAAATTCGCTGAGGGCTCGAGCTAAGGCGCTGGGAACATATCCGACTTGCTCCGCAACCCTCAGGACCCGTTTGGGTGTTTGCCGGATCCATGTCCTGCTTGCCATTTAGGGCGCGTGGCACGCTGGCAGTGCAATAGGCCGACGCGTTTCGCGATGTCGTTGATCGTCGGTCGACTGCTCAAAGTCCTCGTGTTCCCTCGCTTAGAGCCGGACTCGTAACCGGCTCCGGAACCTGCTTCGGAATACTCCTACCCGCCTCGACTCGGCTGTCAATTCATCGCGACTACGCGCTCGTGATGGCACCTTGACAAGCCACCCCGTCAGGCGTACGGTGCCTCGTAACCGGTTCCGTAACCGGTTACGGCAGCCAGTATTTGCGTTTTGGGGGCGATATGAGGAAGGCAGCGCTTCTTGTGATCGGGCTCCTGGTGGCGGTGGCACTCCCGACCATGCCGGCAACAGTCGCGCACGCGGGGTTTGGATCCAGCGACTTTCTGAAGGCAAGCGGGAAGTACATTCGCAACAACTCTGGCACCGGGTCAATCACGACGCTTCGCGGAACGAATCTCGGCGGGTGGCTGGCCCAGGAAGACTGGATGAACCCTCTCGGCGAGTTCGCCCTCGACCGCACCGGGTGGACTGCGACCGCCTCCGTCAACAGCTCCATGGCTGGTAACGCCATCGACGGAGACAACACCACGCGATGGACCACCGGGGCCGCCCAGGCTGGCGGTGAGTGGCTCCAGGTCGATGTGGGCTCGCCGACGCTGCTCAACCGCGTCTATGTGAATGCGGCTGGCTTCAGCGGCGACTTTCCGGCCGCGTACCAGGTGCTTGTCTCGCTCGATGCCACAAACTGGAAGAACGCCGCGAGCGGCGCAGGCACAGCTGGCAACACGATCATTGCGTTCACAGCCCAGGTCGCTCGATACGTTCGCATCATGCAGACCGGGACTTCGGGGAGCTGGTGGTCGGTGGCTGAGTTCAATGCGTTCTCGGACCCAGTCCTGAATACGAGCAGCTTCACGGCGACTGCCTCAACGACGGGCACCGGCTTCTCGACGGGCAACGCTCTGGACGGCGACGTCACGACCCGCTGGAGCACCGGCGTTGCGCAGGCGCCAGGGCAGTGGTTCATCGTCAACCTGGGCCTCAACACTCCGCTGAACAAGGTCCTGTTCGACTCCGGCCCTTCTTCGCCCAACGACTTTCCCGCCTCCTATGAGATCTGGGGCTCAACCGACAACGTCAACTGGACGAAGGACGCAAGCGGGCTGGGGACGGGCCGAATCATCATGGCCCTCTTCTGGCAGACGACTTCTATGCAGTACGTCAAAATCGTGCAGACCGGCACGTCAGCCAACTGGTGGTCCATCGCCGACTTCGGATTTCTGTCGAGCGCCGGATTCGACCGCAAGGCATGGGCCATCACCGCCTCCTCCACTGAGCCCGGAGGCTCAGTCAGCAACCTCAAAGATGGCAATGAGTCGACCAGGTGGAGCAACGGCGCTGCGCAGGCGAACGGGCAATGGGTGCAGGTCGACATGGGCGCCACCGAGACGTTCAACCAGGTGGTCCTCGACAATGCGACGGATACCAACGACTATCCCCGCGGCTATACCGTCCAGGTCTCAGCCGACGCCACCAACTGGACCCAGCTGGCAAGCGGCAGCGGGTATCAGAAGGCCACGCCCATCAACTTCCCGCCGGCCCATGGGCGCTACCTCAAGATCACGCAGACCGGTACGTCCACCGGCTGGTGGTCGATCGATGAGCTGAACGTCTACCTCAACAGTGACGACTACGACGCCAACATCACCTACATCAATCGCTTCGGCGCGTCTACCGCGCAGAGTATCTACAACACGCAGCAGAACACCTTCATCCAGGCTTCAGACCTCGACAACATCGCCTCCATGGGCATCAACCTGGTCCGCGTGCCGATCGCGTGGACTGTCCTGCTGAATCCCGACGGCACATGGAAGACGAACGCCTGGACGCTGATCGACTGGATCGTGACGCAGGCATCGCAGCGCAACATCTACGTGTTGCTCGACCTCCACACTCTGCCTGGGGGCGACTGCCCCTGGGAGAGCTGCGGGCGCATCGGCTTGAACCCCAACGAGTTCTGGAACAACACGACCTACCAGAGCTGGGTGAACAACATCTGGCAGACCATGGCGGCCCGATATAAGGGCAATCCCGGCGTCGCCGGCTACGACCTCATGAACGAGCCGCTGCTCAGCTTCAACGAGACGTCGAGCGATGTGAGCCAGAAGAGCGCTGTCTACAACCAGCTTTACAACACCGTCAGGGCCGTCGACCCCGACCACATGATTTTCTTCAACGCTTTTTTCAACTGGGCGAACATCGCTCCGCCGGCGACCTACGGCTGGTCCAACGTCGTGTATGAGAAGCACCCGTACGACTTCAACGGCGGGCTCGACTGGAATGCTGAGAACACCCTGATCACGAACGAGCTGGCGGATGTGGCCGCGAAGCAGGACGATCCCTCCTGGAGCATTCCGGTGCTGTATGGCGAGTACGCGCCTTACCAGTACGACGATATCTGGTCGAAGTGGATGTCCGGCCTCAACTCCATGCATGTCTCGTGGACGAGCTGGTCGTACAAGGTCAGGTTCGGCCAGTACGACGGAGCGGGAGGCTACTGGGGCCTATACAACACCGACCCGAACCCCGTGCCGGTCATCAATAACGACACCTCGGCCACCATCAACGCGAAGATAGGCCAGTTCCCGACGAGCAACTTCCAGGCCAACACGAGCCTCATTAATGACGTTAAGACGTTCACCCCTGGAGCCTCGTGGATGGCGACCGTGCCCCTCAGCCAGACCGGTTGGACGGCGAGTGCGTCTTCGAGTGGTGCGGGAGACTCGCCCGCCAACGCAATCGATTGGAACACGGCTACCCGTTGGAGCACCGGTGCTTCTCAGGCTCCTGGGCAGTGGTTCCAGGTCAACCTCGGCTCGATGCAGACGTTCGACCAGGTTTCGTTTGAAACAAGGTCCACCGACAAGTGGGACTTCCCGCACGGCTATCAGATCCAGGTGTCGACCGATGCCACAACCTGGACGACGGTAAAGACCGGGCAAGGATTTGGGTGGAAGGACGCCGTCGTCATCGCCCCCCAATACGCGCAGTACGTGCGGATGACTCAGACCGGAAACGCTCAGGAATGGTGGTCGATGGCTGAGTTCCACGTTTACTCGGAGCTCCTGCTGAACCGGTCGGCGTGGGTGCCGACCGCATCCTCGAGCGCAACCGGGACCGCGCCGGCGTCGGCTCTGGACGGCAATCTCGGCACGCGTTGGAGCACCGGTACCGCGCAGGCGAACGGGCAGTGGTACCAGGTCGACATGGCCCAGACGCAAACCTTCAACCGTCTTATGCTCGATTCGGGCGCGACGTGGGCCGGTGACTATCCGCGCGGATACCAGGTGCAAGTGTCGAGCGATGGGACCAACTGGACAACCGTAACCAGCGGCATCGGTACGGGGCAGTCGCTGCTGATTCAGTTCCAAGTCCAGGTGGCGCGATATCTCAAGATCGTCCAGACGGGCACCTCGGGCAACTGGTGGTCGATCGCCGAGCTGAACGTCTACGGCGAGCAAGAGAATAGTCGTAGCGGCTTTACGTCAAGCGCATCGTCGACGGAGTCCGGCGGATCGCCGGGTAACGCGCTGGACGGCAACCTGAACACTCGCTGGAGCACCGGTATGCCACAAGCGTCGGGCGAATGGTTTGAGGTCGACCAGGGCTCCGCCCAGTGGTTCAACCACATCGTGATGGACTCGGGCCCCAGCACCGGCGACTACCCGCGTGCCTACGAGGTTCAGGTCTCAAACGACAACATGAACTTCCAGACCGTCGCGAACGGAGAGGGCTCGGGCCCATTCGTTTCCGTCAACTTCCCGATCCAGCAGGCGCGCTACATCCGAGTGATGCTGAAAGGATCTTCGGGCAGTTGGTGGTCGATCGCCGAGTTCAGGGTCTTCCAGTGACCGGCCAATAGAGGAGTGGGTGATCCGAGAAATACCTGCCAGCGTCAGCGGGCTGCAACCGCGGAGTGCCTCTGAGGTTGCTTAGGACCTTTGCGGCCAGGCCGTCACGTTCGCGGAGAAGTCCGAGGAGCAGCGGCGAAACAGACCACGACGTTGGCAATTGAGGTCGCTAGATCGCCCAACGGGCAGGTCAACGCCGACCGATTTGGCGCCAGACGCCCTTATTGATGCGACGCCAACTGGGACAGCCAAGATGACAGCCAACACGGCGCACATCGGCGAAGAAAGGCGGACGATCCTGGAATCTGAAGGCGCGCGACCGAACTACAGCGAACATCAATGGATGTCTGCGGATGGCAGCCCGGCGGTCTTCAAAACCGTCTGCGGTCGTCCGTAGACGTCCGTCCGAGTTCGCCTTCAACCGCAGGCGTCCGCGGACGCTGCGGATGACAGCCAATGACAGCCAATCCGGACGCACGGGATCAGCGAATGGCTACGGAAGTGGGCTAGCCGCAGGGTCGTGCCGCAGACGGTTTTCTGAATCGTTTGTGGTGGCCACCTCGCCAGGTCGTCAGGGACCATCCGGATCCCCGTGGGATGCAAGGCCGATCGGCACCGTAAGTGAGTCGTCGAGTACCATGCTCAGCGCTCTTGGTCCTGGGTTGCATCGCCGAACTCCGTTGGCACGACGGTCAGAAGTCGTCCGCGATGGCGACGATGGTGACGACGTAGTTAGTCAGGGCTATTCCGCGAGCAAGCTAATCACCGCTGGACGCACCGTGGCGTAGTCGCGTCCGAGTTCGCGAAGGACGCGAGCCGCGACGCTCTCCGTCTCAGCGACCAAGCCAAGAAGCACATGTTCGGTGCCGACATAATCGTGTTTCAGTTTCCTCGCTTCGCGCGTAGCCAGGTCAAGCGCCCTCTCTGCGCGTGCAGTTAAAGGACGAGGATGCTCGGGTGGCCAGTCACAGTCGCCGATGCCAACGATCTCTACTACACGCTTGCGCGCGACCTCAGCTTTCACTCCCAGTTCGAGCAGCGCGTCTCCCGCAACTCCATCAGAGTCGAGCAAAGCAAGTAGCAGGTGCTCGGTTCCGATGTACCCATGCTTGAGGGCAGTCGCCTCGGTCGAGGCGAGCTCGAAAGCGCTTTGCGCGCGGTCCGTGAAGCGTCGCAGGTGACCATTGAGTCTGCTTGCAATGGACGGCCGCATCAGGTCATTCGAGTCTCCGATGATCTGGTGCACGCGCTGGTGGCTGAGTCCGATGCCCAAGGCAATCTCCCGCATAGAGCCGCCGCCGGCGTAAAGGCTGCGGACCGCCTTCCGGAGTCCGCGTTGCTCTTGATCGACTTCCCGCCGAAGGTCGATGATCCGGTCGTGGATTTCTTTGGCGAGCATCAGCAGGTTTGAGTCCAGCGGCATTGCGTCTAGCCTACTAGACAAGCCCCAACGTGTCCAGTGCCCTAGACGGCCTGACCATACCCGCCGCTTTGGGGCAATTGAGGTGAAGACTGGACCGATACGCCCCGAGTTCGCTCGTGAGGATTCCGGCGGGCCTCTAGTCGGCTATTGAAAACGTGTCGAGGCTCTGGCGGAGTTCATAAGTGGGAAGCGAGGAGAAAAGACCGAAGAGCGTCTACTAAGGGGACGTGGCCAGCCAAACTCGAACCAACCTGGGGAATGTTCAGATTCGTCTTGCAGACCTGGCCCTTCGTAACCTGCCTGTCGCGCGCGCGTCCTCTTTAATGTGACGCGCAGAGCGACATGGGGCTAGATGCTCACGATAAGCCCCGGTTCTCTCGATCAAAACGGCCGATCCAAGCTGTTGCTCATGCACGGCTATGGAAGGCACCGAGCCGATCGCCGGTGCCTGTATGCACACGTGTTCTCCTCCGAGCTGAGCAGAGTCCTCCTAGTCGGGGCCCCGAAGAGATCTCGTGGTCACGCCACTCCTCGCGACACCTGATGGACGAGGCCTAACACAACGGAAGCCAACACGTAGGTCACAAATGCCAGGAGGAGGATGAACTGAACCTTGTTGCGATAAGGCGTTGCGGCAAGTCTATTGACTATATAGAGATCAATCCGATCACCAAGATTGGCAGAATTCCGAACGGGTGACTCGGGTTCGGCATGCATCGTCCCCTTGCTGAACGCGGCGGGCGGCACCGCCGTATGCAAGACGTAGGTCGAATAATCGCAGGGACCAAAGAGCGTACACCGTGCCGAATAACACGTGAGGTGCGCAGAAAGTCCGTCGCATCGCCAGAGTGATCGACATCGAACTGGGGGCTGAACCAGCTTAATGCTCCAATCCAGCTCGCCGTCCACGATCCGGCGCGGATGGTGGTCCCCGATACCTTGTAGCCAAGCGTTAGCAGCTCGTCCATGATCGGGATTCCAAATTCGTCGATGAACTCGAAGGAGGTTGGTCTGGGATTCGTGCCCAAGATTGGATGGCCAAGCCACCGGATGATCGTCCGCTTTCCCGTGGGCGCTGAAGAAAGGTGCAAGGCGGCGACCGTCCCCGTCGCGGGCTTCCGCTCTACTATCGCTGTTGAGACAGCCTGGGCGAGGGAGCCCGGCATTGTGGTGAGATTGAGCCGTGCCAACGGTGGTTGTTAGGGCGGCCGGCCTGGATGATGTAGATCGGATCACGGCGATGTTCGAGTGGCTTTTCGAGCCTCCGGGCGCTCGTCCGGATCACTGGCAACCGCACCGTGCGGCGGCCGCCCTCGACCGGGCGGTGACATCAGCCTCGGCCATCGTCCTGCTCGCAACGCTTGGCGACGAGTTCGTCGGCGTCTGCACCGCCTATGACGATATGGAATCGGTGCGCTTCGGTCGGCGGGTCTGGGTGGAGGATCTCGCAGTGCACCCCGACATGCGATCGCTTGGAATCGGCAAGCAGCTGCTGGACGAAGCTAAGCAATGGGCACAAGCCCGTGGCGCTACCAGGCTTCAACTGGATTCTGCTGAGTCGCGAACGGCTGCACATCGGTTTTATGAAAGAGAGCACCCGAGCTTTCGCTCGATCTGCTTCGGCTGGCTGCTATAGGCGATAAAGCGAAAGACGGTAAGTACGCTGTAACCGAGATTGTTGAGGTGCCTGTCGACGTGGTTCGTCCCGCTCGTCTGGAGCGTGTCCCTCCACATCGGACGACACCAGCCAAGGCGGCAGAAGTGCTCAGGCGCACTCGTCTCGCTCATCGTTTCCGTGTGATCGGATCACTCGACGACTGCGATCGCCTCAACATCGCTCAGTACCCTGGCTCGGCCAGTGTCTCCACGCCCAAGAGACTGTCTGCGGGCCTGCGGTCTCCGAATACCCCTATGCGGGCTTCTGAGATATGAGGGAGATACTCCGGCCTGTGGTGAACGACGAAATCGTGATCTTGGCCACTTGCTCCGGCCTGGCTCCGGCAGCTGTGAGGGAGCGGCTGACATTGGCGAACGCTTGGCGAGCCTGAGCAGCCATGTCGCCGGTACCGACAAGGTTGCCCCGGCGGTCCTCGGCCATCTGTCCAGCGTGGAACACTAGCCACGGCCAGGACTGTCATGAGTCATCAAGCTCGTTGACGCTCTGCGCCTCCTCGAACTGAGCGCTGCCCATGGGCCCGCACCATCCGGTAGCCGTTGCCTGCCCCCGGCGGCGCCGCCCGCCGCGTCCCGTCAAAGCTGTTACAACTTTTGGCGGGACGCTGTTGAGATCGCCACTCGCCACGATCGCAGTGCTGATGTTGTAAACCAGTTGCGGGCCGACTGCTCACCAGCCCTCGGGCAGCCGCCCCAGCGCCTCATCGTCGCCAAGCCTGCGTCCACTTGAAAGCTGCATCCAAGCCACCGACACGACACAGGAGGTGGCATTCCCCAGCGCCAAAGGCGAGCAGGTTGTCGGCGCCGTGCTGGGTAATGGGGACGTCGTGTGGTGCTCGCTCATCAAGTGCAGAGCGATCTGTGTGGGTGGCTCCCCTCCGCCAAGAGGCTTCGAGACATGGGTCGGCGTGCACTCATCGTCGACTTCGGCCTGGATCTGGTGGGCGATGTCGTAGGTGCTGCGGCGGAGCTCCGGCGCGAGGGAGTCACCAAGGTTGTGCTGGTGGGTGGCTCAATGGGCGGGACGGCATCGCTGGTCGCCGCCAGCATCACAACGCCACCAATCGCAGGGGTCGTAAGCCTCTCCGGGCCAGCGGAGTTCTCTGTGATGGATGCCATGGCGGCTTCAAAAGAGCTCACGGTCCCTGTCTTGTATATGGCCGCCGAAAACGACCAACAGAGGTTTCCCTCAGACGCTCGGGCGATGTTCGCCGTTTGCTCTTCGGGACACAAACAGCTGCTGATCCTCCCTGGAAGCGATCATGGATCGGACCTGTTGGCAGGCAGCGCTCAAGACCAAGCGGGAAATGCACTCGAGAAGTTCATCGCAGACGTTTCTACTTGATCAGCCCTCGGAAAGATTGGGTGTAGTTGTCCGGGTGATCATGCTATGTCCTCAGCGAAGACCGCTTGCGTCGCGGCGGTGATTGCGTGGATGCGTCAAGCGTGTTTGACAGCTCGTTCAGCACTTCAACTGCAAGCCGCCGGCGTTGGCCTGACCATCGGCCCCTGAGATCGGCCGTCTGGCCGTCGAGCGCAGCGAGGAAACGGCGCGCCACAGTCTCGCCCTCGGGCGTGAGCTCAACCACCGTCACTCGCCCATCCTCATCGTCGCTGTGTCGCCTGACAAGGCCTCGCGCCGCAGCTCGATCAAGGAGGCGGCTAACGTTGGAACGATCGCATCGCAGTGTCTGCGCGAGATCGCCGACCGCAGCCGGCTTCATAGCAGCACATAGCAGTTCGGCCTGTTGACTGGTCAGGCCAAGCTCACGGCTAGCCCTGAGGAAGGCATCTTCGAGAGCGACTCGTAGCCGACCCAGCGCCTGCGGAACTGTCTTCTCACTGGTCCCATTCACGATCCGAATCTTACCCGAAATAGTTGACATCATCACCTAGTTAGATGCTATAGTCATGCATATCGGTGACAATATCACGTATCCCGGAGGCGCAAGATGTTAACGGCAACACCTAGTTCCAATTCCCGCGGCTTGGTTCTCAATGCCCGTGGGGTTGGCATCGCCGGCATTCTGGCTGGGATCGCCCTGACCGGCGAGTTCCTCTTTTTCTCGCTTAGCGGGTTTTCACAGTCGGCCTTCAGCGACCCGGCCACCGCCATGACCTTCCTGCGCGACCACGGTGCTCTCGTCCGTACCGCAGTGCTGTTCGGCGCCGCGGGGATTGTCGTCACCCTTATGTTCCTGGCCGGCCTGGCCGACAGACTGAAAGCCAAGACACCAACGCTGGCGGCCGCGACCCTGCTTTTCGGAATCGTCGGCAACGTAGGGGACGGCCTGGTCGCGCTCTCTTTCTGGACCGGAATTCCCGCGTATGTAGCCCTCGCTGGTCATGACGTAGCGTCCGCCCAGAACAGCTGGAGCGCCTTCGCAAACCTGACCAGCGGCTACCAGGGTTTTGGGAACCTCTTCCTCGGTCTGTCCGCGCTGGCAGCAGGTTTGGCGATCGTGACCCGGCGCCAGCTGCCCGTGGTTCTCGGTGCGATCGGTGTGGTTGCCGGCGTCGCAGCGATGGCGAGCGTGCTCGGTGTCAACACTCCGCTCGGCTTTTTCGGGTTCGCGACCGCCATCCTGCTCGTCATCGTGTTCCGGGTATGGGCTGGGATCGAGCTGTTGAGGGTAGCAGGAGACAAGTGAAATGAAAGGTAGAGTGCGATCGACTGCAATCCTGGCGGTTCTCGCTGTGGCGCCCCTAATGGGCGTGCTCGACTTTTCGATTGTGAACATCGCCCTGCCCTCGATCCGGCGCGAGTTGGCACTGACTCCCGCTGACTTGCAGTGGGTAGTGAGCGCTTACGCATTTGCGTTCGCCGGCTTCTTGATGTTGGGCGGCCGGATCGCCGACATCTTCGATCGCAAGGTCATTTTCATGTCTGGCCTCGCACTATTTGCTGCTGCTTCGTTGGTGGGCGGGCTGGCGCCGACGGCACCAGTCATCTGGGCTGCTCGCGCCGTTCAGGGCCTGGGTGCTGCGATCCTCGCACCGGTCGCGCTCGCCCTGGTCATGAGCACGTTCGATGAGGGAGAGGAGCGCAACCGCGCCCTCGCTCTTTTCGGAACCATTCCCGCCGTGGGGTTCACGGCAGGCGTGATCACTGGCGCCCTGCTTACCGGCCTCGCCAATTGGCGCTGGATCTTCTTTGTCAACGTGCCAGTCGGTCTGACAGCACTGCTGGCCTCGGCCTGGCTGCTACCCCATCGGAAGACTTCTTCGCCGATGCCACGAATTGATGTAGCGGGCAGCATCCTGGCGACAGTCGGCCTGGTTACCTTGATTGCGGGCGTGACCCGTCTGGCGGCGCGTGACAACCAGGCCTTGTTTGTGCTGCTTCTTATCGGGACTGGAATCGTGCTTCTAGCCGCTTTCGTATATGTCGAGCATTCGGCCGAGCAACCTATCCTTCCGCTTTCGGTCTTCCGGGTACCCATGATCGGCAGCGCCAACCTGGTTGCGGCCCTTCCATCGCCGTGACCTCAGGTCTGGCGTTCACGCTGACTTTGGTGGTGCAGCAACTGATGGGCTACTCGCCGATAGCGACGGGGGCTGCGTTCCTGCCCGCTGGCGTGGGTGGCATGGTTGGAGGAACCCTGGCCCCGCGTGCGGTCGCGAAGATGGGTCTCCGCGGAACGGCCCTGACGTCGATCGCAACGTTCGCGGCCGGCATAGCGCTCGTGATCGTTTTCGGTCTGAACGGGTCGATCGTTTGGGTGGCGGTGGGCTATGGGGTGGCCGGAATCGGAATTGTGGGCACTGCCGTCGCGAGCATGATCGCGGCAACCATGCGCATCGGGCAGGAGCGGCGGGGTGCGGCGGCGGGTCTTCTCTCGACGTCGCAGCAACTGGGAGGAGGCATTGGAGCGGCTTTGGCCGCCGTCATTGGAGCATCGGCGACGCTAACCGCCTACCGAACCACGCTCGCGACGTTTATCGTATTGCTCGGCATCGCGGCGATGATCGCCGGCACCCGATTTGTGTTAAGGCCCGAAACATCGGAAATGACGCGTCAGCACGGACCGGAGGCCGCATGAGCATGCCAACTTCGAAGCAAATTCCAATCAGCGGCCAACTCACGAAGGGAGACACAATGCCGAAGAGCATCTTCACCGAAGCCGAACTCGGGTACCTCCGATCGGGTCGGAAACTCGCGCGCCTTGCGACCGTCGGGACCGATGGCACTCCACACGTTACCCCGGTGGGCTGGCGCCTCGGCGCCCGCGAGGATGTCATCGAAGTTGGCGGCATCGATCTCCCAATGACCAAGAAGTTCCGCGATATAGCGTAACCACCGCGCAGCCATAGTCATCGACGAAGTCCCACCACCCTGGCGCCCGCGCGGGATCGAGATCCGTGGCAGTGCCGAAGCTCTAGAGCAATCTGAGCCGGTAATCCGCATTCACCCCCGACGCATTATCAGCCGGGGTCTCGACGATTCAGGGCGCAACGCGCGAGACGTGTCGCAGTCACCAGAAAGGGCTAGGCGCGAAGCGTGATGGTCACGCAGATCGTCCAGCATCGCCGCGCAGCGACCCACGAGTCACGCAGTTTGCCGAACGTCCTGACTGCTGCCAAACGCGTAGGGCGCAGAGGGAAATCCGTGCAGCACTATCGTTGGGGCATTCCGGATGCGATGTGAACAAGCTGGCCGCACTGGTGAAGACTTGGCCGCGGGTCCTGCAAATGCACGCGGTCCAATTGACCTGGCAGGAACTTGGCCATCTAATGCAAGCACATCAAATACCTCAGTATCGGTATGCCAGCGCGGGATCGATGCCTCTGCGCCCGAACCACCCTTGGCAAAGTAATTCTAAGAATTCCTGTCCAAGGATGGAGCCGGCCTTGAATCCCCGCGCCCCGGTCATCAGAGCCTCAGTCCTGTTGTCATGCCCCAGTGCGAGATGGTCATGATTGACCCCCATCGCAATTCACTGGGTGTCGGAGCGACAGCGGCAACCACGGCTGGCCTCATCTGGGGTTTGGCCTTCCTGGTACCCGTCGTACTCGACGAGTGGAACCCAGTGATTGTGACGGCCGGTCGCTACCTGGCATACGGGGTCGTGACAGGCGTGATCTTTCTCATGGCTGGCCGCGATCTGCGACGGATCGCGCGA